>BNJU01000229.1_pt1 | contig 102274 bp, 111 predicted proteins | sample 8539281 | NCBI WGS metagenome assembly BNJU01 (sample SAMD00202456, study PRJDB9452) | human saliva metagenome | isolation source: human saliva | place: Japan | reverse complement strand
TATGGGGTGCAATGGGGTGCAATTGGGAGATTGGATGTACCCCAACGCGCCGATGGGATGACGCGATATATGTGTATGGTATTTATGTACAATCACATCTGTTTACCACCTAGGCCTATGGCGGCTAACTGAGTCCATCTTAGTCACCGCGTATGAGATGTAAATTAAGATATCCAAACTACCCAATTTATTGCATGAAATGTATATGAATTTTTGGCTAAATTTCTATAGAATTTTTATAAATGCGATTCATGAATCATCAATTCATATTATGGCTGATAATTTCTGTGAAAGCCCATACTATGTAACCTCTCCCATATTAGTAAATACTAATTTTTTCAAAATGACACAAAGCTAGATAATTCATGAGTAAATTTTTAGAAAAAACTCTACACATACAAAAAAGCCACAAGGTGTTAACCTTGTGGCCATTGGAGCTGATAATAGGATTCGAACCTACGACCTACTCATTACGAATGAGCCGCTCTACCAACTGAGCTATACCAGCATGTGTATAGTAACATCCTACTCCTATTGCAGTAAGATGTCAAATACACCTATTTTACGCCTTTTACAGATACGAGTTCACCTGTGAAAGCATCTACATTCACTTCAATTTCTTGATGATTGGCTGCACCAAATTCTACATCGTACACAAAGCGACCTTTTTCATTTTTTACAGACCAACTATTAAGACTTGTTGCTTGGCCTTTTGTTTGAGCAAAGGCAAAGTTTACAACTGCGTCTGGCGCTAAGATGCGGGTAGGATCGAAGGCCTTTTTCTCTAAACCAACCTTATATTCCCCTTCTTTTGTTTCACCAATTTGATTTGTATTGTAGTTGTATTTCAACTCATATTTACCTGTTGAATCAAAGCCTTCAACTTCGTATTTAATTTGGCCGTCTTCGCCATCGAATGCAATTTCTGTAATCGCTGCTTTGGATGTTGTTGAATGAAAGCATTAAGCAATGTATTGGCACCTACAATAGCTGCATGATTAGCATCAACAACTGCTACTGTTGGTTGTACCGGTACAATACTAGCCGCATCAACAGCTGGTGCATTTACCCCAAATGCCGCTGCTAGTGCCAATGCAATGCCGCCTTTTACGAACATAGATTTCATAAGTTCCTCCTACATAAATTGTATTAGTAAATATTCCATATACTCCTATTATACACAATAATTAGGACTTTCACGAATAAAATCATACCCTAAATAACACCAAGAATAGATAGCATGTGTTACAATTTAATTATCAAAACAGTAGTTAATAATATATATAAGTGAGTACTATGATTTCGTTATATCCAACCTTTTACCATACATTTCAATGCAAAGCTGATCAATGTCACCATACATGTTGCCAAAAATGGACCATCGATGTAGATGAGGAGACAGCTAAATTATATCAAACGCTACCTACTCTATTAGGTGAAGACCTACGTAAATTTATGACCGTCGATGACGAAGGCTATTATTTTATGTTTAGCGACAAACAGCCCACCTGTCCCCTACTACGGGAAGACGGATTGTGTCGCGTTGTTTTAGAACTGGGCGAAGATAGTTTATGTGATACATGCCATATGCATCCTAGGTTCTATAAATATATCGAAGACCTAGAACTTTGCGGCGTAGGTCTATCCTGCGAAGAATCAGTAGAAAAGCTATTAGCTACCGAAGGCGATCAATTGCTATTTACCATTGAAGATGATGACGGTGAGTTTACCACTGAGGATAGGCCAGTACTAAAAAATATCTTCGAACTTTTAGCATTAGGTATCAAGCCAGAGATTTGTCAGTTTACACCCAATCAATCCATTCCTTACTGCCAAGAGTTAGTTAATGTATATAAAAAAACAGAGCCTATCGATGAGGAGTGGACAAAACAGCTAGGCCTTTTACAAGACATGCTATCATCAACAACGGCATCAACTACAATGGATTTGCTTGCAGCTGATACCATCGACACATCCGTGCTCAACAAGGTGTATCAGTATATCCTGTATCGTCAAATCGATATGCTAGCGGAGTATTCCTTAGGTAGCCTCATTCGATACGCCTTTGACGCCACATTGTTCATCGCATTACTAATTCATCAATTTGGAAATATGCCAGAACAAATTAGACGATGGTCTGAGCAAATCGAGTATGATGAAGATAATGTGGCATTCTTATTTAATGCATATGAAAACAGCAACTACGACAAATAATGTGCAGTTGCCATATAATGATAAAAAGACACATTCCAAAAAACGGAATGTGTCTTTTTAAAATAATAGTATGCCTAAATTTTATGCCTATCCAGATGATGTACGCACTACATATAACGAGAAGCCCTTCAAAAGCATTTCCCGAAACGGAGGCACCCACGATGCGCCCTACTACGGAAATTAAGGACATGGTGAGAAGAAGGCAAATAATTGTAAGAAATACGCCTAATAACAACACGAGAACAACGGGCGCTTTTGCAAAAGCAAGAAGCACGCCAAAGCTCAACATGTAAATTCCAATCACTACTTGCGCATACGCAATACAATGGAACACGCCTGTTAAAATGGTCATCGTATAACAATGACGAGCACGCCATAATGCATATCCGCTGATAAGTATAGCCATAACTAAAGCTTTCACAATCAGCAACAGCCATCTACTCACATCCCAGAGCGGCGTAGTCGTATTTAGCTTTTGTAAAAGTTCGTTAATTTCAATGACATTAACCATTGGGAGATGTTCGAGCTTTACGAATGTAGTGGGATTCATGATGAAGTTTTTCATGGCCGCCGCATATACCGAATCACCTATGGCGGTGAATTGGTAACATATAATAGCCAGTATAATCATGACGATTAACTGAGTCATACTGGTGCGTTGACGATATATGCGTACGCCATCCGTATCGATAGGCCCTACTAATCGATCAAAGAATTCAATCATATGTCCTCTTAATACTTATTAATACAACACAATACAAAGTATGCGTCAATGCACATAAACAGTGCATTATTTCATGAAACGCTCATTCATTATAACATAAAAGCAAGGTATAGAGTATACCTTGCTTTTAATTTTATTATATTTTTATGTTATAAATAGTTTAACTTTACTTATAAAAAAAGTTATTGCAAACTTCCTAAGATTTTAGTCAAATTATCATCCATTCGTTCAAGATATGTTTTATCGTCTTCCTTGCTTTCGATAGTATAAATGGTTTCTACCTTAGCGCCTACTTCTTGAGCTAATGTCTTGGATACTTCTGGACTAGCCATTTCTTCTGCGAAGATTGTGGTAATCTTGTTTTCCTTACAGTATTCGATGAGCTTAGCCAATTGTGCCGCATTTGGTTCACCTTCTGCAAACACATCTTCTACGCTATTTTGTTCTAGGCCAAAGTCACGGCATAGATATGCAAAGGCTGCATGACCTGTTACAAAATTCTTGTGTGGTGCTTTTGCAAATTGACCTTCGTATTTTTGAATCATCGCATCTAATTTTGCTACATAATCATTGTAGTTCTTTTCGTAGTAATCCTTATTAGCAGGATCTACCTTTACCAATGCATCCTTAATGTTTTTAACTTCGATTTTTGCATTTTTCAAAGACAACCATGTATGAGGGTCTTCAGCGCCATGTTCTTTAATTTCGTCAGGATCTGTGTTTTTAATAGCCTCTATACCATCAGAAGCTTTCACAGATACAAGTTTGTCATTTTTAGCCGCATCAATCGCTTGTTGTGCCCAAGGTTCCATACCTAAACCATTGTAAACAAATACTTGAGCTGATGCTAATTGTTTCATATTTTCTGGTTTCAATTCAAAGTCATGTGGTTCCGTACCATCTGGAATAATCGTAGATACCTCTACCTTATCGCCACCGATGGCCTTCGCAAATTCAGACATAGCATTAAAACTTGTTACCACTTGGATTTTCTTACCTGCTTGTTCCTTTGGCGCATCATTACCACAGCCTGCAAATAGAGCAGCCATTAGCACGCCAACTACTAACAATACCAGTTTCTTGACCATAGTAGGCCTCCTTTTTTTAAATCCTGAGTGCTCATGCTATTATAGTATATATAGTATTCTTTAGTTGCAGTTGCGACTCAGTTGCATTTGTAATATAGTTATAGTATAAACGTAGTAATAATTTTGTCAATCAGAAAAGTGGTTTTTATGTTATCAATTCAACATCTTTATTTTTCATACCAAGGTCAACCACCCTATGTGCTAAATGATTTAAACTTAGAGGTGCATAGCGGCGATTATATTTCCATCGTAGGCGACAATGGTTCTGGTAAAAGCACCCTCTTGCGCCTCATTCTAGGCTTCCTAACACCGGTGAAAGGTTCTATCACGCGCAACACGAAAAACATTCGCTATGTATCGCAAAAAAATGACTTTTCCCATGCTGGATTTCCTATTACAGTCCATGAAATTTTAGATTCCTATCGCAAGCTCTTGAAAATTAAAGATAAGCAAGAAGTGAATCGCGTTCTTAAACTTACACATATGACGGAGTTTAAAGACCGTCTCATCAGTAAATTATCCGGTGGCCAAGCGCAGCGCGTTTCTATCGCACGGACCCTTATCGGCAGCCCTGACCTCATCATTCTCGATGAACCATCAACGGGCATCGACCGCAAGAGCCAAGAAGGCATTTACGCCCTTTGAGATCATTAAACCAAGAGCATCATATTACGATTATCTCTGTAGAGCATAATTTAGAAATGGCTCTTGCCAACTCGACAAATATCTATCATATTGCAAACGGTCAAGGTCATCTCTGCTCCCCTGAACAATATGCTAGTGAAATCATGCATAACACGGGACGCAATCCTGTAGACCATGAAAACTGTTCCTGCTTTACAGACGTGACGGCTCAGGCTCAAACCGATAATAACAAAGCTAAGGAGGTGCGCCATGTTTAATTATGATTTCATGCAAAATGCCTTCTTCGTAGCAGTCTGCATTTCTCTATTATGCCCATGCATCGGTATATTTATGGTACTACGCCGGTCTAGTATGATTGGGGACACCATGAGCCATGCATCCCTTGCCGGGATTACCCTTGGTTTATTGACTAATACGAACCCAATTTTAGGGGCGTTCATATTCACCGCCATCTGCGGTGCCCTCATCGAGTTCTTGCGAAAATATTTCTCTCATCACCTCGATTTAATTCTTACCATCATCTTGTCGCTCAGCATCGGTACGGCCATTACTCTCATTAGTTCAGGCAAGCTAAAAGCTAACGCCAATGTTTTCTTCTTCGGCAGCATCTTAACCGTAAATACTACAGATATGATTAGTATTGCAGTGCTTACCATACTATCTGTATTAACCTTGTATTTCCTCTACAACTCACTTCTCTACATCGCCTATGACGAAGAGGCGGCACGAGTAGCGGGTGTAAAGGTGGATTTAATTAACTATGTATTTGCTATCTTAATGGCTGCAGCCGTATCTATTTCCATCAAAATCGTCGGCGTTCTCGTATTGAGCGCCATGATCGCCTTACCGGTAGCCTCTGCATTGCAATTGGAAAAAGGATTCAGAACCACTTTACTCTGCTCCATTGGATTTAGTTTGCTCGCCATGATTATCGGCCTATTCGGGTCCTATTACCTCAACGTAGCACCAGGTGGCTTTGTATCACTTACATCGGTATTCATCCTATTAGTGGTACTCATCATCAAAAATATTAAATCCATTATTCGGAGGATGCAATTTAGTAAATAAACATCGTGTGTACAAAAGTACATACAGTTACTAGTTAACCCATAATAGAAAGCGTTATTATGAATACAACACATTGGCCAGAAGGCATAAAAAAGACCAAACAGCGCGAAGCCATTTGGTCTGTATTAACCGCAACGGATAAACCGATTACCGCCATCGAAATTGCTGAACGATTAGGCGATGGCAGCACCACCTGGATGTCTACCATCTACCGCACCCTGAGTTATTAGAAACAAAAGATATCGTTACCCGTACCACCATCATGGGTAGCGACATGGCGTACTACGAAATTACGCCTCATACGCACCGTCACTATGCGGTATGTACGAAATGTGGTGCGATGATACCGCTCCACACCTGCCCTGTTGTAGAAATGCCAAAAGAACTTATAGATGCGGGATTTACTATAACTGAGCATCATTTAGAGATAGCGGGTATATGTAAAAACTGTAAAAATAAATAAACTGCCAAAGGGCCCCTAGTTCTATGTACTAGGGGCCCTTTCATATGGGATATCCAATATTAATCTATATAGTTTTTAATCGCTTCATTGAACAAGGATACCTTATATTCGCGAATGTCATAGGTTGCTAATTGCTCTGCATGGTATGCGTCGAATTGCACAGCCTCTTCTAATTCCTCTTTTGTTCCTTGAGCAATAATAAGGCTTTCACCAGAGTTATCTGGTCTTGTGCCAAACATTAAAAATTTTCCTGCATCAAAATATGTTTTATACCAGATATGATGCTTCTCTCTCAATGCATCGAATGCTTCCGGCGGGATGCGATTCATATCTAGCTTGATAGAAATCGTATACATAATAGGCTCCTATATCATCTTTCTCTACCATACTATATATCCCTCTCTTATCTATAGTATAGCATTTTTCCAATAATGTATCCATCGCACAACAGTTAACAGGGCCTAGTCGTATGTGACTAGGCCCTGTGTATTATGCATAGTATAGGATTTTATAAGCTTTCACCATTTACAACATCAATGGAGCGATAACGAAACCAAGTGCTACAGAAATAGCAATGGCAAGTACGCCTGGGATGAAGAATGGATGGTTAAATACGAGATGACCGATTCGGGTCGAACCTGTATCATCCATTTGTACAGCCCCCAAAAGTGTCGGGTATGTAGGCAATACAAAGAGTGCTGATACGGCCGCAAAGGATGCGATAATGATATATACGGATCCCGTATTTTCCGGTGTAATGCCTAACGCAAGAATTACCGCTGGCACAAGTGCTTGTGTTGTCGCCGCTTGGCTATACAAAAGTGTACTAGCAAAGAAGAAGGCGACTGCCAACAAGAATGGATACGCTGTTACCATACTGGATGCCATGGCTTTGATTTCAGGAATATGACCTTTTACAAAGGTATCGCCTAACCACGCTACACCAAGAACACAGACACAGGCGGATAAACCAGATTTGAATGTACTTGTGTTGACAAGTTCTGCTGTATCTAGTTTACAGAAGAATGTAATGGCCGCCGCAATAATCATCATAAAGCCAACGATAGCATCGTTTCGGCCAAAGATAACCGGTTTAATGATACCAATATTCTTAGAAATCGCTGTTGCATAGAATACAATACAAATAATACCGATTAAGAAAATTAAAACAGATTTTTTCGCACCTGGTTTTAAATGGAAATCCACATTCTTTTCGCGAGGTGGTGCCACATGACCTGCTGCCAAACGTTCTTGGTAAACAGGATCAGAGGACAAATCATTGTTCGAAAAGGTCGACATGATAAACGCTGTAATCATAACCGCAATAAATGTGGTAGAAATACAGATGCCAAGTAATGTTGGATAGCTAACACCGAATGGTTCAAGGAATCCACTCATAGCAACAACCGCTGCGGATACAGGGCTTGCGGTAATACCAATTTGGCTCGCTACAACGGCAATTGATAGTGGTACGGAAGGCTTGATGTTCTCGCTCTTTGCAACCTCTACAATTACAGGAATCATAGAAAACGCCGTATGACCTGTACCAGCCAAGATTGTCAAGAAATACGTAACTGTAGGAGCTAAATAGTTAATGTGTTTAGGATTTTTACGCAAAATATTTTCCGCAATGCGTACTAAATAATCTAAACCACCAGCCAACTGCAATGCACAAATCGCTGCAATGGCTGACATAATGATTAAGATAACATCCCAAGGAATTTGCCCTGGGAACATCCCCATACCGAGACTCAGCAATACGACGCCAAGGCCGCCAGCATAGCCGATGCCCATGCCACCGAGGCGTACGCCCAAGAAGATGGCACCGAACAAGATAATGACTTGCATAATTACATAAATGTCCATACGATGACCTCCTTTGAATATATATACTATACATATATAGTATCATAGATATGCAGAATAATCATCGTATTTTGAGAATGTATAGAATATATTTTAGATTATGCAAGGAAAATGCTTTCATTTATAAAATGATTGGCTTCAAATCTTCTAATACGCCCTCTTCTTCTGTGGCACGTTTAATACTTTCACCTACGATGCGAACCATATCTTCCAATTGTTCTACCGTAGACGCCAATGGTGGCATAAGGATAACCACATCGCCGATTGGGCGGCAAATAAGGCCTTGTTCACGAGCGAGAACGGCAACCTTTGCACCTACCGCATCATTTGGACGATACGCTTCATGAGTAGCAACGTCCTTTTCGAGTTCAATGCCTACGATAAGGCCACGTTGACGCACTTCTTTAACATGTTTTAACTGTTCAATAGGTTTGAGTGCCTTTGTGAAAGCCTCAATTTTTGAAGGTAATCCCCTCGATGACCTTTTCATCGCGGAATACTTTCAACGAAGCCAAAGCAACAGCACATGCCAAGGCATTACCGGTGTAGGAATGACCATGATAGAATGTTTTCTTTTCTTCAAATGTGCCGAGGAATGCATCGAATACGCGTTTGGTAGTCAATGTAGCAGCCAACGGCAAATAACCGCCCGTAATCCCTTTGGATAAGGTCATGAAATCAGGCGATACGCCTTCATGTTCACAAGCAAAGAATTTACCTGTACGGCCAAAGCCTGTTGCCACTTCATCAACGATTAGGAATACATCGTGTTTGGCAGTTAACTCGCGAACGCGTTTTAAATAGCCGTGAGGCATAACGAGCATACCAGCTGCGGCTTGCACTAATGGTTCCATAACGAGAGCTGTAATTTCGTCCCCTTCTTCATTGAGGATGCGTTCCAATTCTGCTAAGGACTCTTCAAATGCTTATCTCGATCTACTACATCACGATATACACCAGGGCTTGGCAAGGTTAAAGGTTTGAACAACAAATTATGAAACACTTGATGGAACAACTGAATCCCACCTACGGATACAGTACCTAATGTATCGCCATGATAGCCAGCATTAAGAGCGATAAATTTCGTTTTCTTTGTTTGACCCACTAATTGACGATATTGGTACGCCATCTTAATAGCGACTTCAATAGCAGTACTGCCATCATCGGATAAGAACACCTTTTCCAAACCTTCTGGTGCAAGTTCAACTAATTCTTTACACAACTGTGCTGATGGAGGGCTCACCAATCCGAGCAATGTGCTATGCGCAATCTTATCAACTTGGTCCTTCAACGCTTGATTAAGCACAGGGTGATTATGGCCGTGAATATTAACCCACAGAGATGATACGCCATCATAATACTTTTTACCCTTGTCATCGATTAAATACACGCCTTCACCGCGTTCAATAACTACAGGTTCTTGTGCTAACCAGTCTTGCATTTGTGTAAATGGATGCCATACGAATTCATGGTCCCATTGTGCAATTTGTGAAAGTTGTTTCTCTGCCATCATAACACCTCATACTTACTATCTAAATATTTATATATCTATACATCTATACTTTTTTTACATTTGTAAATTTATACTATGTGCCCTAACTATTTTAGAACTATAGAGCCCATCTAAACGTGCGTTAAAAGCCTTTAAATAAGGCTTTCACTAAATGCCCCATACAGTTTGCCAAATCTTAGCCGAATCTAAGAACGAGCGTCCCCATCCAAGTTTGATATGAGCCTGATTAGGTCCTTGATATGGAGGAAGCACGCCGAGCACCGGAATGCCTGTATACCGTTCCATATCCTCAATATTCGTCTTTAATAAGAATGGATCCACCACAGTCGTATCATTTACAATAATACCTTTCACATCAATATGATGCTGTTGTGCATACTCATACGTTAATACAACGCGATTAATAGAACCTAGGCGTCCATCAGCAACCAATATCGCTGGGTACGCAATATCTGTCATAAGATTTGTAAACGTAATATCCTTGGTAAGAGGCGTTGTGATGCCACCAGCCCCTTCTACAAATGTTATATCATGTTGATTTACCACCGTTTTTACATGGTCTACAATCTCTTGATAGTCGATATCTACACCAGCCAACTCTGCCGCCAAACGAGGCGAATAATCCCCAGCCAACGCAATAGGATTCACCTCGCGACGACGCGACTCAGGAATACCTACAGACTGCATCAAATATGTAGCATCCTTACTTTCAAGGCCCATGCACATTTCATCTTCATCCATCGTTCCGCACTGAGAAAATGGGACCGCACTAGACGACACAGGCTTAACCATGCCTACATCAAAACCATCATCCACCGCTAAAGCCCCAAGCAAACCTGTGACAAACGTCTTACCTACATCCGTATCCGTACCAATAATAGAAACACCTAACTGTCTCATAGGAGCACCTCTTTACCATACTGAATTAGTATTAACAACCATGTATATATAATTAGTTGACAATTTAATTACAGTATAAAACTTACACACAGAACAGTCAACTATATACAAACTGCATAAGTTAACAATCCTATTATCCAATACAGAGGAATTCCGCTATATTGAGCGGGTAAGCATAACCCGATGAGGCTAGTTTACATTCAAAGTAAATAGAAATAGAGGGTCCCTTTCCACAGCGACTTTGGCCCTGCGAAGGCCGTAGGCCGGAGTCAGACCCGGCCGGTGGAGCGAGGAAAGGGACCCTCTATTTCTATACTTAAATTTGCAATTGTAACAGACTCATCGGGTTATGAAATTAAACCTCAATATAGCGGAATTCCCCTGTATCAGGATCCATCATCCCCCCATAGAACCCCATGCCTCTAGGGAATAATGGATGTTGACGCAAGAATTTCACTGTGTAGCGTACATTTTCTTCAGAAATATGGAAACGATCCATCCAATCGATAAGGCCTGGTTCAATCATGCGAATCGCATCTTCATTGATGCCTTTAGATTTCATGGATTCCATAAATTGTTCTGCCGAAAAGTCGATCATGCCACAGTTTTCATGGCCGATAACGATTACATCTTCGATGCCCATGCCGTATGTAGACACAAGCAAGCTTTGAACGATATTATCGATAGGTTGTGTTACGCTATTACCGGCCGTCTTAATGGTAATTACTTCACCGCGGTCAAAGCCTAATGATTCTTCAAGCATGCCCACCAAACGCGTATCCATGCATGTTACAATGGCTAATTTTTTTGTAGGATGACTAGTTAACCCCTTTTGAGCAAGCTCAGGATGTTTAGCCACATATTCTTTATTTCTTTCAATGATACCGTTGATATCAATCATAATGCACCTCGCATATTCTGTGAAACATATTGATGTCTCATACGTATTCTACTAGAAATCATATTTCATTAAGTATAATTATCCCGTATAAGATTATATAAAACTTTCACCATAAGATACAATACCATACCCCATGTATACAAGATACTTTTCCCCAAATATTGTAAACCGATACCCTCGATTAATTCCCCTAATTATGTTACTATTAAGTCGTAGTTTATTTATGCATCCTGCGCGATACCACAGCGATGTATGTACCAAGTAGGTACAGTTAGGAGGTTTTATAATGGGTATCAATTCAAAAACACTGCCAGGCATCTTGCTCTGTGCAATCCTAGCCATTCCATGTTGGCTGTTAGGACAGCATTTTCATTTATTGGCAGTCCAATCTTCGCTATTATTCTCGGTATTATTATTGGTTCTTTATTCACATCTTGGAAACGTGAAAAAACGGGCGCCGGCATCGGATTTACGTCTAAAAAAATCCTACAATGGGCCGTTATTCTTCTTGGCTTTGGTCTTAACATCACACAAGTATTGCATGTAGGTTGGGTGTCCTTACCGGTTATCATCTCAACCATTGCCACATCGCTTATCGTTTCTTTCATCATATTTAAAGCCACGCATATCGACTCCAACACAGCCGTTTTGATTGGCGTTGGTTCCTCCATCTGTGGTGGTAGTGCCATTGCAGCGGCAGCGCCTGTTGTGAAAGCTAGCGATCAAGATATTGCACAAGCGATTTCCGTTGTATTCTTCTTCAACGTAGTTGCTGCCTTTGTATTCCCACCTCTTGGCGATGCTATCGGGCTATCTAACATGGGCTTTGGCCTATTCGCCGGCACAGCCGTTAACGATACATCATCCGTAACAGCTACTGCTGCTGTTTGGGATAGTATGAAGGGCACAGGCACACAAGTTCTTGAATATGCAACCATCGTTAAATTAACTCGTACATTAGCGATTATCCCTATTTGTTTAGGTCTTGCTAGCTACCAAGTGTACAAGGCTAAACAAGCGGCTAGGCAAGCGATAATGCTGAATCTGTTAACATTGCAGCTATCTTCCCTAAATTCGTTCTTTACTTTGTCATTTGTTCTCTTATTACAACAGTATTGTCCTACGCGAATGTGGACATTCACTTCTTAGACATATTCAAAACTATTTCTAAATACTTTATCACCATGGCCATGGTTGCAATTGGGCTTAACACAAACCTCGTTAAACTCATCAAGTCCGGTGGTAGCGCCCTTGCATTAGGCGCTGCATGCTGGATTTGCATAGCCCTCGTCAGCCTAGGGATGCAACATGTTATCGGTTTATGGTAAAATAAAATAAAGATTCGTTTAATACAGAATAGATTTCTATATAGCGTTATTCACACTACATAGGGATCTATTCTTTTGTTATATCTAAACTTATACATTCATTAAGAAAGGAGGATTATATATGTACTTCCTGCAAGGTTTATTAGTTGGTCTTGCCACATTTGCACCGATTGGAATGCAAAACCTATTTATCATCAACACAGCCCTCGTCCAACCATTGCCACGCATCCTGTTAACCATCACCATTATCGGTCTCTTCGATATGACCTTGAGTGCAGCTGCCTTTTATGGTATAGGGGCGCTACTCGAAGCATGGCCGACCTTTAAGCTGATTATCCTCATTGCAGGCGGTATGCTCGTAGCCTACATGGGATATAAAACATGTAAGGCTACGCCTTCTCTTAAAAAGGTCGATACGAATATCCCTATCAAAAATATTCTGTTGATGGCACTCCTTGTTACATGGGGTAATCCGCAGGCCGTCATCGATGCGTCCATGATGCTCGGCGCTTTTCGTGCTAATATTCCTGCTGAAAGTATATATTATTTCTTCTTTGGATTCCTCGCTATGACGCCGATTTGGTTTGGATTCCTTGCAGGAACCATGTATGTACTAGCTAAGAAAATTAAGATATCCCACCTCGTGTGGATCAATCGCGTATGCGGTACCGTCTTAATCATATATGGTATAAAGCTCGTCTATGATGGCATTCTAATGATGCTGTCCATATAAACACAAAACAGGTATCGCCTAAAATCACTACACCGTAAAGCTGTGTGGTTTTAGGCGATACCTGTTTTATTCATATATGATGTTATTTAAAACTCATCAAGAACTTGTAGAAAAATATCTTTAAATGCCTCTGCATAGGTATTAGGATTTTGCGGACTCACATAGAAATAGTAATCCTTTTCTATAGGTTTACCATTGTTCAATATGCATTTTCGCTCAATACCTGGAATAGTATCCACTAGATATTTAAATCGATCTACCAACAATATACCTTGTCCAGCGCCCACAAGAAAACGGGCTTCTTCAAGGTTTTTAACCTGTAGGAACGATCCCATAAAGCCCATCGATTTACGATAGTTTTCCTCTTCATCTAAACGCTGATCATCATGACATACAAGTATAATTGGTAAGTCTAACAGTTCTTTTAATTCTACAGAGCCTTCCGTAGTGTATCCTTTTGGTACCTCTGCAACAACTGTAGCTGTACTGATAGGATAACTAACATAATCATTATCCGATTTAATTTGCCAATAATCATTAAAAATGATATCCACCAAATTATCATCGAGCATTTGATTTAATTCGGAATGACTACCACTATACATGCGCACATCGAGATCGCGATACCGCTTCGTAGTACGCATCAACGCTTGTTGCAATGCAATACCGCTATAGCGATTTAAATAGCCAATACGCAAATATTTTCGTTCATTCTTGCCGACCCGCACCGTTTCATCTTGTAAATTTTTAACACGCGTCATCAGCTGCTTGCCATTCCGATATAAATATTCACCTGCCGGCGTTAGGTGAAAGCTACGTTTCTCACGTATCATCAACGGAATGCCGAGACTAGCCTCCAAGGATTTAATTTGTTGTGAAATAGCCGACTGAGACACGTAGTGCTCATAGGCTGCCTGTGTAAAGCTGTTATGCTCTACAACGGAGATAAAATACTCTAATTGCTTTAATAACATAATGAACTCTCTCAATACACACAATCTCAAACAATAAACCTATCACTATCTAGACATCTAGATACTCCCCCGCAATAGGCTACGCCACACAAATATGGCGGCTATAAAAAAGATACCAGCAGTACTCCAAAAAACCATGCCGTAACCAAACCAATTAGCAATCATGCCGCTGATAATTGGGCCCAACACATTGCCCATCATAGCAACACTAGATACGGCACCAAAGACAATACTTCGCCGTTCTTTAGGAACAGCCTTTGAAATCAAAGTATTCGCAATAGGCGTAATAAAGCCCATAAAGAACCCTGCAATGGTTCGAAATACACCTAAGCTCCATACATTAGGCATAAGATATTGGAGGATAAAAAATCCGCCTACACCACAGGTTGCCGTCAATAATATATTCGGCATGGACATCCATTTAGTAATACGACCGATTGAAATCGATGCTAGTGCACTAAACAGACCGGCGCCAAAAATAATAACACCTACAATGGAAGCCACAAAATCATCATTTACTTGCATATAGTGTTTAATGTAGAGTGGCAATATAGGGCCTATACCGGTAATACCAAAATTACATAAAAATTGCATCACCACAAGTAATCGTACACGAGGAATGGCTAAAAATGATTTATCAATGACCATTGAGACTCATTACTATCCACCTTGTGTGTATGCTGTAAATTAGGCATTAATAGATATACACCTAACAAGCACAATCCTGATAAGGTAGAAAACAAAAAGAACGGAGCCCGGTAGCCTAATAAATCGGCAGCAAGGCCACCCATAAGAGGGCCAAAAACGAGGCCCATCACCATCGAGGCTTGGTATAAGCCCATCGCCCACGGCACATGTTCCTCTGGTGTAATTAATACAATAATACCAAGTCCAATGGGTACAAAACCACCCACTAAACCTTGTAAGGTACGCAATACTAACAGCTGACTCGGCGTTTGTGCAAAACCAGCAGCTCCTACAGCTAACATCAGCGTGGCAAGAATAAACATCATCACCCGCCGAGGCCCTAGTTCATTGGCTTTCCGAGACCAAAAAGGAGCACTCAATGCTACCATACAAGGTGTGACACCAGATACAAGACCTGCCCACATGGCAGCCTCACCTTGATTTGTCAGTCCTAGATCTACCAAATATAAAGGTATAAATGATAATACGCCGATAATGGTAATGCCCGCACCGACTTGTATAGCGCAAATCAAATAGATGATGCGCTTCCATGAAATATCCATACAACCTTCAAGTAATTAATTAAAATACATTATTTAGAATATATTTACCTAAATATATTAAGATAACTTACCTATATATTGTATCGTAAACAAGAAAAAAAGACCATCTATTCCTACTATATAAGAACAAGATGGTCCTTTAATAATTTATATTACATTAAAATTTGAAATTCAAATTAGCACGATAGTAATTATTTACTTTATTACCTTCATGAGTTCTAACATGGAATCCATATAGCATATTAATGCCTATATTTTTCTCTAGTGCATAATCACCACTGATTTGCCAAGCCTTATAGCCTTCATTGCTGCGCTTCATGAGATCATTACTTTCATACTTCAAAGCCTTAAATACAGGTGCATTTTTAGATTGATCAAAGTAATGTAAACGTACTCTCCAGGAATTAGCTTTATCAATTTTATATTTACCCCATCCAGCACCAAGTGTCCAAATATCACTATCACTAAGTCCAGATGCTTTTACCCATTCACCAGCTAACGTAAGTTTTCCCATTGCATAGGATCCATTAACACCGTAAATATTACCAAATTCATTGTTTTTCTTACCATTGGCCATCTTTACATTCGCACTACCAACACGAGCATACATAGCGCCAAGTTCAAGATTTTTATTAGGGTTTACAGATACATTTACTACACCAGCATCACCATTTTTTTCTTTGTCAGCTTTTTTAAATCGACCAGCAGTCATATAACCATAAGCGCCATTTATAGTCCATTTACCAGATGTAGCCGTTACGCTAGCACCATCAAATTGAGAACCATAAATGAGACCATTACCAAAATCTTGGTCAAAGCGCCCCATATCAAGGGTTACATTCTTATTAAGCTTATGTTCTACATAAATGCGATCAAAGGATGCTTGTGCCTCTTTCTTACTATCACCAAACTCTATAGAGCCAGAGGTAATACGAGCTTTCACAGTTGTATTTTTATTAACCTTCGCTTTAATGCCAAATCGTGCGCGACTCGTAAATTTGTCTTTAGAATCTTGATTTCCAATTCCTTCTTTACGAGCATACGCAATACGTGCATCACCGGTAATTTGTACATTACCTACACGGTCTTCTAAATGGTTAATGCGAACCCCTAAATTATTTAATTCATTGGAAAACTCATCTGACAAACGGTTTAACATCGCTTGTTGTTCTGCATTTGCACGATCTTGATTTGCCATACCCTTCGCAATCATTTGAGCCATTTCAAAACGCGTAATATCTTTTTGGCCTTTGAAAGTTCCATCTGGATATCCATTAATAATGCCAGCTGTAGCCAATTGCTCTACTGCTTGATAGGCCCATGAATCTGGTGTCACATCCGAAAATGGATTCGCTGCAAATGCTGTAGTAATACCTAACACAGCCATACATGCTAGAGACGCACGAAGTTTAAAAGAACTCATAATTAACCTCTTTTCACATTCTATATTCTATACACAACAATATATCACTAAAAATAATAACAACTTTCATTTTTTTAATGTAAATATATTAACCATATTAATATATAATTTCATTTATGAATAAAAAAACGATAGATTTTACGCAACAAAAAACTCTCATCTCTGTACAGAGATGAGAGCTTGTATCTATTAAGGATATAAAAACCGTACTCTTAGTATTGTTTTTGTTTAATCATCCAATAGATGTAATAAATAACCAATGCATAGGTTACTACATCAAATACAGGTAAGAATGGTACCATTTTGGACAAACGACCAAAACCATGTACGTGGATGTTTGCTGCAATGATAGCAATAAGATTCAAACGGTGAATCCAAATTGCCTTCTTACGAGATACGGATTTTGCCATATTACCTACCCAAGGAGATAAGTACAATACCGCAAAGATAAGGGCAATAAACATAGCTCCAAGGGAGATATAACCGCCCCAGAAGCCTAAGAAAGAGCTCAATGCTTTCAAGAAATATACATACCAGTGAGCACATACGAGAATGACACTGACGATACCAACGATGCGGTGAATATCAAACATATCTTTAGGGTTATATCGTTTGATAAACCATTTTGGTTTTGTCGCAATATATGTCAACACAAGCCATGATACATATGGAATCAGACCAAGATGAACCTTCCAGTTACCAAATGGTCTACCACCTGTTACATAACCATATTCAACCATGCCCATAAAGATCAAAGATAATACTGCAATCCAAATAAGAATATGGTACTTACTCTTAAATTGTTTCTTCACAACTTCTGCCATTACCGAGACTCCTCACTTTCAAACGCATATATAATTCAAAAGAATACCACATAAGATAATACCAATTTTCATTCTCATAGTAAAGTGAAAATGTATACCAATCTCACATAAAAATATGAATAGAATGCATATTGTGAAAGTATCACGTAACAAAAATATTAACAAAAAAGCCCTCATGGTCATAAAAGCGATAGCTTTCACAACCACGAGGGCAATCACAAGCGATAGAGTACCGAACAGAGTCGATATGGACTATCAAGTATTCAATTAAACGCGATCTCGTTTACGATAAACGATAAACGGACGTGCTAAGTAGTTGAGTGGAACACTCAAGCAGTGTACCAAACGGCTGAATGGGAAGATAATAGCCACTACCATCCATGCCAACATGTGGAATTTAAACATGAATGGTACGCCTTCCATCAAGGATGGATCAGGCATAAAGGAGATTAGGCTACGGAACCAAGGGCCGATGGATACGCGGTAGTCAAAGAAACCAGATGCATTAAGCAATGTACCAGCCATACCGCTGAAGATAGCTAGTGTTAAGAACAAGTATAACCATTTATCAAGGCCAGATGTGTTAACTTTCATAGCAGGTACAGTAAAGCGGCGTTTCATCAAGAGCAAGAAGCCTACGATGAAGATGATACCAGCTACAGCACCCATATACAACGCACCTTCATGGTACATATGGTCATTAATACCAATAGCAGCAGTCCAAGTTTTAGGTACTAATACACCTACTACGTGACCACCGATAACACAAAGCAAACCAAAGTGGAACAATGGATTAGCAATGCGTAATTGTTTTTTCTCTAAAAATTCACTCGATTTAGTAGTCCAGTTTCTTTCAAAGTAGAAGAAACGAACCAAGGTACCTACGATTAAGAAGGTGAATGCGATGTAAGGCAAAGCGCCCCAAAGGAATAGATTCATCGTGCACCGTCCTCCAATCCATTTGCAACAGACAAGATAATATCAAACAAGAATGCATAAGGCAGTTTAGCCTCAATGAAGCGTTCTCTAATGTATTCCAATTTTGGCTTACAATAGTCGTAAATTTCTTTTGATTTATCTTCATCGATAACGGCACATAGCTCAAGAAGTGCTGGAATATAATCCGGCATTTCTTTTGGCAAATCATAGTCGTTTTCGAGGAAGAAAGCTTTAAATTTTACGAGCTCTTCCGCTTGTTCCCCTGTACCTTGTAACTCATAGGTCGACAAATACATTGTAGTATTTTGACTGAAATCAAAGGTACGAACATATTGGTCTTCAAATTCTTTTTTATCGGATTCCTCTATATAGTCGAAGAATTCTAATAAACCTTGGCGAAGTTGAGGATGCCCAACAGATTGGGCGTCCTCTCTCCATTCAGGTAATTCGTTATACCATTGTTCATCAGGATAGCGTAGAAGAAATGACGCAATAAGAGCGATTTTCTGAGCATCCTTCATTATTGACATCCCCCTGTAGGCAAGCAAATCCGCGGTTATGTTGCATTTCTAGGCGACCTTCGCGAGATACTTTCACATCAGATGGGATAACAAAGCGATCATTGTATTTGGACAACGCCAACAATTTGTACATACCGTACATTTGATCTTCTGTTAAATCTACCTTATGTTCGATAGGACCGTCACCTGTTTCACGACGGCGCATGTATTCACGCATATCGAGAACACGTTGCAATGTACGTGCTAAGATGTCTGTATTACCTGCAGTAAACAAGTTCGCAAGGTATTGTACAGGCACGCGCATTTCATGTGCATCTGGCAAGTATACATCAGATGTTACACGTTGCAAGATTGGGCTGAGTGGTGGCACATACCAAACCATTGGTAATGTACGGTACTCAGGATGCAATGGCAACGCCACGCCCCACTCTTTTACAAGTTTGTATACAGGAGATTTTTGAGCTGCTTTAATCCATGCTTCGGAGATGCCTTCTGCACGAGCCGCTTTGATAACCTCAGGATCATGAGGATCCAAGATTAATTCTACTGTATTTTCATAAATGTCTTGTTCATTTTTGGTAGCTGCCATTTCTTGAACTTTGTCCATGTCGTAGAATACAACGCCAACATAGCGCATACGACCTACACATGTTTCAGCACAGATTTGAGGCAAGCCATTTTCCAAACGTGGGTAACAGAATACGCATTTTTCAGCTTTATTGGTTTCCCAGTTGTAGAAGATTTTTTTGTATGGGCAAGATGGAACACAATGTCTCCAACCGCGGCATACATCTTGAGATACGAGAACCACACCATCTTCGTCGCGTTTGTAGATGGCGCCAGATGGACATGCAGCTACACATGCAGGGTTCAAGCAGTGGTTACAAAGACGCGGCAAGTAGCGCATGAATACTTCTTCGTAGTCAAATACGATATCTTCGCCCATCTTAGCTAAGTTCACGTCGGAACGAGCATGTTGACCACCTGCTAAATCGTCATCCCAGTTAGGGCCCCAAGTAACTTCCATTTTTTGTTTAGTCACAAGGGAACGAGGACGAGCAACTGGTTGGTTGTTTTTACGACCACCATGAATCAATGTTTCATAGTCATATGTCCAAGGTTCGAAATAATCCTTCAATTCTGGTTGTTCAGGATGGAAGAATAATTTCATCAAACGGTTTGTTTTAGAACCTGTAGAAAGAGCCAATTTGCCAGAGTTATCTAATGTCCAGCCGCCTTTCCATTTTTCTTGGTCCTCCCAATGACGTGGGTAACCTACGCCTGGGCGAGTTTCCACGTTATTGAAGTACATATATTCCGCGCCTTCGCGGTTCGTCCATGTATTTTTACAAGTGATAGAGCATGTGTGACAACCCAAACACTTATCCAAATTTAGGACCATAGATACTTGAGCCTTAATCTTCAAGCCAATCTACCTCCTTCATTTTACGAGCCACAATTGTCATATCACGTTGGTTACCAGTTGGGCCATAGTAGTTAAAGCCATAGCTCAATTGGCCATAACCGCCGATCATGTGTGTCGGTTTCATGTGAATATGAGTTGGTGCATTATGCGTACCACCGCGTTGTTTCTTAACCTTCGCGCCAGGAACGTTGATGTGACGGTCTTGGGAATGGTGCATATAGGAAATACCGCGAGGAATACGTGGGGAAACTACAGCACGAGCTGCAACGATACCGTTTTTGTTGAAAGCTTCTACCCAATCATTATCTTTAACGTCAATTTCTGCTGCATCGTCTTCGTTGAGCCAAATGGTTTGACCACCACGGAACAATGTCAACATTTGTTGGCTATCGAAATACATACTATGTGTAGACCACTTATGATGTGGTGTTAAGTATTTCAATGTGATTTCAGGGATACCTTCTTGTTTGTAGTCACCTTGTACTGGTTTATAGGACAATACAGGTTTGTACAACGCCATAGCTTCACCGTAATCACGCATCATTTCATGGTCACAATAGAAGGATTGACGACCTGTTACGGTACGGAATGGTACCTTATCTTCTGTAGATGTTGTAAATGGAGAGTAACGACGGTTTTTATCGTTCTTACCAGTACTTGTTACAGAGCTAATGATGAAGCGTGGTTGGCGAACCATATCATCGAAAGTAATTTTTTCTTGTTCGCGACCTTTTGCGTTCTTTTCAAGACCAGAAAGGCCTGTTTTTTCTTCCATAGCTTTCCAAGAGCGAACAGCCAATTTACCATTTGTACAAGAAGATAATGTTAATACAACATTACAAGCTTCCTTACATTCGTAAATGCTAGGACGGCCATGAGAAATGAATTCTGGATTATCGATGATACCATTTTGATCATATAATGTCTTGTATTCATCAGATACATCCCATGCCATGCCATGAGCACCCATTTTGTTTTCAATATTAGGTCCCAACGCAATGTATTTTTCAAAGATTTTACTGTAATCGCGTTTTACATGAACGAGGTTCGGCATTGTTTTACCAGGAATTGGTTCACATTCGCCTTTGCTCCAGTCGAGGACTTTCCCTTCTGGTTGTGCCACTTCACCTGGGCTGTCATGACCAAGAGGTAATGCTACGATATCTTCATATTCTGTGAAGCCAGACTCTTTCGCTACGCGAGATACTGTTTCTGCAAGGGTACGGAATGTATCCCAGTCAGATTTAGTTTCCCATGCGCAATCAACAGCTGCTTGGAATACGTGTACGTATGGATGCATGTCTGTAGAAGACAAGTCTTCTTTTTCATACCATGTAGCCGCTGGGAATACGATATCAGAGTATAAGCCTGTAGAAGCCATACGGAAGTCGATATCGATTAAGAGGTCAAGCTTACCAGCTTCATCTGCTTCGCGCCATTTGATTTCTTCTGGTTTTACTGGTGCATCATCATCTTCAAGAACACCATGTTTTGTACCAAGTAAATGTTTTAAGAAATATTCATGGCCTTTAGAGGAAGAACCGATAAGGTTTGCACGCCATACAAACAAGTTGCGTGGGTGGTTTTCTTTAGCCGCTGGATCTTCTACGCAGAATTGTAATTCTTTGTTTTTCAATGCTTGCGCTACATATTGATTGATTTCTGCTTCTGTACCAGCACCAGCTGCACGAGCATCATTAATCAATTCTTGGCTGCCTTTATTGAAAGTAGGGTAAGATGGCAACCAGCCTAAACGTGCAGCCAATACATTGTAGTCACCAGGGTGACGGTAACGTGGCTTAGCTAATTTAGATACGCGGTCTGCCAAATCGATGCAATCAGAACGATATTGTTCTGTAGCAAAGTAGAACCAAGATGTACCATTTTGCAAACGAGGCGCTTTACTCCAGTCGTTAGCTGTCATGATGCCGCCCCAGCCTTCAACAGGACGAAGTTTTTCTTGACCTACGTAGTGAGCCCAGCCACCACCGTTAACACCTTCTGTACCACAGAACATGATGAGGTTCAAGATTGTACGGTAAATGATATCTGCATGGTACCAGTGGTTAATACCACCGCCCATGATAATCATGGATCGACCTTTAGTTTTTTCTGCATTATCTGCAAATTCACGAGCTGTAGCAATAGCAATATCTGCTTTTACGCCAGTGATTTTTTCTTGCCATGTAGGTGTATATGGAGTGTCATCAGTGTAAGCTGTAGCCACTTCACCACCGATACCACGGTCGATACCATAGTTAGCAAGAATGAGGTCATATACTGTAGTTACTTTTACAGGACCATCAACAGTTTGTACTGTAATTGTAGGAATAGCACGTTCAATTACGCCTTCGTGCTCTTCATCGCCAAAGTATGGCAACTTAACAACAGTCACATCTTCACGTTGATCAAACACGGATAAACGTGGGTCAATTTTAGCTCCTGTATTGCGGTTTTCAAGGCGTAAGTTCCATTTTTGTGGATTTGTGTGACGGTCGCCCATTGTACCATTTGGAACAACGATTTCATTTGTTGTTTCATCGATTAATACAGTTTGGAAATCAGCACCGTCTTCTTTGCTACCTAAATCCTTAGCGTTTAAGAAACGGCCTGGTTGTACCGCACCGTTGATGTCTTCAACGCGTACAAGGAATGGCATATCGGTAAACTCTTTAGCATACTCTTTGAAGTATGGAGTTTCCTTGTCGATGTAGTATTCTTTTAAGATTACGTGGCCCATTGCCATAGCAAGAGCCGCATCAGTGCCGGCTTTCACATTAAGCCAAGCATCGGAAGAAGTTGTAGATTCCGCATAGTCAGGGGATACGGACACAACCTTAGTACCTTTGTAACGAACCTCTGTCAAGAAGTGAGCATCAGGTGTACGTGTCAATGGTACGTTGGAACCCCATGTCATGATGTAGCCAGCATTGTACCAGTCACCAGATTCAGGAGTATCTGTTTGTTCACCCCAAACTTGAGGGCTGGAAGGTGGCAAATCGGCATACCAGTCATAGAAGGACAATGGTGTACCGCCCATGAGGTTAAGGAAACGAGCACCTGCTGCATAGGACAACATGGACATCGCTGGAATTACAGAGAAGCCTGCGTTGCGGTCAGGGCCGTATGTTTTTGCTGTATATAGTAAAGATGCTGCAGTGATTTCTGTCGCTTCGTCCCATGTGGAGCGCACAAAGCCACCCATACCACGGGCAGATTTATATTTTTTCGCCTTTTCAGGGTCTTCTACGATAGATTTCCATGCTTCGATAGGATTTTTAGCTGTTTTCTTAGCTTCTCTCCAAAGCTCAGCCAATTCGCCGCGTACGTATGGATATTTTACGCGTAATGGGCTGTATAAATACCAAGAGAAGGTCGCACCACGAGGGCACCCACGTGGTTCATAGTCCGGCATATCATCCGGTGTTTCCGGATAATCTGTAGCTTGGTTTTTCCCAGGCTACGACGCCATTTTTTAACGTAAATGTTCCAGCTACAAGAACCTGTACAGTTTACGCCATGTGTTGTGCGGACTACTTTATCGTAGGACCAACGGTCACGATAAAAATTTTCCCATTCGCGACCGCCATCTTCTGTGATTTGGTGACCGCTTGGAGATACGTCCTTCTTGCGAAGAAACTTGAATTTCTGAGACAATAAACTCATCTCGTGTCCTCCTTAAAACTACAAAAAAGCCCTTGCGTTAGCAATGCCAACAGCAAGGGCGAATATCCACAATTATTCGATATTACTGATATTAGGGTCGATCATGTCGATATCTAAATCGAGTAATCCGATTAATGCATCTAAGTCACAGATTACCAGATGGTGTTTATCATAGGCTACATAGCCTAATTTTCGTAACTCACTAAGCATGCGGTTTAAACTTTCCCGAGATGTGGCAGCAAATTCAGCTAATTCTTGATTTGTTAAGGCAATGTCGATGTAAATACCGTCATCCCTCTTAACCCCATAGCTATTAGCTAAACGCAATAGTGTCGAATAGAATGCACCTTTTTTGCCATACAACAACAAATCTCTGTATTTTGCTTGTTGTCGCCGCATATGAAGTGTATAGATTTTCATCATCGCAATGGCCAGTGAATGGTTCTTTGCAATGGCTGATTCCAACACATCATAACGGATGGAATATACCGAGCATTTTTCACGTGCAATCGCATTGAACACGTAAGTCCGGGTGTTCGTCTCGTACAAAGGAATTTCACCAAGCACATTATTGGGCCCTACCAAGCGTAAGGCAAAAATATGTCCGCTTACCTCAAATTTCTTAATACTAAGTCGCCCTTCTCGAACAATAAAAAAATGATCTGCTATATCACCTTCATGAAACAAAAACTCGCCTTTTTCAAGGTGAATTGTTTCTCCTGGCAATGCAAGTAACTGGTTAATTAACTCCTGTTCCATACTATCACCGTGCATCTTTCAGTGTCATTTGTCCATATTGATTGTGAAAGTAGCTTTCACAATCAGTCATGTACAAAAGGCACATATACTATATACTTTACGTATATTACCCCTATTATAACCGATTAATTCTTATATAAGTGTGTTTTTCGTCACATTCACATTATATTCTGTCTTATATAATAATGGTGTGATTTTAGGCACACTCTCTATTATTATAGTACCACATTTTACAAGGACTTTTAACGAGATGTGCCATATATTCGTGTGAAAAATCTACCCTTTATCACATGTGTTTTAGTTAAAGGAGAGCTCTCATGTCAGAACTGAAAATGCCTCAACCCGGTGCTAGTCGCAGCGAAATCGTCGCTAACTGGCAACCAGAAAACCCTGAATTTTGGGAAAAGTTTGGTAAAAAAATCGCCAAACAAAACTTGGTAATATCCACTATTGCCTTAACCTTAGCCTTTTGCGTTTGGTATCTATGGGCCACCATCGCAGCGCAATTAAATGGCGCAGGTTTCCACTTTACAACTGAACAATTATTTACACTCGCAGCCTTACCAGGCCTTGTAGGTGCTACATTGCGTTTCGTCTACACATATATGCCTGCACTTATGGGCGGTAAGAACTGGACCTTTGTATCCACACTTATTTTATTAGTTCCTGTTGTATGGCTCGGCTTTGCAGTGCAAGATACAACAACTTCTTATACGACATTTATGATCTTAACGGCCCTCATCGGTTTAGCGGGTGCTAACTTCTCGTCCTCCATGGCGTACATTGGCAACTTCTTCCCAAAATCCGAAAAAGGTACTGCCCTTGGCATCAACGGTGGTGTTGGTAACCTCGGTATTTCCGTAATCTATTTCTTAGCTCCATTTGCTATGGGTTCCGCTGCACTTGGTAATGTCTTTGGCGTAACACCAGCTATTATCAAAGGCAACGCAGTATACCTTGCTAATGCGGCTTTCATGTGGATTGTGCCACTCGTAATTATCCTTGCGCTAATGACACGTTTCATGGATAACTTGCCATTAGAAAAACCAAATCCTAAAAATCTTATACAAATTTTTGGCAACAAACACACTTGGGCTCTTACATTACTCTACACATGTTCCTTCGGTGCGTTCTCTGGTTACGCAGCAGCACTTGGACTCTTGGTAGGTAAAGAATTCCCTGAAATCCCATTTGCATCCATCGCATTCGTTGGCCCACTCGTTGCAGGCGCCCTTCGCCCTGTAGGCGGTTGGCTTTCCGACAAAATCAACAGCGGTACAAAAGTTACCTTTGTTAGCCTTCTTGGTTTGTGTGCGGCCACTGCATTCATCGCAGTTGGTGTAGATATGCACAACTTCCCATTCTTCTTTGCTATGTCCGTATTGACATTCGTATGCTGTGGCTTTGCAACAGGTGCTACATTCCGTATGATTCCTCACGTATTCGGCAATCCTCTACTATCCTCTTTGATTACAGGATTCGTAGCAGCTGTAGCCGCATACGGTGCATTCATTACACCTAAGATCTTCGGTTTCGTATACTCCACATTCGGCAATATTCACCCTGCCTTCGCAGTACTACTAGCATTCAACATCGTAACAGTTGCGGTTTGCTTCTGGTTCTATGTGAGAAAAGGGGCAAACATGAACGTATAAATTCATGTTCTACCTTATAGCTGCGAAATAGAAAATATAATTCACCCTTAATTTGGGTAATGAAATACCCCCTCAGTCGTCCTCCACCGCCTTAACGGCCTGCGGCTAGGCCTTGGCCTAGCAAAGTCGGACTCTCTGAGGGGGTATTTCATTAGAAATTAGATGTGAATTAGATTATCTACACGGTGAATTATATTTTCTGCCACAGCAATTTCGGTTGTCCATGAATTTATGCGTTCTAAACAGACAAAACAGGCCTCGACCTAGTAAAGTCGGATAATTGTGGGTGTTCTTTTATTGGAATTTAGATGTGAATTAAAGCATCTACATAGTAAATTATATTTTCTGCCACAGTAATTACGGTCGCCCATGAATTTATGCGTTCGAAACAAACACAACGGTCTGCGGCCTAGGGCCTTGACCTCATCCGTATACCTCTTCTAAAAATTAGAACAGGCCTGTTCTAATTTAAAAGGACATATATATGAGAACTTGCATAATACTATATTACTATACTCCTTATGTTGTTTTTTTATGTTGTTATTGAGGGTATACTATAAATATCAAGAGAGCCATTTACGTGTGTGAGCGTTAGGCTCATCTAAAAAACTAGTAAAATGAGATGCGCCTAGCGTGTAAGTATTGGTAGTACTTATTACGTTAGGCGTTTCTTAAGTTTATTTGAATAAACTTAAGATAGATACAACTATGGAAATTACAATGAAGCGTCAGGCCTACCTGACGCTTTTTATTCTTTCATAAATAATTATTAGTTAATTAGGCTAAAACGTAGAAAAATAAAACTCATCATTTAGATTGACTAATTTAGAGTTTACCTCTAATGAAATAACCCTCTCAGTACGTCCGACTTTTGCTAGGTCAAGGCTATGCCGCAGACCGTTAAAGCGGTGGAGGACGAACGAGAGGGTATTTCATTACCGAGAAAAAGAGATGAGTTTTATTTTCGGTTAAATAGTCTAATCAATTAATAATTATTTTACTTCTGCCCAACCTAAAAGCAGCACGTTTTAGCATCCATATCTGCTAAGATTTTTTTTCAGCTACTTTAATAGGGATCAGTATTTACATACATAACGGAACCTAGTAGATCTTTAGTGTCTTCTTTCAACCATTTTGTTACAGCATCAGAGCCTTGTGTAGGCGGCTCAACGCAGTGGTAAGAGTTAATACCCATCAAGCGGAAGCCAAGGGATGCATCAACACCTTTTTCGTTAGACCATTCAGGGCTAGACATTGCAAATGGCATTTGTGGTAAGTTAAGACCTAATTCAGCCGCAATACCACCAAAGATACCAGAAGAACGAGCATTATCTACACATTCACCAACATGCCATACTGGTGGTTGATCATCGCCCAAGAACTCTTGTAATGCAGGGCTACATTTTTTAATAGCATCTGTATTACAGTAACCAAGTTTCATCAATGGGAAAGATGCACAGCCATTTGTTAAGATGATACAACCATTTTTAATAAGTGTATCAACGATATCTACAGTAGCTTTTTCGTAAATAACGCGAGGGTTAGAACAACCTACTATGTTAACGATACCACGAACTTTACCAGATTTTAAAGCCTCTGCCAATGGTTTGAAGGAACCATAATGTTTAACAGTAGATTCTGGAGAGAAGCCAACTTCTGCAGTGATTTCGTATGGAGGAATAAATACAGGCATACCTTTACGCAATTCATGCGCTTCAAGAGCACGATCCAAAATTTTACGAGCCAATTCTTTTGTCTCAGACAAGTTAGTATGGTGATGATCGTAACCGATATGCTCTGCACCTGGCAAGCGAGTTGCATCAGATGTTGTAATAACTTTTGTATTGAAACAACGTGCTACGTCCATGATAGCCGGAAATACGTCTTGAACGTCAGCTACCCAGCAATCAAGAGCACCGGTACCAAGTACAAGTTCAGCACCGATAGCATTACACAATGGGATAACATTTTCATAACGGTACATACTGGATAAGCCAGAGCAACAAATACCATAGAATTGAATGCCTTTAGCGCCGATAGCTTTTGCTTTTTCTAAGTACTCTTCAGAAGCACCAATTTTACAAATTTGAGATACTAATGTTGGCAAGTGACCATGAACAGCTATGTTAACATAACCTTTTTTCAAAGCACCAATATTAACTTTGGATGTACGACGGCCGCCTTGACCGAATAATGCATCAGTAGCGATGTCTGCTGCAACTACGCCGGTGAATGTGAAAGCAAGACCACAACGCAAGAATTGTTTCATGTTGCTTTCCCAATCGCCATCTGTACCTACGGTTGTACGATGATATGCATCAAAAGCTTCATTGTATGCGGAAATAGGCAAGATATCTAGGTTTTTCCAAACTTCACGACGTTCAGCAGGAGCCATCGCTGTGATTGTCTTATATTCACCTGGCAATGCACGGCTCAAATCTTCGAGCAATACATCTGCTAAATCATTAGCCACTTCTTTCAAAGAACGACCTTCTTCAGGGATGTTGAAAGCCTTACATACAGTACGGATTTTTTCTTCCCCTAAAATTGGAATGTCCAATTGATCATTAGCAGCAGCTTTCAAAGAAATCAAGATTTCACGAGCATGTGCACCATGTTGAGTCAAACCACCTGCAGCAGCACGTGTCATATTACGAGCTACGATGAGGTCAGCATCGGCACCGCAGACACCACGAGGGCTCTTAGGTGTAATTTTACAAGGGCCCATGAAACAGATACGACAACATACACCAGCAATACCAAATGTACATTGTGGTTGTTGTTTATCAAAACGGTCAAATACCGTATCACAACCGATTTGCTCCATGCGAAGAATCATTTCGCGTACAGCAGGATCCGGGGTTTGTTCAATAACATCTTGTTTTGTAGGCCATGTTTTACGGTATTCCGCAACGGCTTTCATATAATCGTTTACGCCATGCTCATGAGGCACGCCTGGTTCATGAGTGTGTGGCACCCATTTATCTGTAGGCAACGCCTTTTCATGGCTATGATCGTGATCATGGTCGTGATCGTGATGGTGGTCGCCACAATGGTCATGATGATGATCATGATGGTGTTGATGTTCGCCATGGCTATGGTCATGGGTATTTTTGTTTTCCACGTCTTTACTCATAATAAACCTCCTAGTGGCCTACATAGGCCTACTGACAACAATAAGGATACATATTCAAAATCATAACTTAAGGTAATTTCCACCTAAGTTATGGGTTTTAAATCCTATCTAACAAATATGTTTTAATACACTATAAGTATATTCTGTGAACGGACAATTGTCAATTGAATTCTGCATATATTTCCAAAAAAATACTGCTATATTCCTTATTATAACAATGTTTTTCAATTATAAAACCTCATAATAATTTCATAAAAGCAAACTTGTTTTTAATTCCTTTGTATTAAAGGAATTAAAAACATCCATGTAAGTAAACACCTCATAACATTAATTCTACATACACTAATCATTCTCCTGCATCAATTTGACAAAACTTTCTTGCGCCAACCAAATATACCTCCCATGCGTCATTACGCACCACTGTCAACTCACACCCTGCGTTGGGCTCCACTTTAGCGCAGTAGCCTGTTTCCCTAACGCCGATGCGCTAAAAAAACTTTAATGCATTCACTAAATGAGTAAGGATAAAAAAATCCTCCTCAAACGACTTCGGACTCCGCGTAGCGCAGTAGCGTGTTTCCCCAACGCCGGTGTACTAAAAACTCTAATGTAAAAATACAGAAAAAGAAATAGCCCCTCTGGAAAAAACTTCGGGCTCCGCTTTAGCGCAGTAGCGTGTTTTTTCCAGAGGGGCTATTTCGGTTGTCGTATAGTATTACATTAAAGTTTTTTTAGTACATCAAGTACTTCGTGTGGTAATTCATTTTTACCATCCTTAAGTTTTTCAACATAGTCATATCTAAATTCAAAGGCTTGGTGTAATTGGTGATGGTATTCGCGTACGTCGAATGGTGGTTCGAAGCCAGGCACTTCTACGTAGGATAGGTTTTCATAGGCGCCGAATGGTTCGAATTGTAGATCACCTTCTACTAGGCGTTCTAATAGATCAAGGGTCACTTCTTTAGGGATTTTCTTTTCAAGGAAGAATCCGGTGTTCATGATGTAGCAGTCTACGCCACATTCTTTGAAGAGTTTTTTGTAGCTTTCATAATCACGAACTAGTGGATATGTACGGAATGGGTTTGCGTATGGCTCAATAACAAGTGCATTTGGATCGACATTAGCATCGAGTTTTTCCGCAGTAGAGCGGCGCGTTGCAAGGGTTGCACCCATAGTGGAAGCCAATACAGGGTCATCGATTTTAAGGATTGGTGGCAATGTTTTATCTTTCATCAACCACACAATGGCATTAACCGGTTCGTCCACGTGGTTTACGCGATTGTCTGTCCAGAATTGGGATTTAATAGCGCGGCCATTGTTGTTGCGCACGTCCTCAGCCAATACGACCTTGTTGCCATTTTCATCGAGGGTAACGCCTACGTTTTGCAATGTTAATAAATATTTATTAGCAGGGTGTTCTACAGGATAGTCCTGCATTTTATCAAAGTATGTTGGTTCCATCGCAACGGAGGACAAATCATTTGTATTGATGATATATGCATCGTCATGCAAGATGGAAATGTCATAGCGACCATTGTGTTTTTTTCGTGAGTCAATGTAGATTTACCGGAGCCGGATAGACCGAATACGCCAATTGTGAAAGACTCACCATTTTTAAGGTTATAGCGTTTCATGCCGCCGTGGCAGGCTACGTAACCATAGCGGTTTGCCAAGGACCAAGCCAATGTCAATGTACCTTTTTTATGTTCCCCAAAGTAGCGCATGCCGAGAATCATGGCGCAGTTATGAGCTGGGTCAAAATATAGCAAGTCCGCCTGGATGACCTGGCTACTACATAATCAGGGATCAGAATAGATGTAAATATCCCTTCTGGAATATCTTTGGCTGTTATTGTAGAATTCTTTTACCGCATCGTCAAAAAATTTAAAGTTCATAACCCAAGAGTACATAATGGATGCATGATCCTTTGGAATCATAAGATGAGCGCGGGCCGTAAATTTTTCATCAAGACCAACCACGACTTGTGTAGAAATCCACTCTTTATTGCGACTATCATACACAGCATCGCGAGCGATACCGGCTAATTCAACCTCATCAATACCTTCATCCCCAATGATACGGCGCGCCTTTGCATAACGGCCAGTCGTTTTGCCATCATTAGTTACGAGGATTTTAGCGTCCGCTGGTAAACCTTGTTCTTCCGGTTTAAATACAGGCATATCAAGAAGAATGACACCTGGTTCTTGCGTTGCTAATGTATACGCTTCTGCTACAGATGTAACAGGTTTTACGTTATTGCCATAAAACGCAGTTTCAATGGTGCTGCGTAATTTAGAAAATAACGGGTTTGTCTTGATTTCACTTTTGATTCCAAATGCGACGTGTTGCCATTCTAATCCTCACCTTTATCGTATAACTTTATAAAAAACCTATTGGTACATGTATTGAAAAATACTTCTAATACTCTCTATTTTACCTGTTTTTAACAAATTTGTATACACGAAAGAGATGGATAAAAGTAAATTATTGTATGTTTATTTTAAATTAGTGCAACATATTTTTGTAATAATAAAAATTGATAACTATTGTAAGCCCTCTAAGTCTATTCAAGTATCATCGACAATAACAAAGGAAACCCTCTATTACCAGACTAATAACAAAAATAAAATGAGGCAAGGTCACTCGACCTCGCCTCTTATTTACCTAAGTGAGTTACTTTTTATTTTTTTATTAATAAATGCGTCGATTTTTACCAATCAAATCATCTACATCAAAAATCACCGCGCTCCGCAATCATCTTGATGGTAGCCACCTTAGCCATAACTTTTACCATAGGCGTTTTTTAATTTCTCGAATTTAGGATTTAAAGAAATCAAATAATCTACAATATCCGGGCTTTGTTTAATGAGATTAGATAATGTTGTTTTTTTGCATCGATATGGAATCGACCATCTGCATCAGCCGTTAATGGTGCTTCCTCTACCTCTTCTGTAGCCTCTTGAGCCAAGGATTTTTCTTTACTACTATCGCCTACAAAGTCAGTTTGATCCCAAGTCAACAATGTACGGGAGCCTTCTAATTCACGGATATGAGTACAATCTTGCATCATTTCTAATACACCGCGGAATTTTCCATGTTCATCACGCACAGCGGTATAGATGACATAGATAAACAACCCCGGTTTATTAATCCAAAATTCTGCTTGGCTTTGTTCTCCCGAACGGAACTTCTCTACGATTTCTTCTACTACATGAACAGACTTCGCAGGATGGCAATTCTTCACCTCTCGGCCAATAACATTAGCACTGCGAGGGAAAATACGATGCGGCGTATCGCTGTAGAATTTAACAAGTTCGTTTTCATCAACATAAGACAAATCTACAGGAAGATGACGGAACAGCAAATTGATTTGCTCTAAGGTCAATTTCCCTGTTGCTACATCGAAGACTGTATCCCTGCCAACTGGTACTCCACCTACAGGACCAACGTATTTGGATAATAACCCTGCTAAATCGTTTAGGAACTCATTAGATACAGCACCATTTTGACCAACAGCATTTCCATTTAATTGGGCTGCGGAATCGTTAATACCTGGCACTACATATAAACCTGGTGCGCTAATAATAGCATAACCAATTTCATGGTCATTTTTGCTCATGCGTACAAATTCTTCATCACTTAATAATTTAAAGGATGTTGGCAATAAACACCTCTAACTCTTTAGAGTTCAAATCACGCAACTTTACCAGTGTTTCTGGAACAGATGCTAGGAATTCTTCGTATTTATCTTCACGAAGCAATGCATAGGATGCAGAGATAGCATCGCGCACACCATCATCAAAGGTCCACATAATACGCGTAGGACGATCAAAACCATGGTTCTCTAACATTGGATAGAGTTGATTTTGCTTACGAGATAGATGGATACGCCATTGTGCTAAGGAATCAAAAACACCAAGCCACGGATTCTTGATAAATTTCTCTTGCTTTAACAATTCATCGGCCTCAAGTGCCTAATTTCTCTTTTAAAATACGATTGCCCTCTTCCAAAGACAATTTGCCATCTAAATAATCTTCTTTTATGGACACGATAATTCTGTAACGGTCGCTATTAATATCTAGCTTTTGCTGTAATGGATTCATATGCTTATACCTCCATGGGTCACATGACTATTACTATGTACAATATGTTGTTACTACATATACTATATTTTTTTATTATATTTATTTTTGAAAGTAATTTTCAGTTGCCATAGATACATGTTTAAATATATTTGAAAGATTCTAAAAAAGCGCTCACACTGAGTATGAGCGCCTTTGATTAGTTTCTAAAATCAATATATTCAGTTTTAGAAGATGCAACTGGGTTACCATTAGCATCAGTAGCAGGATTAAATCGCCATGTGGAAATTTTCTCAATAAGAGCTTCATCAAGAGCACTAACCCCACTGGATTTTACAACCTCTACATCCCCTACAGAGCCATCCTCATTAATCGTAAAACGCACATCTGCACTATGAATCGAATCGCCATAACTAGCAATGTTAATTTGATCTACGGATGGTGTAGATATTGCTACAGGCAATTGAAATGGAGCCGCCAACACAGAAGCTACCATACCAGTTGCAAACAATGCGCTCAATACAGTACAACGCAATACATTACTCATCATCTTTCTCCTTATTTAGTCTTATGACTACTCTCATTATTGAGTCCTAGACTGTTTCTCTCCTTATTTTGCCTTAGGACTATTCGCTTTTGCATTTACGTCAGATGCATGATTATCGTTAGACTGTGATTTATCTACCGTCAATTTACCATTGCCGGACTTAGTTGGAGCATTCCCCTTTGGCAATGTAATTGTCATACCGATGATAGATGCATGGGCTTTTATCTGTGCCAATAGCCGGCGTAAACTCCCATTGTCTAATAGCAGCTTTCACAGCCTCATCAACAGGACCATAACCAGAGGATTGTTCTACAAAGACATTTTCAACCTTGCCTTGTTTGTTAATTAGGAATCGTACACGCATATGATCTGTAATGGTAATTCCATTTGGAATAGCTGGCATTGTAGGTTTAACGATGGACACTTCGCGAGGTGCTTCTGTAAATCTGCCGGCAGCCGCATCAGCGTGAGCAGGCATCATGGCACCTACAGCAAATGTAAGAACAGCAGCACAAGCGAATCGAGTTAATATATTCATGGTTTGTCCCCCTCAGAATTAATATAATAAATATACATATATAATACTCGATAAAGATGAAGAAAAAAATACCCAACTGCAAAATGTAGTCTATTAGTAAAAAAATATTTATAGAATAATTTTTATTGATAATTTTTTTCTCATTTATGATATATTGATTTTAAGATAACTGTTCGGACTTACATATCAAGTTGATATGACAAAAAAATTACACAAAGGAGGTTCATCATGAGACGTAGAAAGCGTATTCAAATGAAGGTCATGATGGTACTTGGTATCGTTGCCCTCGTTGGGCCAAACCATCTACAATCTCTCATCCACTAAACGATCGTGACCTTAGCAGAAAACCGTATAACTGCCACTAGCCGTTACGTTAGTAGCGGCTATTTTTCCGCTTAAATAAGGGTAGTTAACAAGATAACTAAAAATTTTAAACTTAGTACCTACAAAAGGAGGTTTATTATGAAATTTAATCGAATCGTATTAGTCGTCGTATCATTAGCACTTATGTTACTAGCCCTTGCAGGCTGTGGTAAGGATGCAGCACAGGACAGTCAAAAGAAACTAAACGTCGTTGCCACAACAACAATGTTAACGGATTTAGTAAAAGAAATCGGCGGTGACCATGTGTCCGTCCAAGGTCTTATGGGACCTGGCGTAGATCCTCACCTCTATCAAGCGAGCGCCGGCGATGTAACTGCTATGTCTAAAGCAGATGTTGTAGTGTACAACGGCATTCACTTAGAAGGTAAAATGGGTTCCATTTTCGATAATTTAACAAAACAAAATAAAGCTACTATCCGTGTATCCGATGCCATTGACCCATCTACTCTACTCGACTTTGACGAAGAAGATGGCGTGAAAACTAAAGACCCTCATATTTGGTTCGATGTAGCGAATTGGAAACTTGCAGCAAAAGCTGTATACGAAGGTCTTGCTAAAGCAGATCCAGCTCACAAAGAGGATTTCAAAAAACGCTATGATGCGTACCTCACTAAATTAGATGAAACAGATACATACATCAAAGCACAAGCAGAATCAATTCCTAAAGAATCTCGCGTTCTTGTGACAGCACACGATGCCTTCCAATACTTCGCTCGCGCGTACGGCTTTGAAGTAAAAGGTTTGCAAGGCGTTAGTACTGCTACAGAAGCAGGCACACAAGATGTGAATGAACTTGTTCAATTTATCGTAGATCACAAAATTAAAGCGATCTTCGTAGAATCTTCTGTACCGCACAAAACAATTGAAGCCGTTCAAGAAGCAGCTAAGGCTAAAGGCTGGAACGTTGCCATCGGTGGCGAATTATACTCCGACTCCCTCGGTTCTGAAGGCACTGAAGGTGGCACATATATCGGCATGGTAAAAGCCAACATCGATACCATCGCTAAAGCACTTAAATAAAGGAGGTCTCTATGGAATGGGCCGTTGAAGTTGAAGATATGACCGTAGCCTATACGACAAAACCCGTATTATGGGACGTAGATATGAAGGTACCCATCGGTTCCTTAGCGGCTATCGTCGGCCCTAATGGGGCCGGTAAATCTACATTATTAAAGGCCATGTTAGGCCTATTAACAGTTATCTCAGGAAGTGTTAAGTTTTATATCGACCACCACCTTGCAATGGACAAAAAGGATTACAAGAAAATCGCCTATGTCCCTCAAAGCGGTAGCGTAGACTGGGACTTTCCTACTACCGTATTAGACGTTGTACTTATGGGTCGCTATGGTCATCTAGGTTGGTTCAAACGACCAAGTAAAAAGGATAAGGAGCTCGCCCTCTCCATGATTGAAAAAATGGGCATGAGCGACTATGTAAACAGACAAATTCGTCAACTTTCAGGGGGCCAACAACAGCGTGTATTCCTCGCAAGAGCTCTCGTACAAGAGGCAGATATTTACCTCATGGACGAGCCCTTCAAGGGTGTCGATAAAACGACGGAGCACGCCATTATCTCTCTTTTACAAGAAATGAAAGCGCGCGGTAAAACGGTGATCGTCGTACATCACGATTTAAATACGGTGCCTCAGTATTTCGACTGGGTAACGATGGTCAACAAACAGACTGTAGCCTATGGTCCTGTAGCAGACACCTTTACGGAAGAAGCCATCGAGCGGACCTACGGCAAGGGGAGGACTGTATGACCATATTCCAATCCTACACGACACAGATGGTATTGCTCGGCACAGCTCTCTTGGGCCTTGCCAGTGGTATTGCAGGCACCTTCGCAGTGCTGCGCAAGGAAAGCCTCATCGGTGACGGCCTCTCCCACGCGGCACTGCCTGGTGTAGTCATCGCGTTCTTGCTGACAGGTATAAAAGACATTGAGGTACTCATTATAGGTGCCGCCCTATCCTCTATCACTGCGGCGTGGCTCATTACCATCACCGTAGAAAATAGTAAAATCAAATTCGATGGTGCTCTGGCTACTATACTGTCTGCTTTCTTTGGTCTTGGTATGGTTCTACTCACCTACCTTCAAAGTCTGAACAATGCAGGTCAGGCGGGGCTTTCAAAATTTATATTTGGACAGGCCGCCACCATATTAGCTCGCGATGTGTACATTACATCGGCGGCAGCGCTCATCATTATCGTTTTAACAGCCTTATTTTGGAAAGAGCTAAAGCTCATTTCCTTTGACGTAGAATACGCTAAAACTTTGCAAATTCCCGTCACCTTTACCCTCATTTTGTATCGTTCACTATTGATCATGACCATCATCATCGGCATTCAATCAGTAGGTGCTATCTTAATCAGTTCCCTACTCATTGCACCGGCCGTAGGGGCCCGTCAGTGGACGAACAAACTAGGCACCATGTGTATACTAGCAGGATGTTTCGGCATGGTATCTGCTATTGGTGGTACCATTTGGAGTACAACAGTACAAAAACTGCCTACAGGTCCTGCGATCATCGTCATTCTGTCGGTTATTGTACTGCTGAGCCTCATATTTGCACCTAACAGAGGCATCTTGTGGCAATTCCGGAAAAGAGGTGCCCCATGACAGTACATACAGAGATTTTACTCATCGCCATTGCGGTATCCATCGCGTGCGCTATCCCTGGTGTATTCCTCGTGCTACGCCGCATGTCCATGATGGCCGATGCCATTACGCACACCGTATTCCTCGGCATCGTGCTCGCTTTCTTTGTAACGGAAGACTTAAACTCGCCCTTGCTTTTAGTAGGGGCAACCGTAGTCGGCGTAGGAACGGTGTGGCTTACAGAGATGATTCATAACACGGGCCTCGTCAACGAAGATGCATCCATTGGTATCATCTTCCCCCTTCTATTCTCCATTGCCATCATCCTCGTCAGTCTCTATAGCGGCAACGCACACCTTGACGTAGATACGGCACTTCTAGGGGAAATCGCGTTCGCCCCATTCGATAGATGGATTGTAAACTCCACTGACTTAGGTCCTGTATCACTATGGATTTCCCTAGGGGTTGCACTCATCAACCTCATATTAGTTGTACTCTTCTATAAGGAACTGCAGCTATCCACCTTCGATCCATTACTAGCCGGTCTATTCGGCTTCATGCCAGCCCTCATCCATTATGTGCTCATGACCATGGTATCCCTCACCGTAGTGGCCTCCTTCCAAGCGGTAGGTGCCATCCTCGTTATTGGACTCATGATTGGACCTGCAGTCATCGCTTATTTATGGACGGACTCTGTGAAAGCCATGCTTATTAGCAGTATCATCATCGGCATTATCTGTGCTGTTATTGGCACAGAAGTTGCTTTCACCTTAGATGTATCAATTGCCGGCGCTATCGCAACGACCATTGGTTTAGCCTTATTAATCGCCGTTATTTGTACGCCAAAGACGGGCTATATCGCCACCTATCGTCGCCAACGCCACTTGCGCCGTCACTATCGGGAAACAATGATGCTCTGTCACATCTACACCCATATGAATACGCCTGTAGCGGCCATTGAAAACGGTATCGGCACCATTCATGAACACTTGAACTGGAAGCCAGACTATACGCACCAAGCCGCATCACACCTTAAGAAACAAGGTCTGTTATATGTGACAAATGGGTACTATATGCTGACCGATAAAGGCGTGGCTCAAGTAAAGGAAATTATTTAATTAAATTTAATTAGAGCACTTCAAAAATACATATTTTTCCCAACAAAAAGAAGCTGAAATCAATGCTAATCTGCAAAATTTCAGCTTCTTCTTTTGTATTCAATTATATGGCTAGAACATAATACGCATCTGATACCACTTAGCACCGCCGTGATCGGATTCAGATTCACCTTCATTTACAAAGCCAAACTTGGCGTAATAATGAATCTTTTCTTCCTTACATGTTAAAATAACGCCTTTTCGATTTTCTTCTTTGGCTAGTTCTATGAAAGCCTCAATCAACTGCCCCCCTACACCGCGATTGCAATACGCTGGCATTGTATTTAAACCAAAAATCATCTGCCATGCACCATTAGGATTGTGCAAGGAAGCATCGGCAAACATCTCATCTGTTAAGATTTCATCATCTGTTACAAATCCATCGATAAAACCAATTGGTGTGTCGCCATCAAAAATAATAAGAAAATGATCTGCATAATGGGCAAGGCGTTCTTTAAACGCTTCACGAGGGGCTGCCTCGGCTGGTGGGAAACAGGTGGATTCTATATGTGTAACTAAATCTAAATCTACGGATGTCGCTTTTCGAATTTTCATCTTGTATCTCCAAACATTTCTTCTATATCTTTATCCCATTTATCAAAATCTTTTGGCATTTTAAACTTACCTTTTGCGATACCTATACGTTTCGACACATCAACTTTAGATTCTGCTTGTCTAGTATCTTCAGACAGTGTAAGCTGCGCCACAGTCCGTCCATCTTGTTTGATATACACAACAGACTCTTCTCCTGTCTGTAGTTTTTTTACAAGTATAGGTAATTCTTCTGTAGCTTGTGTTATCGTTACTTCACACATAGTTTTTCCTCCTCTCTGTAAAATTTTATTAGTCATTTACATATCATCAAAGCGCCTTGCTCATATAGATAACATCATCCATAGGGTTATGATAATACGGCTCACATTCAGTAAATCCATGTTTCTTGTATAAATGGATGGCCGCTTGCAACGGTTCAATTGTATCTAGCACCATTTCTTTATAACCGGAGGCCTTGGCGTGGTCCATGATGCTTTCAATCAAACGATCACCTAAAGCATGTCCACGCCCTTCAGGACGTACATAAAGGCGTTTCATTTCACAACGCGTATCACTATGCTGATAATACGCCACCATGCCTAGCACAACATCGTTATCATCAATAGCCACCAATAACTCACCATTAGGAGCTGTATATTTTTCAGCGATATCCGCCAATTCTTTATCTAAATTTTGAAAGGACAAATCACGACCAAGCCACTGCGTATACTCTTGAATTAACTCTTTTACTTGATCTAAATACGGTTTGCCATCAACTATTTTAATCATATAAACTCCATAGATTGATTACTATAACTTTCTCATCTCACGAATAAATGCCTCAGCCTCCTGTAAGTTCTTAGGAAACTCGAAATACATATATCTTTCAGAACCATAAACAGGATTTCTAAAATCATAACCACTCAACAACAAATACTCTATAATCTTCCATTCTTTATCATTAGATTTTTTTAGGAGCTTTGAACTTCTCATTCACAAAGTACATTTTGCCTTTACATATAGGACAAGTTTTATCGGTATTAAATAACTCGTAATTCGTGCCCTCTGATAAGGAAATCCGGCAGTTAGTACATACATTTTTTTATAGCCCATAATTATTTTCTCCCATATGAATTATGATGAAAGAATCGTAAATCTATATTATATATTTTAACCAAAAAGACTTTTATAAAGCCCTTTAATTTCTCGTGCGTATTTCAATGCACCAGGAAGATGCATTCGTTTATAGTAATCTCCTAATATTTCTGTATGATTTTTCAAAATATCAAATTCAATCATATACATAGCAATACTCGTTATAGAATATTTTCCTATCTCAAATATAGTTGATTTATCTTCTATATCTAATTCCTCGCCTTTTGGAAATTCACCATCAGGATATTCTTCCCAAGTTTTATCACTGTATTGCCAAAAAGGCTTTTACTCCAAAGAATCAGTTCTTTACGATTGTATTCTATTAATTGCTCAAAAAAACTGTATTAACTCTTCCTCAGAATACAACTTACAATTAAACCCTTCTAATAAGAATTGTCTTTGATTTAATCGATTTCTTAATTCTTGAATTTCTATACTTAGTAGTTCTTCATTAAAGTTATCAGGCCCTAATTCCTCTATAATATCTAAATATATAGGGCTATCTATAAATTCTTTTTAAAGTTCTCATATTCTTACATCCTTACAGAATTAGCACATTCCATAATAAAGAACTCCATATCTGCTTTTTATAACAAAGTAATTTACAATTTCAAAAACTAACAACATATTAACTCATATTAGACCTCATCGATTACATATACCATATTGCCTGTAAAGTATATGTCCATTATACAGTGAACTGGATTCCCTTCAGTCCATAACCACCCCTGCAATACAGCTCGACCCCAATTATAGGTCTCTGTAATGACCTCAAACTCACTTTCACTATAATTATTTTGATACTGAGGCAACTCAATTCTTTTACCTGTGAAAGTATCTAGAATTGTACTATTAAAGGCAAGAATTTCTAAATCATCAATATCACATTTCTCAAATACTATCTTAGCCTTATGAGTCTGTTCAACACCATTCTCATAGGAGAAAAATATAATCAAAGGTAAATGTTAAATTACCTTCTGCGTATTCTATTTTTTGTACCTTGCATCGTGGAGAGAATACTTAAAATACTCTCCAAAAGATCTTGTGATTTTCATAAGACCTCATTATATAATTTACAACACTATACGCTAAGACTCAATTAATATGAGTCCAATTTATTATCTAGTAATATTTTCTTTCTACTATTGTACCATGTAAAGCACTAACTATAATCTAATAAAAAAATTAGGATGACACCAATTGATATCACCCCAACAGATTATATATCTAAACTATATTTATATGAGCCACTCCATTATTAATATTCTTAATTATTATTCCCCTATATAGTCTGAAATATTAAAGCTTATCCTTACATTTATTATATATATTCGTGTTATTAAATCCATAATTTTCAATTAAATTAGAAAGTAACTCTACCCACTCTGTTGTATAGAGATAATCATTATGTGGCTCATCATATATACAATATTTTGTTTTTTTGTATCAAACTTTGAAGTTGAATTAGACTCAGGTCTAACCTCAAATGCTTTCCATAAAGCAGTATGATTATTATAACTAATCTTAACTCCTGTTTTTTTTCTTTAATGGCATGTATAACATCTTTTAGGTTTCAATAGATTAGCATTTGACACTGGTTGCTTTATAATTTTATCTTTAGTTATCGCTGTTATTTTTTTGATAGTTCTCTCGATCTTCTTCCTTAAGACTGCTCCAATTAACAAATTCAACTGCTAACTCAGAACGATTAGTATTACTTACCTTAGGTATTTGCAATAGTTTCACACTATATTCTTGACTATTATATATTTCATCTGATGATCTGTCTTATACTTATCAATATATTTTTTTATATCTTTCATATCTTTAGAAAGTAATTCTCTTTGTGCTTTTAATTGTTCTGAAGCTCTAAGGTGAGAAAACTGAAGTGCATATGCTAAACTTGTATTTAATGAATACTCTTCTCCAAAAAGTGAAACTATCAAATTCTCATAATTATAAAGCAATGATTGACACTCCCCAAAAAGCAATATATCAAGAGTAGTAGAATCCCAGTATCGATGCTCTATCTTATTCCTGATACCAATGAAAAACTTTAAGTTTGCAACAGTTGCATCTGTTAAACGCTTCTCCGCAGTGTTACTTTGATATTTCTTTATACATTCTGTTAATTCCCAAGCCTTTTTCTCACCATCAATTTTCTTAAATCGGCCATTCCTTTCTTTATAAAAATAGCGTTCACCTATAGTGGCTTGAAAATATGCATGAAATAATTTTGTCCAAGCTATAACCATTAAAATAATATAATTTTCAATTCTAAACTGAGTACGAGGCCTATTATAAGTTTCTACAGCAGTAAAAGCACTATTTAAAGAGCTTTCTAAAATCGTCTTTGCTTTTCCTTGTCTAAGAGAAATCATAAAATCCCCCTAATAATTTGTGAACTACCACCATTAAATTATTGACCTATTCACTATAGACACTTAATATTACTCATCTAAAATCTAAAAGCTTTTAAGATTACTATTTTTAATTCATATAAATAGTAACTTTTGACACCCTTTTTAATGATTTTTATTATTACGAGTGAATTAAGTTCAATTGTTACTCACTCAAAATCTCTACTATCAATAGTATAAAAATCAATTATATTCCCCTATATTATCAGCAACCATCGATAGAGATTTCTCTGTTGGCATTGGATAGGAATAAACTTTATGTTCTTCTTCCATATCATAATTATCTGTCCATAGTTCACATTGTGTTATTACAGTTTGAACCGCATCATCCATTCCTTCTGGAGGGTATTTATGCTTTTTCAAAAGTTTTTTTATAATCATACGCATTTTAGCTCTTGCTGATTCCCGTTTTTGCCAGTCTATTGTCCTATTTTTACGAAGTGTATCCGCCAGTTCTTTCGTTATAGAGATTAGTTCTTCATTTTCATAGAAATCTTTAATAGCCTGTGGTTTTACCAATGCATCATAAAAGGCTAACTCATCTGCTGTTAAGCCAAGTTTTTCCCCTTCTTGTTTATCAGCTGCAATTTGTTTTGCCAGTTTTAACATCTCAGCAATAACTTCTTCATTAGTTAGCATACCATTTAGATAAGCATTAAGAGAGCGTTGCATAATTTCACTAAACTTCTCAGATTTAACTACATTTGTTCTACGATAAACAGAGACTTGGTTAGAGATTAATCTCTTCAACAATTCAATCGCAAGATTCTTTCCTTCATATTAGCAACATCTTGCAGGAATTTAGGATCAAATAAAGAGAACTCTTCTTTAATGTCAGAGAATAAATTAATTACACCCTCACTCTTAATACTGTGTTTTAAAAGTTCGTTTATTCTTGCATTCATCTCTGGTAATGAAATCTTTTTACCAACGCCAGTATTAGTAAGTCTCAAAACAAGTACACGAACAGCTTCAAAGAATGCTGCTTCAAATCTATCGTCTTCATTAACTAAGGACGAACAAAGAGAGAGTGCTTGATGAAGCATAAGGGATTCTTTTACAAATACATCCTTATCCTCTGCCCGTTCTTTATCCATAATGAAATTTACCGCGCCACTAATAGTTTTAGCTCTTTCAAGATCTGTACCATTTTTAAATTTAGAATAATCATATCCATGGAATATATCACGGCATATAGATAATTTCTCTAAGAATTTCGGATACGCAACCATAGCAACATCGGTGTCGCCATAATTCTTTTTATCACGAGATGTATAATCATTCATCGCCTGCTTTAAAGCGGTAGCAATACCCACATAATCAACAATAAGTCCGCCTTCTTTATCGCGGAATACACGATTAACACGAGCAATTGCTTGCATTAGATTATGTCCAGTCATAGGCTTGTAAATATACATTGTTGCAAGAGAAGGAACATCAAAACCCGTTAGCCACATATCAACAACTATAGCAATTTTTAAAGGACTGTTATTATCTTTAAATTTCTTAGCAAGTTCGTTTTTATGATGCTTATTGCCAATAATTTGTCGCCACTCTTCTGGATCATTATTGCCTGAAGTCATGACTACGGCAACTTTTTCTTCCCAATTTGGTCGAAGCGCTAAAATACGTTTATAAATTTTCATAGCAATAGAACGAGAATATGCAACAATCATTGCCTTGCCAGTAAGTAAATGCTCCCTATTATTTTCATAATGATCAAGAATATCCTGAACAAGAGAATCTAGAGTATTATCATTGCCAAGGATGGCTTCCATCTGTCCTAGTTCATGTTTGCTTTTCTCTATAACTTCACTATCCGCATTTAGAGACATTAAATCATATTCAGCATCAATCAACTTCAATGTTTCTTGATCAAGATTCAATTTGATAACGCGACTTTCATAATAAACGGGGCGTGTTGCACCATCCTCAACAGACTGTGTCATATCATAGATATCAATATAATTACCAAAGACCTCCCGCGTACTACGGTCTTTTGAAGAAATAGGTGTTCCTGTAAACCCAATATATGTAGCATTAGGCAACGTATTACGAATAAGTCTGGCTGTACCAATAACACGTTTTGCTACTTTCTCACCAGATTCATTCTTTGTAATCTTAAATTTTTCAGCAAGCCCATATTGCCCTCTATGTGCTTCATCCGCCATAACAATAATATTATGACGTTCAGATAGAGGTTCATCCGATTCCTCAAACTTTTGCATCGTAGTGAAAATAATACCATTTGCCTGTCTCCCAGCAAGTAAGGTTTTAAGATTTTCTCTACTTTCTGCTTGTAACGGCTCTTGTCGTAAAAAATCTTTACACTTTACAAACTGACTATAGAGTTGATCATCAAGGTCATTTCTATCAGTAAGAACAACAATAGTAGGGCTATCTAGGGCCTCCTGCAACAAATGGGCATAGAATACCATTGAAAGAGACTTACCACTACCTTGAGTATGCCAGAAAACTCCACCCTTACCATCAGTAACAGTAGCGTGCTTAGTCGATTCAATAGCCTTTTTTTACTGCAAAATATTGATGATATCCAGCAAGGATTTTGTAACTATTTATTCCTTCATTAGAGAAACAAATAAAGTTCTTAATAATATCAAGTAATCTTTCCTTTTGGAATATTCCCTCAAAGAATGTATCAAACTGTGCATATTGGGTATTCTCATAATTACCGTCTTTTGTTTTCCACTCCATAAAAACGGTCTTCACCAGAGGTAATTGTACCAGCTTTGGAAATCAACTGATCACTCATAACACAAATAGCATTATAAATAAACATTGATGGAATTTCTTGCATATAATTTCGAAGCTGTCTATATGCCTCAGAAGCATCTGTTTCTTCACGTGAAGGAGATTTTAGTTCCATTAATACTATTGGCAGCCCATTTAAAAAAATAGAATGAGATCTGGTCGTTTATTACTATTCTCAATAAAAGTCCATTGATTAGCTACAACAAATGAATTATTTTCAGGATTTTTATAATCTACAAGATAAACAATTGAAGAACGTTCTTCTCCATCAACAAAATATCTTACAGGAATACCATTCTGTAAGTAGTCCATAAAGACAGCATTCTTCTGTACAAGCTCCCCATTTTCAAAGTTTTTAAGTTTGAATAATGCATCCTGAATCGCATCATTAGTTGCACTATGATTTATCCGCTGCAAGGAATCTAATAAGACATCTTCATAGAAGGGACTATAAAAATCCCTTTCTATATCGGGACCATACACATATTCATACTCTAAATCAGTCTGAAATAATTCAATTAATGATTTTTCATAATTTTCCTCTCTAAAAAAATTTAGCATTATTTTTTTCTCCCCATTTATTTCTTGTTATTAATTCTTATTTTACCACTAATTGTCACCATTCCCATTATAAAAAGGTACTTAACATCTTAAATTATTATTAAATACTAAATATATAATAACAAGTAATAACTTAATAGAGTAAAACTAGATATCGGAAATATCTAGTTTACCAGACATCAAATATGGTAATAAATTATCCCGCAACACTTTTAACTGTGTATTTTCAAAATATGAATCTTGAATTTTACGTAACATAGGTAAAACAATTTCATTGAACTTTTGTGCGATTTGAGGTGTAGGAATTGCCACATCTAACTCGCCTAAGCCACCCTCCCATATAGCATAAGGCATTGTTGACCCTTTTGAAGTACTTTGAGCATAATCTATACTACTATCTTGATCGCAATATAAAAGGGCAAAACTTAAATATTCTTTGTGATAAGGGGCTAAAGTAAAACAAGTTGTCCTTGTTATACCTGCACAAGGTGCCAGGATGACACGATGGAAATAAACTCTCATCGCCCCAATAATTATGTCATCTTTATCAAACATGATTAAACTACTTTTTGCTTCCTCATTAGATTTAAAACCAGTTAATGCAAATGAATTCATAGGAATGCTGTCAATTGGTAAATAAGGTAAATTAGTATTATTACCTGCCTTTATAGGTTTACGCTTTAACTGTAATATATCCTTTAACTTTCCTAGCGACCAATCACTTGGCACTCTATTTTGGAATGGTTCTAATGAGACAAACCAAGATCTAAATAAAGTACGTACTTGCTGCTCTAAATTTTTATTTATGGCTAAATTCAAATCAATTTTATCCTCAATAATTGATAAAAATATTCACAATTTTTTTTGAGTCTCTTTATCTGGTAATAATACACTCATTGGAGCAAGCTCAGATGAAAATGTTATTTGAGGAAAAGTGCCTGAACGCGTTTCTGCTAAATGTTGCAACTCAGCAATCACATCATTTGACTTTAGTAAAGCAAAAAGATATTTAGGCAATACTTTTATTGTTAGGTCTCAATACCATAAGTTTTGTCGATGCTATATAATTTGAAGTATCATCAAAAATCAATGAAAGCAAATCTTTTATTAGCCGGTCTTATCTCAGAATACAAAAATATCATCTTTTTTTAAAAAGTCTTTTTGAATTGACCTTTAAGATTCTTATTAACAACAGGATTATGATTTAAAAACTTTACCTTCTAAAAACATCAGATGTATTTATAAGTACAACATTCCGATCATTACCTCTATAAGTATCCGAAATTGTATTACACAAATCCCCCAATGTGACATTTTATCCATTCAGCCATTACACTATTCCTTTTTAATTATCATAATATTAACTTTAAACAACGTAAGCTTTTTAGTTTTTCTATATAATGTAAACTATCCCTACTGCACTAAGGTTTCCGCCTCTATCTATTAACTAATTCACCACTAGAGGTTTAAATTTATATAACAATCATATTATTTATCTCAAATTTATTGTCTAGCAATCGCTTATAATCTATTATTTCGTATAAATTTGATATTCTCTATATCTATACTAGTAATATCAAAAAAACTTACAACGTCATATAAAAATACCATTCTCTATTTGGAATATCTATAGAATTTTTAAACTTAAATATAATTAATAGCATTTTTTTATTTCAATTATTAGATAAATAAACAAATTCTATTACATTATTTATCTATAAATATAATAATAAATCAGTTATCACTATACTCACGTTCTCATCATTTTTCTGACATTACATTTCATATCCAATTGATTCCAATTTTTCACGTATTTCCTCTTCTAATTCATGTGATTTTCTAAACATTATGGAGAGCTCAGTCGTAAAACGCTTCATTCTCTCATCAAATGGTTCCTCATCATCCTCAGCGACTTCGATACCAACATATCGACCTGGAGTAAGAATATAGTCTTGTTCCTCAATCTTCTTGGTTTCGACAACAGCACAAAAACCTTTTACATCCTCTAAAGTGCCGTCTTGGAATGCTGAGAATGTATCAGCCAATTGTTGAATCTCAACATCAGTAAAATCCCTGTGTTTGCGATCAGCCATAAAGCCCATTTTACGTGCATCAATAAATAAAGTTTTCCTTTTTTGTTTCTTATTCTTCGAAATAAACCACAATGTAACAGGAATTGTAACACTATAAAAAAGCTGAATAGGTAAAGCAACAATACCTTCTACAAGATCCGCTTCTATAATATTTTTTCTAATATCACCCTCACCACTGGTTTGTGACGATAGTGCACCATTTGCCAAAACAAGACCAATTTTTCCGTTTGGCGCAAGATGATGTATCATATGCTGAATCCATGCATAGTTTGCATTACCTGCAGGCGGTAAGCCATATTTCCAGCGGGCATCATCTTTTAGCTTTTCCTGACCCCAATTAGAAAGATTAAACGGTGGATTTGCCATAATAAAGTCGGCCTTCAATGTTTTATGTAAATCATTAAAGAATGTATCTGCATGATATGGACCAAAATTCGCATCAATACCACGAATTGCCATATTCATTTTTGCCATCTTCCATGTATCAGCATTAGATTCTTGACCATAAACAGAGATAGTTCCTCTATTATCACTATGAGCTTGTACAAATTTTTCACTTTGTACAAACATACCACCACTACCGCAACAAGGATCATATACGCGACAATTATTAAATGGTTTCAAAATAGAGACAATAGTTTTAACGATACTTGACGGAGTATAAAATTCACCACCCTTAGTACCTTCATAAGAGGCAAACTGAGCAATACAATATTCATATGTTCTTCCCAATAAATCCTTACTAGCCTCAGTACCGTCCATTTTGACTTCATTAGTGAATAAATCAACAACTTCGCCAAGTACTCTTTTATCTAAATCAGGGCTAGCATAATTCTTAGGTAATACATTTTTAAGAATAGTATTCTCTTTTTCAATAGCTCTCATTGCATTATCAATAACAAGTCCAATTTCAGGTGTATGTGCAGCAGATGCAATTGTGCTCCACCGAGCCTCTTCTGGAACAAAAAAAATATTTTCTTCTGCATATGCATCTCTATCATTTTCAAAGCCTTCGCCTTCTTTCACAAGCGCTTCATAGCGTTTCTCAAAAGCACTCGATATATAACGAAGAAAAATTAACCCTACTATTACTTTTCGATATTCTGCAGCAGGAATATGCCCCCAAAGAACACAAGCCGCATCCCATATTTGTTTTTCAAACCCAATATCTGTATTGTTTTTTACTGCCATGACTTATATACCATCCTCATTAAAAACTTATAAATCAAGATTATTTTCATAAAATCCGAATAATCTAGTAAATATACTATAAATCCTAATATTTTTATTATAACATCTTAGATAATTAGAACACATCATCAGTTCATTTATTTTTTTCATAGTACTAACAAATAAATATAATGCTTTTTACCATTTTGATCACTAATGCAAAATTTCTATTACCATCAAAAATACATATTTTGAAGACCTATAAAAAGTCATCCAAAGAAAGACTCTTTGGATGACTAAATTATATTATGTATTTTTATATGTTACCTATATTAAGCAAATCATATTATTCCCACTCAATAGTTGCAGGTGGTTTAGATGTAATATCGTACACGATACGGTTAATGTGTTGTACTTCGTTTACGATACGACGGGAGATTGTATCCAATACGTCGTAAGGGATGCGTGCCCAGTCAGCAGTCATGAAGTCTGTTGTTGTTACGCCACGCAATGCCAATGTGTAATCATATGTACGGAAGTCACCCATAACACCTACAGTACGTGTAGATGTTAATACTGCAAAGTATTGGTTGATGCTGCGATCAAGTCCAGCTTTTGCAATTTCATCACGGAAGATGTAGTCTGCATCACGCAAGATGTCGAGTTTCTCTTTAGTGATTTCACCCATTACGCGGATAGCAAGACCAGGACCTGGGAATGGTTGACGCCATACGAGGTAATCAGCCAAACCTAATTCAGAACCAAGTTCACGCACTTCGTCTTTGAAGAGGTTACGCAATGGTTCGATAAGGCCTTTAAAGTCTACAACTGCAGGCAAGCCACCTACGTTGTGGTGAGATTTGATAACTTCAGCTTCGCCAGTACCGGACTCGATAACGTCAGGGTAGATTGTACCTTGTGCCAAGAAATCAACGGAACCGATTTTACGGCCTTCGTTTTCGAATACGCGGATGAATTCTTCACCGATAGCTTTACGTTTCGCTTCTGGATCTTCAAGACCAGCCAATTTGTCTAAGAAACGTTTTTCCGCATCAACACGGATGAAATGCATGCCGGAATCTTTGAAAGCTGCTTCAACTTCATCGCCTTCGTTTTTACGCATCAAACCATGGTCAACAAAGATACAAGTCAATTGGTCGCCTACAGCTTTAGAGATAAGAGCTGCTGCAACGGAGCTATCTACACCGCCAGACAATGCCAACAATACTTTGCCATCGCCTACAGTGTTACGGATTTCTTCAATAGCAGTTTTTGCATAGTTTGCCATTGTCCATGTGCCTGTGAAACCACATACTTCGTACAAGAAGTTATGAAGCATTTCTTTACCATGTTCAGTGTGCAATACTTCTGCATGGTATTGCATAGCGTATAATTTACGCTCTTTATTTTGCATGGATGCAACAGGGCAGTCCTTTGTATGAGCAACGATTTCGAAACCTTCAGGAACCTTTGCTACATAGTCAACGTGGGACATCCACACAACTTGGTCTTCGTCCAAGCCTTTGAACAATGGGGATGTAGTATCCACTTTAGTAGGTGTTTTACCAAATTCGCGGTTGTTCGCAGATTTAACTTCGCCACCTAATGTATGCGCCATAAATTGCATACCATAGCACATACCAAGAACTGGAATGCCAAGTTCAAAGATTTCCTTTTCAATTTTAGGGGAATTCTCTTCGTACACGCTGTTAGGACCACCTGTGAAGATGATACCTTGCGGCTTCAATTCCTTAATTTTTTCTAATGCTTTGTTGTATGGATATACTTCGCAGTATACATGATTTTCACGAACACGGCGTGCAATCAACTGATTATATTGACCGCCGAAATCGACAACAATAACAAATTCCTTGTTTTCCATAGTTCCTCCGTATGCATCTATTTGTGAAAGTATATTCACCAATTTATAATGTCCATACATTCCTGTACTGGGGGTGCGTTTTACAAACAAAACGCCAATTTTTTATTACAGTCTATTATACCATAGGAACCATATGTACTCCATATATTCCGTATGAAAGTTACAAACTACTTTTTAATGTTCGGATTTTTTATGCATTTGCACGGCCCCAACGGGACAGATTGAATAACAATCACCACAACTGATGCAGCCGCTACCAATAATAAATTTTGTGGTTCCTTCGGTGATGCATTGTACAGGGCAGTCTTCAGCACAGGCACCGCATTTCACGCAGGTATCGTCTATATCAAATTTTAGATTGCCCATATTACATCACCTCGCTATCAATCATGGGATCTATTGTCTATTTTGTATCAAATTTGTACCACTATTTACCGTCTAATTCACGATTATACGCAATTACCGAATAGAGGGCCCGAGCCACACCAGAGTGATCATTATCTGTAGTTTCGTAATGGGCGGCAGCTTTCACATTGTCTCGTGCATTTCCCATAGCTACACTAGCGCCAGCAAAGTGGATCATGGATGATCATTTTCGCTGTCGCCGATGGTCATTACTTCGTCAGGCGTATAGCCCCAATGGTTTGCCAAAGCCTCTACGGCCGTGCCTTTTTGTCGTATGAGGGAGTACAAATTCTAAATTACCTTCGCTAGATTCAAGAACATCATAAAAACCGTTCTCGGCCTTTTACCATCTGTGGCAGCCCCCTGGAACTCATCTCGCAAATCGACTAGGATGCGCTCACGTATACGTTCATCACCATAAAAGATTTGAATTTTCTCCGGCCCTTCTGGCAAGGATTCTAGATGAGCTAATAAATCAGGTACCATTGTGCGCGTCTTCAAAATGAACGGTCTAATATTAGGTCTAAAGAAATGCTCTGCTTGTGAAGTTTCATTGCCAACTATTGGATATTGGCCGAAAATTTCGGCTTTCACATAAGCCTCTACAAACACATCGTAGGTCATGAGTTTCCGTACTAAATCTATGGCACGAGTTTTATCAAAGGAGATATGAACGAGTTCCTTTTTCTCCTCTTTATCCATAACATAGGCACCATTGGTACACACAAAGTAGCGCAAGCACGGCATGGCGTCGATAACATCGTCCATCTCATGCCATGCACGGCCCAATGCGATAGCCACGCGGATACCACTTTCACGAGCGGCACGAACAGCGTCCACCACCTCAGGATCCACGGTTTTTGCTTCATTCACCAATGTGCCATCCACGTCGGACGCAATGAATCGAATCGGTGTATCGCCAGTAAGACCTATGTAATTTTTAATGTCTAACGTTTCAGATGAGGACATAAAACCTCCTTTAATACAATATAAACTTTACTTGATGTACAATAAAGATAGCATATAAATTTATAAAATTATCGGTTCAAAGGATGTGAAATCATATGTATATAATAATCGATCGTGATGCCGTTTGTGCAGCTGATGATATGAGTCATCATCGTGAAGAATTTACCGTACCTGATGATATAACCATAGCCGGTTTATTTGAATTTCTTGAATTTAAGTACATCCCAGTCATCGCTGGAAATGACGTAGTATGGGGGCTCTATCACCACGACGTCGAGGTGGGCGCCTATTTTACACAAATCGTAGCTTTATAAATGGCAATATTCCATTATCATCTATTATCAACAATTCTGAAGAAGACAACGAATTCTACCTACGATATTATAGCTCTCCCCACAGATATAGAATGCACTTTATTAGCATTGCAAATTCCCATTAAAATTACTTACTACTGTTAAACTCAGCCACAATTTCTTCTAAAACATTTGGATTTTCTACTAATCGCAACAATGTGCCCCCAATAATATTGGCCCCGTCTACAATGGTTTGTTCAATGGTTGGTTCCAGCATGGCGTCTGCAAATTCCTTGGCATGGCACACCTTATCTGGGCCAGCCAAGCGTAATTTAGGATGGAACGCCGCACATTGATAGCTTACATTGCCGATATCAGAACTGCCCCCAATATCCGCTGGACCCGGTTCAAAATCGAGGCCCATGTCGGCCATCACGTCTTCGATAAGGTGTGTGCCGCGATGATTTTGGTTCATATCATCGTAAGGGTTGCCGTAGAATTCAACATCTACGGTCGTACCGGTACAAAGGGCAGCGCCTTCAAAAATCTTTTTAATTTGCGCGGATAGACCGTTCAAATACTCCCGTTCTGTATGGCGCACGGTCACTTCTAATTCGCCATAGGCAGGAATGACGTTGGATGCGGTACCGCCGTTAATGATCCACGTGCCGATGCGAGATTCTGGTCGCACTTGTTGGCGCAACATATCCATGGCATGGATGGCGAGTTGCACGCCGTTTACCGCATTGATGCCATTCCAAGGCTCACCAGCCGCATGGGCCGATTTACCGTGGTACTTAGCGCGGAAACAATCGAGGGCCAAGAATTGTGAATTCGGCCGCGTTTCTTCTCCGTCGAGATGCACCATGATAGCAAAATCATAGTCCTTAAACACGTCAGCGTTGCACATATCCACCTTGCAGCCCATCGCTTCCTCATCAGGGGTACCGATGATGTCGATATCCATGTTGAAAGCTACGCCGTCTTGCTGCATTTTATGTAATGCAAGGGCTGCTAATGTACTCATAGAACCACTGGCACAATGTCCGCACGCATGGCCCACATCTGGCAACGCATCATATTCACATAAAATCGCCAAACGACCTTTAGGATTATCTACTTTCACAATAGACGCTTTAAAAGCTGTCGGCAAGTTACAGAACTCATAGGTCACAGGAATACCGTGTTTCAAGGACAGCACCGATTGTCTTAACAGATTTAAATTCATGACTAGACAGTTCAGGATTCTTCGCCAATGTATAATTAATGGTGAAAGCCTCTTGAGCGAAGCTTTCACAAGCACTGGAAAATTGTTCAGTAAGAGACATAGGCCCTCCTAAATATATGTATAAATAACCGACCTTATTTGGTAAAAGGTACATTTTATGTACATAATTTGTTTTTGCACCTTTAATTATACAATGTTATTGCCTATTGGTTCAAAATTCCGTACAATATAAACAGATTAATATGTTTGTATCGTGTTTGAGGAGGATACTATGTTTAAATTCAAAAAATTGACAGCTATCGCACTCGTAGCCGTTGCTGCTATGGGTTTATTGGCTGGTTGTGGCAGTGAAAAAAGCAAAATGACACAAGAGGCTGGTGTGTTACGTGTAGGTTCTGAAACTACATTCCCACCATTCGAATTCACTGAAGGCGATAAATACGTTGGTTTCGACGTTGATTTGTCCGAAGCAATCGCTAAAAAATTGGGCCTAAAAATGGAATTCAAATCCATGGGCTTCGACGCTTTGATTCCAGCAGTTCAATCTGGCGACATCGACATGATCGCAGCAGGCATCAACGCAACTCCTGAACGTGAAAAAGCATTAGACTTCTCTGATGTATACTTTGACCAAGGCGGTTTCATCACAGTTGTTCGCAAAGACAACACTTCTATCCATAACATGGATGAACTTGCTGGCAAAACTGTAGGCGTTCAAATCGGTACTGTTCCTGCAGACATGGCTAAAAAAATTCCTAACACAACAGTAAAAGAAATGGACTCCAACGCCAATATCTTTATGGAATTGAAAGCTGGCACAATCGATGGCGCAATCATCGATAACGCAGTGGCTATGTACTACCTAAAACAAGGTGCTGACAAAGACCTTAAACTCGTAGGCGAACCTACAAAAGCACCTGGCACAGTACTTGGTGTTAAAAAAGGTAACACAGAATTACAACAAGCAATCAACAAAGCACTTAAAGAACTTAAAGAAGACGGCACATACCAAAAAATCTATGATAAATGGTTTGGTGACTATAACAAAAAATAATTTCTAGTCAACGGCTAGAACGATAATCAAAAGATACCCCACGAAAAAACTCCACCGGCCGGGTCTGTCCCCTACGGGGCAGGGCCAAAGTCGTTTTTTCGTAGGGTATCTTTTTTCATACGCAATCTAACCTGACTAAAAAATTATTTTTTCGTTATATGCCTAGGGAGATAAGACCCGAAGTCGTTTTCAGAACCGGTTCTTTTTTTACTATCCTATAACCGTAAGTAGAAATTATTTTTATCTCTATAGGGGCAGGGGCCGACGCAGAGTGTGAGCTAACAGAGGAGCACAGCGACGCATGGGAGCCACACATCGCTAATCCAGAGGCGTAAGATTTTTCCAAAGGAAAATCCACAGCATCTGGAAAAAGTCGTTTTTTTCATAGGGTATCTTTTTTTCAAATGCACTCTAACTAACCCTAGAAATTATTTTTTTTGTTATAAACGCAGGGCGGTGGCCCCTCCTTTCTCTGTCTAACGGCTGGGTTGGCAATAACGGATTTTATCAATTTCACCACTATTATATACCGAATTGCACTAGCCTTAATGCGTTAGGCGATGGCGTGTTCTGAAACCGACTTTGGCCCTGCGAAGCCCGCAGGGCGTAGTCAGACCCGGCCGATGGAGGTTCTCAGGACACGTCATCGCACGGCCGTAGGCCCTCCTTCCTAACGGCTGGGTTGGCAATAACGGATTTTATCAATTTCACTACTATTATATTCCGCGTGTCGGCTATGGGCTGAGAGATAGAACCGATGGGCCCAAAAATCCGACTTTGGCCCTGTGAGCCCGTAGGGCGAATCAGACCCGGCCGGTGGAGGATTTTTGGGTCCATCGGTTCTTTGCCTCTTCTACCATTTCCTACCGCGGTATATAATAGTAGTGTATTGTATAAAAACGAAAGGAGGGCCTATGGCTCAATATTTCACAGACCGCCTCCAACAGGTCTTCCACTTAATTTTTATATCTTATGATCCGCAGTCCGCTCAAGAGGGTCTGCGCATGTTAGAGTCGATTGTGAATAATCAATCGAATGTGACAAAGCCAATTCAACATGAGTTGCGCAACACGGCTACATCGCAAGGCAGTACGGGCGAATCAGATACTGAAGAAGTTTACAAAAAGGCTTTGTCTCCAGAGGAACGTGAGTTGGGTGATGCATACGCCTTATTAGCACGCGTGTATGCAGGGCCTAGATTTACGTGGGCCGAGTCGGGCTTTCCAGAGGACAATATGCGGACATATCAATGTTTGCATGATAGTATCCGCCGGCATAGTCCAATTGGTACATTACAGGCGCTACGCATAGCCGGGTCGATTACACCAACGGTGAGGCGAGATATGCAGCTGTCCTTTGACGACGCATTCCGCATCATCTATGATTATGCAAAGCAAGGCGATGCATACTGCCAATACATTATAGGCAATGTATTCTTTTGGGGCGATTACCATATTATTAACCAAGCCAAACAGCTATTAAATCCAGAAAAGGCAAGTTTGAGTCGACGATTACAACAAGCGACGCATAGCAAGAGTTTACGCGAAGGTATCGCGACCTTACGCGGTATGGTAGACGAAGAAACGTTACATAAAAATCCCGTGAGCATGCAAAATACTGGTTTAACAAAGCCCTTGATCAAGGGCTAGCCATGTTTCAAGGAAACTTGCGCAATATTTATATCGACGAAGGTGATTACGATAATGCACGCCACGTTGCACGTAAGGCCGCCGAACTAGGAAATCCAACCATGATGCTCTATACGGGTCTCGACCATCATGAAAAAGGCGAATTTATAGAGGCTTTCACATGGTTTACAAAGGGTGCCGACCTCGGTCAACCAGAATGTATTGCGGAACTTGCAGATTATTACTATCATTTTTACGAGCAACCGGCGTTGCGTGCAGCCATTCCGTACGATCCAATCAAGGCGACTGAACTATATCAACGGGCAGCCACAAAGGACTTTAATGACGCTGGCTATACCGCATTACAGGCTGCATTTAACTATATCTTTCACATTGGCGGCCTCCCTCTCGACTGGGGCCTCATCGCCGATTTGACACATATGGCGGCGACGAAGGATAGATTTTTGTTCTCCTTGCCGTATATCAGTTACATGCGCATTCACGGTATCGGTGTGACCAAGAATATTCGATTTGCTGTTCAGTCATTGACTCGCGTGTTAGAGGAAGAGAAACGAGCGCTTCAAGAGGAGGACCGCGTGCTCTTCTACGACATTACCCGTGCGCTTACACGAGTTGCCTTGGGCTATGCCTATGAAAAAGGTTATGTGACGGGAACACCTGACCTCGATAGTGCGGTTCATTATTATGAAAGCTCCCATCAGTACATCGTGTCACATCTCGCCAATCGTAGCGAAGAGATTAAGGATATTCCGGTAGATGACGAAGCAGCGGACCGATTGACTGCCTTTGAAGAGGTAGATGGCCATTGGCATTACAAGGAAGGTATTACCGAATCCTCTACGACCGTGCGCCCGGCCCCTACCACATGGCCTCACAATGCGGCTAGATTATCTGTCGATATGAATGGCTTTCAATGGGATACCACATTATATGACCTAGAAACCATCGATAAAGCCCTATCTACACAAGATACGGTAGTCCTTAGCTTTACAATCATTTCCTAACCATTCCGGACAAATTGCGGAATATCTATAAGCTAGAGACCAAACGCATGCCGCGCAGCATCTATCAGGTGCGGTTGTATGGTTACGACCCAGCTGAAGGGCATGAGATTATCTATAAATCGCTGCTCAACGCAGAGGACACCCTCAATTTGTGGCATGATCTTTATGAAAGCCACCGTTTACCAGAGCTTTCAGATGCATGGGCCATCGAAATAGATGAAGAAAAACCGACGTGGCACTATGTGCTCGACGTGGACCAAGAACCATTCTTACTCGAAGAATATGACGACGCCAACGCCATGATTCAAGCATCCTTGGAGGGCCTCAAGAGCAATCGCTACGAGCAAATCAACGTTCGTACCCACGATTTTATTGGGCCATCCTATTTCATATTCAAGGGCAAACGGTCCACACCATTTAGGGTGCAACTGTACCTCAAGGAATCGATGCGCCACATCGTCGACGAACACGGCAAACAAAAGGACATTCCCGGTAATACATACCTATTTGAGCAGTACTTTGGCAACGAAGTGTCCTTGAATTACTGGATACAGCGAACTATCAATACCTTAGACATTCCAGAGCTGGATAACTGGAAACCTCTTAGCGTGCCTAAAGATTTACAATAATAGAATATATACACAAAAAGGAGCTAGTACACAGCGTACTAGCTCCTTTGTTATAACTTTGAAATAAGCTTCATTTAGTCTAGAGAATCATGAGGGTAATGAACGCGGAAATCCCCGTTTAGATTGAGGGCTTGCATATCTTGACGTTCAACTTTATCGAGCATTTTAGAACGGGCAGTTGTCATACTACTATCACTATGCTTTCCACCAAAGAGAGCAAACTTAGATTTACCAAGGGTATACAATGTTTGTACATAAAACTCTCCAGAGTGACCAAATGGTTTATCATACCCCATGCCTACCGAAATATGAGGTGTCACATTTACATTGATACCGGTCTTAATACCGTTTTTATAGACCCCATTTACACGGAATCCGATATTATAGTTATATATATCAGGGTTAGACCATTCTATGTCTCTAATCTCTCCATTCATACGATTCCAGTGATAACGGTCGATATAGGCTCGTATATAACGGGCATTTTTAAAGGTTCGTGCATATCCGATATCATATCCAGAGGCAACACGTTTTTCATGACTTTCACCAACATTGACTCCTGTATCTTGCACATTATAAGGTGCAGGAATCATTTCATCACGTATTGTTAAACTATGAGACGACGTCGTATGTCCTAGCGGCTTATAGAAATTAGCATACAATTCATTCTCACCGGTTACATATTCTACACCCAAACTGGTACGCTTATAATGTTCTTTAAATGCATAATCATAAAAGCCATTAATACCTACGTAGCTATGCTCTCCTTACTTAGTCGTCGATAGCCAAGTCCTATACTGCCAGTTGTGCCTATAGATTGCGTAGATTGATTAAAGTCATATTCATATACAATTCCGCCCGCATTACGAGTTACATGATTCGCATATCCATTGGCAATTTGACTTACACCGCCATGAGAGCTAACTTTTCCTTGTACAAATACTACGCTCTTAGAGTTGTTATCATAATGACCTATAGGTTGTAAGGTCTCTATGCTATATATTGGCTTGTGATTGGTTTGAAACTTCGCTGAAATATCAGTTCTGTCAGCCCAATCTTGATGAATACTTGCATCCACGTGTGTAGTATTCCCATTATCAGCACTATCCGCTAATGCAATAGACCAACACGTCGTACAAGCCGCTACACAGAGTAGCACTCGTATATTAAACTTTGTTTTACGATTCATATATAATATAATCCTTCACTTACATAATTATTGCCGAAGTATCAAAATTACCAATCTCTTAGTAATTTTAATGGGGTACAGATTATAAACCAACATCGACAACGCCGTGATCATAATCTTCTTGAACTATATCAAGAACAACCATATCACTACGATGTACTTTATCAAGCATCTTAGAACGAGCCGTTGTAATCGCGTTTTCACTATGTTTACCGCCATGCCAAGCAAACTTGGATGTACCGATAGTATATTTCAAGGTCGCATAAGGACCACTCAAATGATGAGATGCCGTTTGGTAACCCGCATCAAGGGTAAGATGCGGTGTGATATGGAATTCTGCACCCACTTTAAAACCTTTTATGGCATCACGTTTTTTTAATTTATGATACCCTACTCTTACAGCCTCTCTACCACGCCAATTATAATAGTCCGCATAGACACGAGCCCATCGAGCATTTTTGAAGGTCCGTGAGTATCCTACATCAAATCCACTGGCAGCAACCTTTTCTGATAGCATCCAATGATTTTCATAAGAAACCACACCATAGTTATAAAGACTTTGATCAGGATCCATCCCATATGGATACAATCCTGTAGGATCACCCAATACAGTACTACGTCCATGGAGTCCTATATATTTTCTTTCATCAGTCCCCAGATTTCGGTACAGATTAGCATGAAATTCATTAAGGCCTGCCACATATTCTACACCGCCACTAACGCGCTTATAACCACCTTAAACACATGGTCATAGAACGCATTAACACCAACATAAGCATGTTCACCTTTGCTAAGACGACGATAGCCAATGCCAATATTAGCATTCATTCCTAATGATTCTTTCTTATCTGTTTGCTTATCATGTGTTATAAACGTCCCTGCAGGTCTGGCTGGAACCCAATAATTATTTAATGCACGAGATGAAATCTTTTCTCCACTGCGCCCAATCCGACCTTGTACAAAGACAACGCTTTTAGCGTTTTCATCATAATGGGTTATAGGTTGTAATGTCTCAATATATAATTTATTGATTTCAGTAGATTTTGAACTTTTCGAAGTTACAGTATTTAGATCATCATGTCTCATCGATGATTCACCAACATAATGGTGCTGACTATGCGTCTCTTTCGAATCTTTCATACCAACGCCGACTACCACATCTGTACGGTCCATCCAGCTAGACCGAACGGCCTCTTTTCTAGCTGTATCGGATGCAATTGTTTGTTGTGCAGAATCTAGTCCAGTTACATCTTGAACCTCTGCTGCCATTCCTATTGTATATATGCTGAAAGTCATAGTCCCTAAAACCATAGCTTTCAATAATAATTTACCTGACATTATATATAGTCCCCTCTCATAACAATGATAAAACTAACATTTTCTCCATATTATAAATGATCGATAGGTGCTAAATAATCGTATTCAATATCATCAAAGGATTCTACAATCATATCTTGACGACGTACCTTATCTAACATTTTAGAGCGAGCAGTAGTAATTCTATTATCACTATGTCTACCACCCCAGAAAGCAAATTTAGATGTACCTAATGTATATTTCACAGTACCATACATGCCTTTCGACATATTGTTTGCATTGTTATACCCAATATCTAAGGATATATGTGGCGTTAACTGTAATTCAGCACCGATTTTAATGCCCTTATAGTGATTTGCATCCCTCACTGAAAACCATGGAACGGACCAATGGCCTGGACGTCCCCAATTATAATTTTGTTCATGGCCAAAACCTTGCCCCTTCCAGCGATATCCATTCACATAAGCACGAGCCCAACGAGCATTCTTGAAGGATCTAGCAAAACCGATTTCATAGCCGCCTAGTGCTCTACCGCCTTTGTAGGTATAATAATTTTCACTAGGAATCGTACCATATGGAGATGAATCCGGATAGCCATTAGGATACAAGCGTTTAGGATATGGATTACCACCACCACCTTTTACAAGATCCTTAGTACCAAGCCCTCTGTACACATTAGCATATACCTCGTTGAGTCCATTTACATACTCTACGCCGCCACTAATACGATTGTAATTGTCTGTGAAAGCTCGATCAACGAATGCATTGACACCTACATAGGCATGTTCATTGCGGCTAAGACGTCGATAGCCAATACCAACAGTACCAATAATCCCTAATGTTTCTGATGATTTTTCATCCGTATTTATTTTAGTGTAACTAGATTGCCCATGCCGATTGATTACTATTTCAGGGAGAAGGTAGCCACGCAGCTCTTTCGATGCTATTTTCTCACCGCCACGACCAATGCGCCCCTGTACAAATAGAATACTTTTACTATTCTCATCATAATGAGAAATAGGCTGCAATGTTTCTATATAGGCTTTCGTTAAATTACCATAATCAGATTGCTATTATAAATAGTATCCAAATCATCCGTTAGAAAGTGTCCCTTATCTAATTTGGACTGACCTCCAGTCTGTACACCTACAGCAATATCCGTGCGGTCCATCCAGTTAGATTTCACTGCATCATGTTTTGCTGTATCGGTCACTTGTGGCGCTATATCGACTGCTCCCACCACGGCACTCGTGCTACACGCTATGGCACCCAAGACCATAGATGTTAATACTAACTTATATTTCATTACGAAACTTCTCTTCCTTTTAGTTTTATAAATTATCATCAATTTTATAAATGATCATTAGGATCTACATACCAATCTTCTTCATATGTATGGCCTATTGTTATAGGGCTACGGTCTACCTTATCTAACATTCTAGCGCGAGCATTCGTAATCGTATCATCACTATGTTTACCACCATGCCATGCAAACTTAGAGGTACCTAATGTGTACTTAACAAATCCATAGGCACCACTAGTATCTTTGCTATCCGATGTATAGCCTACATCTAGCGATACATGAGGCGTTACTTGTAATGTAGTTCCTAATTTCCATCCATGACTGTTGCCAACTTCCAGTGTTTTCAATAATGCGTCGCTATGATTTGGCACGCTAAGACCATTCCAATGATATACGGTTGCGTGTACACGGGCCCAACGAGCATTTTTAAATGTACGAGCATAACTTACATCATATCCAGATAATACCTTTTGAGACGTATGTGGCATATAGTAAGCAGCGCCCCCATCCAAATCAAATGTGAAATACGATTGTGGTAAATATATCATATCAGATTGTGATTTCACACTCCCTAATCCTCTATATACATTGGCACGAACTTCGTTAAGACCAGATACATATTCTAAGCCCCCACTAACTCGATTAGCATTCTCGGAAAAGGCGCGATCAACGAAGGCATTGACACCAACATAAGCGTGCTCGTTCTTACTAAGCTGACGATACCCTAAGCCTACATTTGCTACAGTGCCTAATGATTTCGTATGTTCATATTTCTGCCATATATCGTTGGTCACCTTTACCAGTCGCAGGATTATAAGGATACCAAATCTCATTATATCCGTGATAGTAACTAACAGAATGTTCTTGACCACCTCTGCCAATACCGCCTTGTACAAACAATACGGACTTGGAGTTTTCATCATAATGAGTTAACGGTTGCAATGTTTCTACAGATACTTGCGTCCCCATTTTCGATTGTGTACCAACCTTAATATCTGTGCGATCCATCCAATTGGATTGCACTGCCTCATGTTTTTCCGTACCTTGTTTATTTTGTTGCATATTGGTTGCATCTTGTATATGTGTAGACTCTACACCCGCTGCAAATCCAATAGCACTAATTGAACAAGCTATGGTTCCAAGAACCATAGCTTTTAAGACTAATATTCTTTTCATATCGCCAATTCTCCCTCTATATATTATTCTAAAGATATATTCATCTTTATTTCATTTTTTTATTATATGTATATATTTAGATGTAGTCAATAAAAAGCCTCTACACTTAAACAAACAATAAATATTTCCTAAATCTAAATTTATTCGTTTTTTTCTATTTAATTATACAAATAATTAGACATAAGAAAAACCCTCAAAGCTGAGTATATATACTCTAGCCTTGAGGGTTCATGAGGGTTTTGGGAGCTTTTATTATTTAAATAAAGGCAATAATGCGTTTACCAAACCAGTAAGAGCAGTCATAACAGCTTTAATAATTGTTACTACCATTGCATATTCCTCCTTCTCATACACTCATTCACTAAACTAACTATAAATATCGTAAACTATCATTTTAATGTTAATATGAAATGAGTAGATTTTTACACATAAGGCTTTCATGAGGAAAATCGGACGATAACAATTATCATCACATATTCGAGGAGAATGGTAGTATACAATGAGTTCATAAATCTATAAATTTTTTTGCTCGTTCTTGTATCAATTGACCAATCATATGTGCACGGTCCATGCCAAATTCTGGTTCCACCAATTGATTGTATCTATGTTCCACAATCTCCATACAACGATTTATAATGCCATCCCAATCTACTTTCACAACAGAGGACACATGTTTCAATTCCAGCGTATGAGTCTTATTAAAGGCTACGGACACATCAGCATTACGGTTACGCATAACAGATGCCGCTTTATACCCCAAGGAGTTTCCGTTATCAAAAATAGGCGCAAGACCGATAAATTCTAGACTTTCACTATCACGAAGAGCCCCAAAATTACCCCAATGCCGATCCTCATTAGCAATGAGCGCATCAAGCACAATCATTGGCTCTAACTGACTCGTCACATCAGTAAGACCAAATGAATGCAACTGATTCACGTAATGCGCGTACTCACTCACATCGTTAGGTTTCGTATTAGCCGTCAATTGCCATGCAGGAATATATTCTACATTGCGATTCGTAAAACAGTCACAGACCGATACATTCTCAGCTTCATCCGACATATAATCCAAATAGTACGCGATATAAGGCACATCAAAGTACGCCAATACATCACTGACGACAGCCTCATTAAATGGTTCCTGTTTAAACGTCAATTCGCCCGCTTTGAAAGCAAAATTTCATCTCCGCGGTGCAACCAAATCTGACGCAATGTCCCATTATTCGATGTATTCGGTGTCCGACGCCATGGATCATATTGATGTAATGTATCAATAGCCCCTATTAATACTTGATCATCGGGAATGGGATTATCATAAAAATTTACATCAGACCAAGTCATCGAACTATCACAAGGTTTAACCCAGTAATGGTCAGAAATACTCACCATATAAGAACGCAAGGACAATTCAAACGCATCTTTTGCCTTATACAATGCCTTAATAACATCATAATTAGAACGACTTTGAGGAATAAATCGATGATCAATAAATTCATTTAAAGCACGTTCCCTATTATGAGGCTGCACAAGCATATTAACAGGTACATGAGCCGCATTCAATACATCAACAATACGGGCCCAACGACGTTGCTCAGAAAAAGAAAACTCCAATACAGCTATATCCTTGTGCATTAACATATATTTCATACGGCTCACCTCCTTAATCATTCTAAAGCCTTTTTATCATTGTAACACATAACAAAAACACCAGAAAAGCACTCTAATAGCGAACGCAGTTTTTAGACTAATAAAAATATCCCCTCCGAGAAGCGACTATCGCTCCTCACCTAGTGCTATAATCCCACAAATCGAGTGAAATACAAAAATAGCCCCTTTAGAAGGCGACTTTTGGCCCTGTTCCGAAGGAACAGACCCGGCCGATGGAGCCTTCTGAAGGGGCTATTTTGACAACTGTATTTAAATCGATTGTGGAATTATAGCGCTTTCACTACCTCTGCACAGCGATGGCAAAGTGTAGGGTGTTCGCTATCTTGACCTACTGTATCGCGGTGAATCCAGCAGCGTTCACATTTTTCAAGTTCAGATGGAGCAACTACTGTTGCAACGCCTGTTTCTTCGTCTTTTACAGCCTCTGCTGGTGCAGCGCCATTTACGATGTGAGCTTCAGATACGATAACGAGTTTAGCCAAACCTTCTTCACCAAGAGCGTTCAATGCGTCAAACGCATCGCCTTCAGCGTATACTGTAACGGATGCATCCAATGGGTGACCGATTGTTTTGTTTTGACGAGCAAGTTCCAATGCTTTTTGTACGGATGTACGCAAGTCTAACAATTGGTTCCATTTATCAGCCAATTCTTGGTTGAAGTATTCAGGATGACCTTGTGGCCAATCTTGAAGCATAACGGATTCAGGCATGCCTTCTTCTTTAGGCATGTACTTCCAAACTTCTTCTGCTGTGAAGGAAAGTACAGGAGATACCATGGCTACCAATGTTTTCAAGATTTCGTACATAGCTGTTTGTGCAGAACGACGAGCCACATTGTTTTTGCTTTCAGCATACATAGTATCTTTCATTACATCAAGGTAGATGGAGCTCAAGTCTACTGTACAGAAGTTATGAATTGCATGGTATAACATGTGGAATTCATAGTTTTCATACGCTTCAGTAACCTTTTGACGGACTTCTTCTAAGCGCAACAATGCCCATTTATCGAATTCGGACATATCTGCGTAAACCACTTTGTCAGTGTTTGGATTAAAGTCATCCAAGTTGCCAAGCAAGAAGCGGAATGTATTACGGATCTTACGATATACTTCGGATAATTGTTTTACGATGTCTTTGGACAAACGTACGTCTGCTTGGTAATCCGCGGAGGATACCCACAAACGCATAACGTCAGCGCCGTATACGTCGATGATATCGCTAGGTGCTACTGTATTACCTACAGATTTAGACATTTTGCGACCTTCGCCGTCCACAACGAAGCCGTGAGTCAATACGGAGTTATAAGGTGCATAACCTGTTGTTGCTACTGCAGTTAACAAGGAAGAGTTAAACCAGCCGCGATGTTGGTCAGAACCTTCTAGGTACATCGCACATGGTACGTCTAAGCCGTTAACTTCAAGTACGCCAGCCCAAGAGGAACCAGAGTCGAACCATACGTCCATGATGTCTGTTTCTTTTTTGAACTCATCATGACCGCAATGAGGACATTTGAAACCTTCTGGTAATAATTCTTTTGCACTGTGAGCCCACCAAGCATCGGAGCCTTCTACAGCTACTTTTTCTTGTAATGCTTTGATAGTATCATCGTTGATGATGTGCTCGCCGCAGCTTTCACAATAGTAAATAGGAATTGGCACGCCCCAAATACGTTGGCGAGAAATTACCCAGTCACCACGGTCGCGAACCATATTGAAGATACGATCATGGCCCCATTTAGGAATCCATTGTACTTGGTTATCGATTGCATCAAGCGCTTGTTGACGGTAACCATCTACAGAGGAGAACCATTGTTCTGTAGCACGGTAGATTACAGGGTTTTTACAACGCCAGCAGTGAGCGTATTGGTGACGCAAGCTAGATTTATGAAGCAATGCATTGTTGTGCGCCAAGATTTTAATAACAGGCACTTCTGCATCGTGGATTTCTACTCCAGCCAATGGGAATTCAGTATCGCCATAACGGTTGTCGTCTACTTGTTTAGTGTAGTTACCAGTTTCGTTAACAAGAGATACGATAGGAAGTTCTGTTTTGCCTTCCTTGTTATAACGCATAACGATGTTAAAGTCATCTTCACCGTGTGCAGGCGCTGTATGTACGCAACCAGTACCTGCTTCAAGTGTTACATGGTCACCACACAATACAGTGGATGTACGTTCTACAAATGGATGTTTAAACTCAGCTAATTCTAAATCTGCGCCAGAGAAGCGATTTACGATTTCGTAGTCTTCGATACCGATGTCTTTCATAGCCGCATCAACAAGTTCAGTAGCCATCAAGTAGTATTCGTCGCCTACTTTTACCCAGCCGTATTCAAGGTCAGGGTTAACGGAAATAGCGATATTGGCAGGCATTGTCCAAGGAGTAGTTGTCCAAATAACGGAGTATGCTTGTTTTGGATCTACGCCAGCTGGCAATGTTACCTTTTTCTCAGACACGTAAGGGAATTTTACGTAAATGGAGAAGGATTTTTTCTCAGCATATTCAATTTCTGCTTCTGCCAATGCAGTTTCGCAGTGCGTACACCAGTATACAGTTTTAAGACCTTTGTAGATATGGCCGCGTTTTGCCATTTCGCCGAAGATACCAAGTTGTTTTACTTCGAACTCAGGGCGCAATGTCAAATAAGGACGGTCCCATTCGCCTAATACGCCAAAGCGAATGAAGTCTTGTTTTTGGTTTTCTACGCATTCTAATGCATATTCCTTACATTTGTTGCGCAAATCTAGTGGCGCCATTTCATGACGGTTAAGGCCAGTATTTTTGATAACCGCATGCTCGATTGGCAAACCGTGTGTATCCCAACCAGGGATGTAACGTGTATAGTGACCAGTCATAGTCTTGTATTTCATAATGATGTCCTTCAACGTTTTGTTGAGGGCATGACCGATATGCAATTTACCGTTTGCGTATGGAGGGCCATCATGCAAAATGAAAGGTTTTGCGTCTTTACGCAACTCCAAACGTTTTTTTGATAAATTTTGTTGTCTTCCCAGAACTTTAAAAATTTCTGGTTCGCGCTTAGGCAAATTGTCGCGCATTGGGAATTCTGTTTCAGGCAAATGTAACGTCTTACCGTAATCCATGATGTGCTCCTTTTACATAAAAAAATCGCCCGCCCCTCGAAGGGACGGACGTAATATCCGTGGTACCACCCTACTGACCTTCTGTGAAAGCTAGAATATTCCGAGCATACGAAATAACTAGGCTTCATGTTGTGAAAGCCACTTAAACATATAACGGTGTTCACCGGCAGGGTTCCTGCTTGCTCCAGCTGATCCGCACATCTCTAGATTTCCAAACCTTTCAGCCCATGAGTTTGGTCTCTACTAAATCCGTCTGAGACATGCCGTCTTTTTTTCAACGCAATATTCATATAATAGATAATTATAGGGCTCACGAGGGTAGATTGTCAAATATATTCTACAAAAAAACTAATATTATTTTTAATATATGACTTTCATACTATATACTCTCTGGTATATATGGAGTCTGTATATGATCTAATAATCTAAAATTCATCGGACTACGTACCATTTCATTATATTGCTCAACAACGGCCTCCTCCGTTTCACTACTAGGATTAACCATAAAATCCTCAATAGCTTTGTCGAGATGTTTCTTTTGCTCTAACTGATTCTGAGCCCTCGACGGCAGTAATCTTTGCACCAATCCCATCAGTCGCTTCCTTCTGTGCTTTTCACCCATTGGAAATCACTATCGAATTTATAATCCACAATATGAACTACTATATTACTATAGATAAGCATCATTTCCACCATATTAGCGCCATTCGTCTGTCCATTATTGCGCATTAGCTTAACAAGACGCTCTCCTCCTGCTTATGATAGGTCTTAACAATGGTATCTAACGTATGATATTTTTAGTCCAAATGCTTCGATTAATGATGAAAGCTTCTAACTGCGTGTGAGCAAATGCATAATTATCTGATTCATAGCGCTTTTCTTTATAATACGTATCTAGCTCTTTTACAGCCACCACAATGTCGTGCAATACCGGTAATAAATCATCTGTAGCCGCTTCCAAGTCACTATGTGTGTGCCCTGCTTCTCGCGCAGCAATGAGTTCTTGCTCAAGACGTTCATAATCCCGAATCTTAAACTCAGCGAGTTAAGATATTTTGTTGTGCTTGCTGCACCGTTTCCATATGTTGATGACTATATTTTTACACTAGTGAAATTAAACTCATTTGTATACTAAAATAAAATTTAAAAACACGCCAAGTTTCCTTCTCACTATCACTTTGCGTTGCTTTTCACCTGACTGCTACTCCCTTAAATTATCCATATTAAATTCACAGCCGCTGACAAAGCCTACACTCACTGCAATGCACATGACTAAACCAAGTCGGTGCCACCAATTCTGACCACTCATCTATCGCTCCTAAATGCTCTACATTCCCATAAATTAATATTACAGATATTGTATAAAAATTAATACATCCAATTCAAGATGAGGAAATAGCTGGATAAGAAAACCCCATACAAAGTATGGGGTCAACTGAGATAACTGAGAGACGAACATTTTCGCTCTTTTAATGTCTCTAGGACGTTATCTTATGTGTTAAGTATAACAAGTGCCCTAACTCATGTCAATTAAAGGAGAGAGAGCACGAACACGACTACTAGCTCTCCTAAATATGTTGCATGTCCATAAATTAATATTACAGGTATTGTATAAAAATTAATACATCAAATTCAAAATGAGGAAATAGCTAGATATAAGAACCCCCCATACAAAGTATGGGGTATAAAATATTATATTTTAGATAATAACTGTGGGGCGAACATTTCGCTCTATCAAGGCCCCTCTTAGTGTTATTCTATACGATTAGTATAACAATTAAATTTTACCGATGTCAATCAAGCTACTTAAGAAATGGTCACTAATTAAATTCTATCAAATCCATCATATGGTAAACTATATGTCTTATAATCATAGCCAGTAACCCGCCACATTTTTGTTATCCATTTGAGTCATCTCTACGGGGAATACTTTGGTTTCATTAGTCTTTGTATCCAATGCACGAATTTCTATATTAACCACTCCATCATTCTTATTTTTCTTCTATAGAAATTAATTCATATCGTCCTACCTCTTTTAACGTCTGCAAATTATCTTTAAATGGATCTTTAGGGTCGGGCCTATGAGGTATATGTGCTTTTAAATCTTGGTTACTAATACCTCTTTACATCTAAATAATAATTATCTATTGCTGTAAACAACAACGCTTCTCCAAGGTTTAAAAATCTTAGTTTCTCCTTTTGAATTAGTTTGAGATATATTCCGCCCATCAGATTCTTTTTCAATAGTTTTTTTCAATATACGGATCAAACACCCTATGCAAGATTCCTTCACCATCAACCATTGCAAAAAAATGTATCCGTATCACCATCTTGAATTGATTTATATAGTATACGTAATGAATATTCCGGTGACTGTTTATATACAAACTGATAATGCAATCCATAGCCTATACACACTAATGCCCCAATTACTGCTACAATACTCAGTACTCCCTTCACAATTCCAAGTTGTTTAAACTTCATTAACATTTCATCGTTCCTTTCAACTCTATATATTGCCTATATTTATCTAATTAATGTACAATATATCACAACTGACATTTTATAGATAGTTTAAATTTGTAGTTTGAAAGAGAGGACAATTATGAGACGACTATGCCTTATGATTCTAAGTCTATGTATGTTAGTGTTATCCGGGTGTGCCACTATTGACTCGGATGTTCACATCAATCGCGATGGAAGCGGTACCTGGGATGCGACTGTCAAATCTCAAGCCGAGCCATTTGAAAAGAAAGTTATCACAGAAGTATTGGCTAAATATCCAATGCCTGAATATACTATCAAGGCTATTAATAACGATGGTAAAGCAATCAAAGTTGAGGATAACGACACAACAGAGTACAATGCCTGGTCTATAGCATCCGAGTTTAAAAATATAGATGAGTTTACCCAAGTTAGAAATGCTATGACATTGAAAGATAAAAACAAAAACCTAGCACCTGCATTAGAAAAAACGACTTCCGATACTTATATAGTAGATTTAGGTACTTCACTGGGGAATACGACCGTCTCTGTATCTGGCACGATTGATAAAGTCAGTGTACAATCAGGCACATTAAAAAAATGAAAAATACTATAACCTTTTTCACAAAATGAACGTATGCGTTTCATATTTAAGCCAGATCATAGTTGGTTCTTTTTATATTGGAATTGGTGTCGGCATTGTTATTGTAATTGGTGGTGCCTATATCTTCTATTTACGTCGTAAATATTACGGCGATGCTGCATAAGGAGGCTTTCATGAAGCGAAATATTTTAATCGCACTGTTACTTACTTTCACCATGATACTAGTAACGGCTTGTGGTAATAATTCTAGTAATAAGAATGACAACAAAAAAATTCGAAGGGACTTGGATTGCTTTACAATCAAAAAGAGTGATCCAAATCAAATTCAAGAATTAATATTTGAAAAATGTAGACGACCAATTACTGGTGTCATTATATACATACTCCTATACTCCATTAATGGATTATTTCTCAAGCGGTCTTGATGAAGCAGATAGTACAAAAACAAGGAACTGATACTGCACCAGCTAATGCGGATTATCTATTAACTAAAAAAAGAGACTCTATCCATAATATGCTTCGTACAGCGGTAAATAATAAATTAGATGTAGGACCAAATCCAATTCTCTACAATGAAAAGGATGATACCCTCGTTTACAATAATGTAGTATTCCATAAACAATCTGATGACAACTCGGTTAAAGCATATTTGTCTAAATTAAAAGATGCTATGAAAGATGATGTTATTCAAGGAAGAAAAAAAGGATACAGTTGGTAGCTTCCGACCAAAACCAAAACATCCAATTCAACTTTTTCCTTCGATGATTCTATTCTAGACACCGCACAATAAGGAGACATAGCATATGAAATCTATTATAAAACTAACATGCATCATGATGGCGCTACTTTCTATGCTAGTTATTGCAGGTTGTAGCAATAAACCGGACTATACGGGCACATGGATTGGATACGATGGAGAAAATGCTCTATATCGACTCACAATCCAAGAAAATGGAAAAGAATATATGGTTACAGAAGATACATATTTTTATATTCCAGAAAAAGACTTACCAAAACCAAACCTTTTTGCTCTATTCGTAACAGCCAATGACAATTTACCAAACGCGAACAACAAATATGATATTAAGTATATTTTGCATAAAGACTCTAGAGTAACGACTGCAAAAGCAGTCCAACCTGCAAACGGGAAAGTTGACGAGGACCAATATAAAAACCAGCTTAGCTACGACGAGGGGCGCACTATGCTTCGATACATCGAAAAAGATAAGACCCTCCTTCTCAATAACATTCGATATCAAAAGGAAACTTCTGATCTCACCAATAGCTTTCTACAACAAATGCAAGCAGCTATGCGTCGTGAATTAGAACTAAAATACCATAAATATGGCGAACGAGCTATCGGCTCCAATCATAATAAAGTTATACTTGGTAATATCACATCTCGACGATAGTGCTTTTAACAGAAAATAATGATAAAAAGGTGTACCAACACAAATCAATGTATTGGTACACCTTTTTTATGTAACCCTACTATAAATGTCTAATAACCCCGTTTTTACACCCAAAATATCAGCCATCTATCGACTTATTCATATCAATGTAATTTATCCAAGCTTATTACATATGTTAACAACGCATCACTACTTTGCTTTAGATAGTTGTTGAAATCCACAATGCTCATAAAAAATCCGTAAGTATTTTTATGATTTTCACATTCAACTAAAAACCGCTCTTCCTCCAACAATATTTTTGTGCTTCATTTATATAATCTACGGCAATATTGATTAAGGAATCTCCTGAAAATTGTTTAACATTGGGATTTGCATAATTTTTACCTAATTGACCAATAAGATATATAGCAGAATCTGGCTTATTAGAATACCCAGAAACCAGTTTCCGTAGACGATTAGATACACGCTTATCCAAATTCATCGCTTTAAGGGCAAGAGTAAAATATCCTGCCAAATTTTGATGTTCATCAATGACTAAGTACGTTCGACTAAAAATGTTTCTTCTCAAAAATCAATTGATTTTTTTCTTTTAAAAAAATCTTCAATATCTTTATTTTTAGGACAGGAAAATGTATCAAAAAAATCCCATATAATAAATTTTCATCATCTAAATAATCTCGGATAGAAACAGTCATATATCTCATGATCTATTCCTCACGACTTGTTCTAGAACTTTACGGCCAGCTTCTTTATTCAACTTATTGATTGTATAATTTTTATTCCGCTTAATTTTTCTCCGTCGTATCAAAGGCTTTAACCCATGCCGCTCATCTCGTTGCCGCACAACTAAGGGTTTAAAAAAAGCTTGATGTAGCCACTATTTTCACCTCCATTACTAGAATTATTTCTAAGATGATATGCCTCAATATTCTACAAATCTATTATAACAATTATAATCAATAAAAAGATAGTTTAAGGGGTGACCAATGGTCACCCCTATTTCATTCCATATTAGATTACTATCATTTATTCAATGATGGATTTAGGTATGGCCTTTGTAGATATACAAGGAAATATACCCATCAACCATACTATGCACAATAGTGCCACCTCCAACGAGGACGAATACAACGTACATCAAATCGATATTCGGTAATGTAGTAGTTGTATAGAATAGTAAACATGCAACAACTTCACCAATAGCATGAATGATAGCGCACACAAAGTTAAAAGTCACAAAAGAAAAAGCATTTGATAATACTTCCATGTGATTTTTTTAAGATACCAAGCACCAAGCAACGCAAAAGATATGTGATGCCGCACGCATAACAATAACAAGAGGGAATCCTGCTACAAAAACTCTAACGTGATCCAATAACTACACAAGCCGCCGATTTACGTGATAAAAACATAGCCAAAAAGATTGGCACATGACTGGCCAGTGTATAAGAAGCCGGTGGTATGACGACTTTCAATGGCATTACGATAGGGATCATAATTGCTAAAGCCATTAATAACGCAGTAATAGTGAGATTTCTGTAAATAGTTGATTTCATGGTAAACACCTCATTCTAAAAACTATACTAAATACAAACTAAAAAAACACCTCACCAAATGCGATGCAATGTCGTAAGCGTTCTTTTACCGCACATGATATATGGGATCATGCATCTGACTATATGACAGAAATCAGAGAACTAGTCAAGATGCACGAACTTACATGACTACAAACGTTCAATAACAGCTTGTGCCATTTCTGTCGTACCCACACGTTTCAAACCTTCGCGATAGATATCGCCTGTACGATAACCATCAACGAGTACTTGTTCAACAGCTTTTTCAATAGCGTCAGCCACTTGAGGTAAATCAAGGGAGTGACGACACATCATAGCTGCAGACAAGATTGTACCCAATGGATTTGCCAAATTTTTGGCCCATGATGTCTGGTGCAGAACCGTGGATTGGCTCGTACAATGCTGTGCCTGTACCCATGGATGCAGATGGTAAAAGCCCAATAGAGCCAGAGATAACAGCGCCTTCATCGGACAAGATATCGCCGAACAAGTTTGTTGTCACGATAACGTCGAATTGTGCAGGATTTACAACGAGTTGCATCGCTGTGTTATCTACGTAGAAGTAATCTGTTGCGATGTCTGTATTAGCAGCCGCTTTCTCTTGGGCAATTTTACGCCACAAACGGGAAGACGCCAATACGTTTGCTTTTATCTACGGACACAACCTTTTTATTGCGTTTGCGCGCAGTTTCCATTGCAATATCCATGATACGCTCTACTTCGTAACGGCTGTAAGTTTTCTTTTATCCCATGCGAACTCGTTAGCACCTTCACCTTGTGCCTCTTCACGTTCACCGAAGTAAATACCGCCAGTCAACTCACGAACAATAACGAAATCTACATCTTGTACGAGTTCCTTTTTAAGAGGAGAATACTCTTGCAAAGAAGGATAGATTTTTACAGGACGCAAGTTACAGAATAAACCAAGCTCCTTGCGAAGACCTAGGATTGCTTTTTCAGGACGGATAGAAGGATCTACATTATCCCATTTAGGACCACCTACAGCACCGAGCAATACAGCATCAGCCTTTTTACAAGCCTCAATCGTATCCTCAGTCAAAGACACACCGTATGCATCAATAGACGCACCGCCCGCTTTTTTATCAATCCAATTAACCTTTACACCGGCTTTCTCAAAAGCCACATCACACACAGCCTTCGCTGCAGCAATAATCTCAGTACCAATACCATCACCAGGGATCAATACGATATTTTTTTCGCTCATCTGTATATTCCTCATACTGATGAAGCCCCGTTGCAAGCCTCCAGTTAGCCTTAACGGGCTCGCCCAGGGGCTGACCACTAAAGCGCTGGGACTCGCTCCTCACATCATCAAAGTACGTTTGCGGAACGGCGCAGATCGTAAAAACACACCCTATCCATCATGAACAGATTGCAACTTTGCGAAAAATCGCAATGATAAGCTACGTAGAGTGGAGGTGCATGCTTTGACCGACTTTTAGTAGGTCGAAAGCCCCTCGGCCAATGACCGTTAAGGCTAGCTGGAGCGTAAAAACAGAGCATCACCGATCCTCGGATATGTACTACTTTGCGATGTTTCGCAAAGTTTACAAGACCGCCAGCTGCCGCAATGTCTTGAATGAATTGTGGCAATTCAGTGCCTTGGTATTGTTCATTTTTAGTCAAGTTGTACACGATGCCTTTAGACAAGTCTACACCGATAGCATCGCCTGCATCGATACGGTCTACTTGTTCGCCGATTTCAATAACTGGTAAGCCGATATTGATAGCATTACGGAAGAAGATACGTGCAAAGGAGTGTGCTACGATAACAGGCACGCCTTTTGCTTTGATAACGCCTGGTGCGTGTTCACGAGAGGAACCGCAACCAAAGTTTTTGCCAGCTACCATAATTTCGCCAGCTTTCACATTAGGAGCGAATGTTGTATCAATATCTTCCATCGCATGTTCAGCCAATTCGTTCCAGTCAGCAATCGCCAAGTAACGAGCCGGAATGATTACGTCTGTATCTACATCGTCGCCGTAGCGCCAGATTTTTTTGCTTTCAAAATCCATATTAAACCTCCTCAGGGCCTGCAATGCGGCCTAATACAGCACTTGCTGCTGCCACGTAAGGGCTTGCCAAATATACTTCAGAATCAACGTGACCCATACGACCACGGAAGTTACGATTTGTAGTGGAAACGGTTCTTTCACCAGCTGCCATAATACCCATGTAACCGCCTAGGCAAGGACCACATGTTGGTGTGGACACCGCACAGTCAGCTTGGATAAAGATGTCCAACAAGCCATCTTTCATCGCTTGGTCATATACATCTTGAGAACCAGGGATTACGATACAACGAACGAATGGAGCCACCTTGCGACCTTTGAAGATTTCAGCAGCTGCCACCAAGTCTTCGTAACGGCCATTTGTACAAGAGCCGATAATAACTTGGTCAATCTTGATATCTTTGTCGATTTCGTTGATGTAATGCGTATTAGATGGCAAATGAGGGAACGCCACAACTGGTTGCAATTTATCCAAGTCAATCGTCACAGTTTGTGCATACACCGCATCAGGATCAGCATTAATAGGTTCTACAGGACGATTCACACGACCTTTAATATATTCTTCAGTAATTTCATCATATGGGAATACGCCACATTTACCGCCCGCTTCGATAGCCATGTTACAGATTGTGAGACGATCAGCCATAGTCATATGTTGTACGCCTTCACCAGCAAATTCAAGAGCCATGTAACGAGCGCCATCTACGCCGATTTTGCCGATTAGGTCAAGGATTACATCCTTACCAGTTACCCATTTGTTAGGTTTACCGATAAGCTCAACCTTGATAGTTTCAGGCACTTTGAACCAAGTTTTACCTTCTGCCATCGCAACGCCCGCATCAGTAGAGCCAACGCCGGTGGAGAACGCATTTACCGCACCATATGTACATGTGTGGGAGTCAGCACCAATCATCATTTCGCCAGGACCGATAAGACCTTTTTCTGGCAAAATAACGTGCTCGATACCCATGCGACCTACTTCAAAGTAGTTGGTAATACCATGTTCGCGTACGAAATCGCGCATGACTTTCGCTTGTGTAGCAGATTGAATATCTTTATTTGGTGTGAAATGGTCAGGCACCAAGTAGATTTTATGACGGTCAAATACTGGTTTTTCAATCTTTTTAAATTCACGAAGCGCTGGTGGGAATGTGATGTCGTTCATCAACACAGCGTCCAAATTACACTCGATGATTTGGCCTGGTTTTACCACATCAAGACCCGCGTGGCGAGCCATGTTCTTTTCAGTAATGGTCATACCCATAATATTATTCTTCCTCCTGTTGTTCTAGCTCCATAGCTAGGAAAAATAGAATTAACTGCATTAATATATGCGTTCACACTTGATTTAACGATATCGGTGCTGATACCACGACCGTGGAAAATGCGACCGTTATATTCAACCTTAAGGGTTGCTTCCCCAAGGGCATCTTTACCAGCCGTGATGGCGCGGATTTGGTAATCTTTCAAACTGATTGGCATACCAACCACACGTTCAACCGCTTTAAGGGATGCGTCAACAGGGCCGTCACCAACCGCAGCATCCGCTCTTTCACCATCTGGCGTATTGAGGCGAACATCTGCGTATGCATACCCTTTTTCACCCAATTGATAATGTTGAGAAACAAGTTCGAATGCTTTTTTGTGATCCATGTGTTCCACAACAAGGGCGATGATATCATCGTCGTATACTTGTTTTTTCTTATCTGCCAAATCTTTAAATTTAGCAAACAATTCGTTGATTTTTTCTTCTGTGAAAGTTTGATGGAATCCCAAGTTTTTCAAATGGTCTTCGAAGGCATGACGGCCGGAATGTTTACCAAGAACGATATTTGTCTTTTCAGCACCTACGGATTCAGGCGTCATGATTTCATATGTTTCAGGATTGCTAAGCATGCCATGTTGATGGATACCGGATTCATGAGCGAATGCGTTAGAACCAACGATTGCTTTATTTGGAGGTACTGCCACGCCTGTTAAGCTACTTTACCAATTTAGACAATTTTTGTGAATTGTTTTGTATCGATGTTTACTTGTAAATCATGGAAATAGTCATGACGTGTTTTAAGAGACATCACAACCTCTTCGATCCCTCACGTTACCAGCACGTTCGCCAAGACCGTTTATCGTACATTCTACTTGGACGAGCACCGGCTTCGATAGTCGCCAGGAGTTAGCATTCGCAAGGCCAAGGTCATCATGGCAGTGAACGGAAATGATGGCATTTTCAATACCAGGTGTATGTTCTTTGATGTAACGAATCTTAGAAGCAAACTCTTAGGCATCATGTAACCAACTGTATCTGGCACGTTGATGATTGTCGCGCCGCCAGCAATAGCTGTGCCATATACTTGGCAAGCAAAATCTAAGTCTGCACGAGATGCATCTTCGCCAGAGAATTCAATTTCATCAACTTTTCCTTTAGCCAATTCTAGAATAGCTTTTAACCTTATCTAGTACTTGCTCACGAGTCATCTTTTAATTTATATTGCATATGGATTTCGGAAATAGCGATAAACACATGAAACGGTCGCGCTCCGCATCCTTCAACGCATCTATAGCCTTGATAACGTCCTTCTCATTACAACGGGCCAATGCACAAATCGTTGTGCCCTTTACCTCACGTGCGATAGTTTGAACCGCTTCAAAATCCCCAGGAGACGCGGCAGGAAAACCAGCTTCAATAACATCAATACCTAGACGTACAAGGCCTTTTGCAATCTCAATTTTTTCCGGTGTGCGAAGTGCAACGCCCGGTGTTTGTTCCCCATCACGAAGGGTTGTATCAAAGAAATATACGCGATTTTGATCCATAATTTCCACCTTTTCCTATCATTAATTAACAACTCATTGTAGCGATTTATTGTGAAAGCTTAGTAAACAAGACGTAGAATTAAAGTGCGTGCTCGTAAGCGACTTTAGTAGGTCAAGGCCCTAGGCCGAAGACCGTTATCGTCCTGAATACATACTTTCAAATACTGGTCGCAGCCGACTTTGGCCCTGCGAAGGCCGTAGGCCGAAGTCAGACCCGGCCGGTGGAGGCTCCGACCAGTATTTGAGAGTATAAAAGAAGCCCCTCAGAGCAACTATCGTTACTCAAAGGGGCGTTATATACATAACACGGTACCACCCTAATTGGGACTCGTTTCGGTTATAACGGTACCACCGTCAATGACTACTGCTGTATTCGCCATCAAAGCTCACGGGAGGAGTGTCAGCGTACAACCCTCTATTGCCCTCGCACCAACCGGCAACTCTCTGAAAGTAGGATTTGTAAACCTTATACCCATTCATAGCTTGTATTTAAGATATGAAAGGTATTATACGGTATTCCATAGAACCAGTGTCAACAGGATGGACATGTGAGTTTTGTGGAAAACACAGTTTTATCGTTACAATTTGACATCCCCCACGATTTCCATGCATACTGTAACAAGCAGTACCAATGATTGGAGAAATTATTATGAGTGGTTCAAGCAAATTCTTTTCTTTATTTTATCGGGTATTGTAGCATTATCCCTGGGATATTCTTACCTAAATCCCGTTATTAACTCTCAGCTTTTTGCCTGGCTTTTTCTATTATCTTTTCGTCACGTTGCCGCTCTATTATAAATTATTTTACGTTATCGCCTGAATACGTAGCGCTGGTATTCTTATCAGCGGCATTATCATCACTCTATTCGGTATCTACTAATATCCGGCGGATTTCTATCTCACCATTAGTATCCCTAACCACAATCGGCATCTGATGCACTGACGCATATCTTTATTTTCATTAAATCAAGAAATCCGACAGCATGGTATCACCTATGGACGTAATGCAAAATGGCTTGCACTACTTTTACTATTATACCTATTACTCATTTCCACGATTGCTTCCTGGCAGAGTATTTATCTACTTTATCGCTTGCTTTATTTTGACGGAATTTATTCCATCGGTGAGGCTACAGAATATACTCAAATAATTACACTATAAAGATCGACTCAGGATGCCAAATAGCTGTCATAAATTACGATGTCTATTTCGCATTTGTGGCAGCTTATTTTATTTGTTTTGGCTACCGTCATGGTAAATGTATTCGCTCATCACATTTGAAGTGTATAGACGCTTTTCAGCTCTTTTATTTCAGCAACCAGCCCAAAACGCTCTAACATTAGCGAATAATGGGGTTACAGGCACAAAATGTCAGTACAAACTTGTGTAGCATTTAAAATCCTCATCAGTACCAAGATACTCATCAAAGGGATTATATTAATTATGAAAAAAACAAATAGCCCTTCGTTATCCTAGGATCGCTATTAAATTCAAGTCACATCTTAGGCTTTAAATATAACACCATTATGCTCTAGTTGTTCCACTGTACCAACGGTAGCATCAATACTTTGTTTAGTGCAATTGTTTTAAAATCATCTCACTGTGTATATACTCGGCTTAGGAAAGTGTAATCCAGCACCGAACCGTATATTGTCATATACCGATTTCAAGGCAAAGCCCCACCTTTTTAGCAACCTCTACGGGCTCATATGAGCGACTCATGTTTTCCCATATAACTATCATTAGAGTACCGTTTATAACAGTTCGACCGGTAACACGTTCATACGCATCATATAGAGTCTGCCATAATGGACTTTCAAAATCCACTAATTGAGTTGGTAAAAATGAGATAGCAGTATATAAGTTATTAATTCTCGTGGGCATGAATCTATATTGCTCACTTGGTCACTATATCATAATAGCCTCTAAACCATCTCTACAAAATCGTTCCAGCGGCTGCAGTACTTGTAACAACCAATCAATATCTTCATATTCATCAACAAGATTCTGTTAATACATCATGGGCTATTATCTTGCTTTACACACACCGCAAAGCCAATAGATACATACAGTATATGCATAGGCAACATGATATCCGGAGCCTGATTAAATGCATTTTTATATCATCGCAACACGCAAGATATCGTTGATATACCTTATACTGCGATCCCAGTTGGTGCTCCACAACAAGCAAACCATCATATACACAAGAACCTGAAACGATCTTGCTTTGTCTCCGTGACTATGAAGCAGGCAACGATCATTATACATATTATATTCTAAATATATCATCCTATGTCGATAGAGGCAACGCATATGAGGACGTCTCTATTATATTCCAATCTATTTTTCTTTGGTTTTTCAACGATTCTACTAGCTGTTTCAACTGATAAATTTGAAAGCTTGGAGTAACTCAAGGGCTAGAGTTCCGTTTAGCATCTACTTCACCAGGACATAATGCAAGGATTTCATTGTATAACCTTTGATTTCATCTGCATCAGTCTCTTCTGCAGCCTCATATAAATCACGTAATTTCATTTCTACGTATTATTAAAATCAACACGATTATATTGAGTCATAAATGCTTCTAACAAATCCTCAATAGATTTGAAATCAGATTCATGTTCCGGACAAAATTGTTTCTGTAAACGCAATAATAACTCACTATAAAAGTTAAACATAGAGTATTCCTTAGCTACGTGAACGTAAAAATACTACTCATATGTAATATAGCATCGAGGGAAATATATTAATTTGAGGTAACACCGACCTATTAATATCTCATCTGAGGTTATAGGACAAAAAGTGTTGCTATTTTAGTCCCAAAGATTGCAAATGTATCGCTCACTACACGTGCAAGTGGTTGACGCTTCTCAGCCCTTTTCTTTTTAGCAACTAGCCCAACGCTCTAACATTAGCGTATAATATATATCCTGAGTCAGTCTGGGGGATTTTGTAGTTACTGCATCAACTATCAATTGCCTATCTATAATATACTACATTCAGAAAGTGTTTTCAATAATCTACGCTCTAATCATTTTTCTACCTGTTCAATAGGAAAATAGCCTCATTAAATAAGAACACATGGCTCTGCGCTTGTTCCCCAAAGATGCCAGTAAACAGCGTCATCTACCATCTCGATAGGTTACCGTCATACCATTCACAATATCCGTCTTCTGAGGCAATATAACCTCTTATAATCGCCTGCAATATTACCAGATAGAGTCGATAATGCGATACTTTAATATACTGGCATATCATCTACACGTGTCAAAAACATGTCTCAAAAGCTCTCAGATAGTATACACCACTTTTGTAGTACATCACGATCCACAATGGATAAGCATGTATGGAACGTAATCCCCTCTAAACCACTTGGCAACTGGGTGGTTTAAAAGTTCAATGTTGCTTAGCCTCATATAGGTTATCAAACACTCTAGAGATTGATCTACGAGTGCTTCCATAATCCCTCATCAGTCATAGTACAACTTCTAAAGTCTATCTGGACAAGGAACTCATTTCGATCATCATAAGGTCGATCATAAATCGAATTACCATTGAGTCTAAAAACGAGTCGAATCATCTGCGGACACAACATTAATGGAACCTATAAAAGCTAATCGTAGTTAATGTAATATTCAAACCTTTTTCATTATATATTCCCCCACAAACAAACTATATATCAAGTAAATTATATCACTAAAATTTGAAAACAGCTATCATCATAAATCTATCCTATTTGATAGTATCTATCGCAAATCATTCTACTATTCAAAATTATTGTAGGTGCTATAATGAACTCAACAAAAGGAACAGTCTCATGATGATACTAAATGCACTATTCCCAAAAACTATAGTTAGTAATTATATGGAGGAAATAATCATGACACATACACGATTAACACAACTCGTACAAGTTTTATTAGGATGCACCTACAAGCAATGAAACAGTAAAGGAATTCGCTCAATCTTGATTAATGCAGAAGGTACACTCAAACAAGAAGAACTTACAAAACAACCTCGTATCCGTAGCAGAACAAAACATTGCACTTATCGATGAAACAATAGATTTTGGTAGGGTCTGAAATTAAGCACAAATCTCATGCAAGAAGGCAAGCAGCTAACCTATTACAACATGCTAAAGACATTAAACTAAGAAGGCAGAATTCTGCGACTGCCCTGGCTGTAGTGCTACATATTATTGATTTGAAAGCGGAAATAGTATAAGAATATATAGAAAATGGCTCCCTTATATGAGCCATATATATATATCGTCTTGCTGTTTTACGTTGCTTTGATATCAATATAAAAACTTATATAGCAAAACCAATAGATGCAAAGCCCATAAACAAATATATAGTAAAATTAATTATATCACCTAAAAAGCTAATATTCTTATATTCATATAGTATTTTTCGTCCAGGAAAAGATACATCACGCATGCACATGCAGTAAAATGATTGTGAATATAAAGCATTTGCATTATAATATAAGTACTAGGAGGTGATACTATAGTAAAACGACCTCTATCAGTTTGCGTATCGAGCTATGCTGTAAAAGCACAATTAGAAGCACTATATGCTATGGCATTTTCCGCAACTGGATGCTGATTAATATTTTTTCCACACATCACTATGAAGGCGGATTCCATTTCAACCTAAACAACCCTCGTTATAATGCAGAACAGAAGCGCTATTCAAGAAAACGAAAGATATATTAGCAGGAAAATAAAAGCAAAATCATATGCTAATGTAAAGAAATGATTGAGGATTTATAGAATTCACATCGAGCCAGTATTGCTTTCTAATTATGCATCAAAGATGACATATTAGTATTATCTTTAACTCGTACGGGTAGCCACTCAGATTTATTCTTAACTGAGTTTAAGAGGAATGTGAAAGCATTCCTCTTTTCTATTCCCCAAAAATTTATACCAGTTATCATCATAAATCTATCATTTGATAGTATCTATCGCAAATAATTCTACTATTCAAAAATTATTGTAAGTGCTATAATGAACTTATAAAAATGAACAGGTGCTCATACTGATAGTAAGTGCATCTTTCAAACTAATATTTACTAGTTATATCAAGAGTATCATGACACATACACAATTATCACAACTCGTACAGCTTTATTAGATGCGCCAAAAAGCACTCCAACTGTAAAAAGAATTCCGCTCAATCTGGTCTCGATGCAGAGGGCACAGAAAACAAGTAGAGCTTTACAAAACAGCCTGTATCCGTAGCAGAACAAAAACATTGCACTATCGACGAAGCAATCGACTATGCACGCCTGAACGTACTCATACAAAAGCCTTGGCGAAGAAGGGCAGCTAAAACTATTACAACACGCTAAAGACCTCAAAGCTCAAGGTCGCAGAATTCTGTGATCTGCCAGGTACTATGCAGCCGCAAAAATATTATCGATTTGAAAGCGAGAAATTGTATAATACTATAAACAGAATATTATTTATTGAGTGGTTATCTACACATTGTAGATAACCACTATACCTTGAATCTGCAATAAGTACGTGACAAAATTAAATCAATTTTTTAATCTCATGTTTAAACATGTCAAATGGTGTTTTAAACCCAAGGCATTTTCTAGGTCGATTATTAATCAGCACTAGTGCTTCTGTTAGTTTATCTAGTGTCATTTAGCTAAATCTGGTTTTCTTAGGAAAAACTCAGTAAACCATTACCATTTTCATTAGAGCCACGTTGCCACGCTGCATAGGGCGTCAGCAAAATACACCGGTATCCCAAACTCGTTTCAACCTGTTCAAAGCATCGCAAATTTCTACCACGGTCCACGTAAAGGTTTTCAAGCACTTTACTTTGTTAATGTAGTATAGGAACTAATATTAAAAACATAGAATCCTTGGGATCGGTTATCCATCTTATTACATAGAATCGAATTTGTTCAACAAATGTAGCTAAACACCCTTTACTTTTGACCTCTGAAGACACTATTGTATCTAGTTCTACAATGACCAAAAGCTCCCCGGTTTTCAACTTCTGAGGTCGGTCCTTACTGGTCTCATTGAAGCGTCCACGCTTTTGAGTACTCAGGCTTTTTGCTTTCCGGCGAAGTACTTTTCTGTTACAGCAAGAAAACCACGATCATCCAAGAATATATTGTTTTTAGCTTAGAACACCAACCAATTCAGAACCAACTATTTCTTCTGGAGACCAAGTTTGTTGTAATCTTGATTCAATTAAAGCTGCTAATTGAGGTGTTAATTTGTTGGTTCACCTTTATTAGCAGACTTACTAATTAGTAGCTGTTGTGCTTTTAATCACAGAATATTCACCTTCAACGCGATTTAAACCTTTGCCACAGTAGAATGGTGAACGCCGATTGCTGAAAGGATTCTATCGAACAGAGTATCCTCTTTTCGTAAACTCTATTTGACTTTCGTTTTTCTATGGTGATTGTATAGACTCATAATAGAGACCTCCGTGTCAAGTGTATTTGTGGTTATTTACATTTTACACGAGATCTCCAATATGAGTCTGATTTGTCGCAACATATTTTACACTCATCATACACAAAACTACTTTCCATGGGGAAGCCGTTTTACGGAACAATATATTTATGAAAGCTACTTCCAGTCTACCAGACATTTTTTGTATCCGTTGAAGCATTTTTAAGCTCACAAGCGATATTAACGAAAATAATCAACAGTGTTACGAACTGAACAGCCTAATAGCATACAGTCCGGGCCGATACTTTCACATCATATATCTGATATGTAGCACATCCAGCCGTGACAATAACACGGCACAAAACGCCCGGTATATACTGGGTTGCAGAGAAATCACTTTGAATTACATGCCCAATCACATGGTATATATACGCCATGATGACAGTGATGTAAATGTCGAAGCTTTCAAAATACATACCAAGCCCAGCACAATCAACAAGAGTATGAATTCTGACAGACGATGCGTATTAAATCTGAAGGTGTAAAAGTGGCTACAACAGAGTCATGCAGTTTAGATTCCTTCTGCATGAACTCGTGGAAATAGAAGAATTCTTCAAGTTCGTGCACATAAAACGCTCGGGAACACAAGAAAACCATTCCGCATCCATAAGACATTCCTTGTCTTCACAAGTAAAACTATTTACCACCTTTTACATATGTATCAAGAACTCTTATTCTCGCAAATAATCCTCGTTCAACAGGACCAATAGTTTGATTCTCGTATTTTTGATATTCAGAAACGACTTTCGCTGCATTTGTTGATGAGACATATGTCCCTATCTTGCAATACAGCTTTTCGTCTGTAGCTGACAAAATCGCATCTATGTTGCTTTATCCAATCAGCCATTGTCATAGGGACTCACTGCCAAATGTACTGTCTTTCCGCAAAATCCAAGTATCCTGAAACTACTGATTGAGCCTCCTTGTAAATTCTCTGTAAGATACTTTAGCACATTTGAGCCTCTTTCAATGTAGGTACTCTCCTCGAAAGTAGGCCATCCCATAAACCCTTTTTGCCATCTCACATCGTTTATAACAACTTCACTCAGCAGACTATGATGAACAGCAAAATGCATCTTTATTTTTGTACTGTGCAAAAATGATTTTGCTTTCTGCGTGATATCGGATTATAATCAACAGCAGTAGAAAACAAGTCTCAGCACTTGACGATAAAAACCTTTCACCAGAGCGTAAATGGTCTCGAACTGATCTAACAACCTCTTAAAACAGCTGCCACCACCTAATTCTTTTCAGTCGCTTCATCATCAATAGTGCGCAAACCCCTTTATCAAACAATCCTTAATACGGTATGATGCATATTTGAATTGAATTCTTCGCACATCGAACACGATATCCCATGGCATAAAATCATATCTAGATTTTATAATAGCTAACTCTTTCTTCAACTGACTGAGTCTTCATGTTTGAACCGTCAACCTCATAGCTGACAGTTTCTTCTTCAGGACAATTCCAAATCTTGAAACAGATAGATTTAATATGCCGCTAATATTTGTTTTGTCGTCTCAAAGACCGCAAGGCTCACTTTCGACTTTAACCAAACAGAACCCGTACCATCATAGTATAAGACGTATTTTAGCTTTTCCATCTTCAGTATGACAATTATATTATTCATCTGAAAGCCTTTCTCACCACTACGCCCTTATAGTAATTCAATATATGTAGATCAAATCTTAAAATTAGTATATGTTAAATCAAAAGAGCCTTTCTATATTACTATCATTGCACACAGAAGGCTCAAGTAACTTTATCCACTATTAAATAAAACTGCATTGATTTAACTGCACACGCAGCGATAGCGTTTTCAATTTAGCGCCTTCCACCCTTCGTGCATCGTAGTATCAGCAGATTTCCCTGATGCCACCGTCGTTAGCACGTTGTAAATTATGAGCATGCAGAATTCACTACTACAAACGATTCTGCTCATCATCGCATACGCGACATGGCACATCTCCGCACGCAACCCCATCCTCAATTGATTCGAGCCGCACATCCCAAATCGAGACAACGATCTCTGGACACATTCATAATTACCGCCCAACATCAGTCAGTCAGGAGTCACAAAATCAGGTTGTCTCGATCACCCGACATACACGACACAGCAGATTATTCTTATCAAACTGCTCCGGTATGCTCGATCTGCCTCCAAAGCGCCTTCCAGAGTGATACACCGTGCAATCAGCATCCATTCGGTGCCACGTCTTTTTGGCAGCATCTTTATCCCGCAGGACAACGAATATGTTCGCCTGATATCATCGTGCAGTCACCTACATGATTAGGACTTTCCCACGCCATCCAGCACACTCTGCGCTCGGCACCGTAACCCGCACCGCCTGCTGCTTTCTTGGACAATACACCTTTTCGTGCGGTGCGCTACTCATGCTTTACTGCTGTCATAAATGCTAGTTAACCCCTTTCAGACATACGATTTCTTTTGATCGAGTGAGTGACCATGAAAGAGCTGTACTTCGCGAGCCTTGCGCCAAAGCACAGCTCTTTCACGGCACCCCTGCTCCACGCGGGCATTTTGTATGCGGGTGTACCTGCTTTCAAGTCGTCGGATTCGATAGTCCTCTTGCCAACTTGGCTCCACCCTTTCATAAACGATGATTCGGTCTGTTACGGCTTGTAATAGTCCACGATGTCACGTTGACGAATACGCTAGCCGGTTGGTTGTTCCGAATGGAGCTTTTGCAATAGGTCTAACACTAGTTTTTGATTCACCGCATCACAGCTGATGGTAGGTTCGCTCAAGAGTACCAGCTCAGTTCATCGATCACGATCCGTGCCAATACGACACGCTGTAGCTGACCACCGCCGGACTTTCGTGAGGGTATTTCATACAACCGTGCTTTTCTGGCAAGTTCCACCGTTGCATCCATTTACGGATATCGTCCTTGTTGACGCCACATCCATAAGCTCTCCACAGTTGCAGTATACGGCCTAAGAGAATACAAGCTCTAAGTTCATTCTAGAGTGAACCACCGCCAAGGATTTTGGAACATCATCCGCATAGAGCGACATATTTCTGTAAAGGATTTTTGAATGAATGGATATCCTCACCAAAGAGTCGCAAGGTGCCAGATGGTTTTTCTAGCAGTGGGCACTATCCTAAGCAATGTACTACCAGAGCCACTACCACCAGCAATACCACCGTTCATTCTCCGCTACAGAAAGACAGACACATCAATACATCAGCACTGAAACCGACGATGTGGTGTACATTGCTACACAATGCTCAACTTGAATCATATACCACACGCCCTCATTACGGAATCCATCAATGCGCGCGTATGGCTCGTCTCCTTGGACGGTTCATACATTATCTTCCGGTCGCCCTCATAATCTCAACGAGCGTACCTTTATGCACACACACCAATGCTGTTAGCGATATGTCCGGCGGCAGCCTTGATGTGCTGAAACAAAAGTTACGACACAACTGTTGCACCAAGGGCTTGTGTCAAGGTTTCTTTTTGGGTGCTGGGCCTCTACACAGAGGCCTGCACGAGCATGCTCCATAGGCACCAGTTGGTTTCATCACCACGAGCAGATGCCAGGGCTTTAAGACAAGACTTGAGCTAGAAGCTAGTCGCTGGTTGCGTCACCACCGCTCAGTTGAAACGGATAGGACCGTAAAAATCCGCTCACCATCATTGAGTATGAACTAACTTCAATAGTACGATGACGCGACATTTCATGAAGCTTTCACCATGAGCACGGAAACAAATCAATAGCGATTTTCTACGCAGCGACTTTGGATTTAGATAGGCGCTGGGATTTTGAGCATCATAGAAACCTTCGTGCCCCGCACGTCGCCAATCACCGATCACCAACGTAGAAAACATCGGTCCTCGTTTAGCAAAAATCGGCCGCTTAATGAGAAGCCATGCTCAGCATGCCAAAAGCGGCACGAACTGAATCCATCGTAGCGCATCTAGCTGTCACCAACAATGCAAAGACTCCGCCATTAGGTACGGAGATAGGATACATTACGCGCAATCGCCTCTTCCGCACCATATATGAAATTGCAACCTTATCAAATACGACACACTCAGATTTATTCAATAGTAGAACTTTGTTAATAAGTAGCAATCGATCGGATGTATCTCGAAACATTTTTCAACTTTAGACGTGGATGCAACGTTGCAATTTTAGGATACACTAACAAATATCTGCCACATCATCAACCAAAATTTGTTGTGCTTTGTTTTGGCAATGTTAGAGTCGTTCATTTGTCGACAAATGTTACAGATAATCGGTCGATTAACGAGATCGACTCCTGAGGGTTAGAATAACCACCAACACCTGCTTTGCGCCAGATTTGCAGAAATGTTTGAGGAACCAGTATGGTCGTTTCTGTAGACACGTAATCACGTTGCTCCTACCAAGTCAGAGCCATCTGTACCAAGTGTATCTACTTCAATCAGGGCTTTGTACTCTTTTAAGCGTTACATTAATGCCTCGTTGTTTCACCTTTGTTGAATTTCTTCGTACATGCTTGTGTCTCCACTCTCAAACAGCAAGTGTTAAGGATAATTCTTTAACAATCTTTCGCATATATCGCCATTTGGCATTTTTAGCATAACCATTTGCCAGTTAAGATTTGGTCCAAGCTTTTGCTACATCAGTTGTCGCTTTGTTAGCAATTGTATCGTAACCCAGTTTCGCAGATGGTGGGAATGAGCTGCACCTGGTGTAGAACCGTTACCGATAATTTCGCCATAGAATCATACTCACTAATATGGAGCAACAGCATTACGTACAGCTTTATCGTGTAATGAAGATGCTGCAGTTTGGTCTCATTTTTAACATACATCATCGCACGCCAGCAATATCTTGAATGTTAAAACCACCTTTGAACAAGGCTTACGGTTATGAGTTCACTTTTGGATAACATCTGCTATCTTTAGATCAGGCCATCGCGCTTATTGTTGTCTTTCAATGTTCTTCACTGTTACAGAATCGAAGACCTGGTTTGCCGCCCCAGCACCTGCAAAGGTTTAGTTCAATAGTCACCCTGTGAAAGATTTAATCTCGTGGGCACTTCGTAAGAACTGGTTCTCGTTGCCACGTCTTTAAGATCTCGCCAGTATCCATGATGACAAAATGGCAGGTCTCTAGCTAAGCAGATAACAAGGGAGCCATTAGGTTCTGTAATAAGCCTTTAATAACTCAAGTTTTTGACTCATCTACAGTGATAGACCTTGATTTTAACAGCTGCAGAAACGTAGCACTTTGGTTTCATTGTGTACCTGATGGACCTCTTTTACCTTTGTATGTCATAGGTGTGCCATTTTGGAATTTTTACATTTTCATCGAATGTGGAATTTCCAAGTTGTAGGGTCCACGCTTTTCCCAAGAATCTGCTAATTGTGGAGCAAATGGCAAGTTCGCGTTAGCGTACCGTAATGCCACCAGCACGATACGCGTCAATGTCCAAGCATCCTCATTCGTGAGTTGGGTCTAATGTTTCACCAAACCAATACAAGCTGCCAACACCATAAAGTGTCTTTCCTTGCTAGCCGATCACCGCTGCCAACCCGTCAAGAGTACCACCATAGACAACATGGCTAAACACATCAATAACCAACGTTTGCATACTTTCTCCTGTAGACTACCGCCCGCTAGGAAGCTTTCACCCGTTAAAATCTATACAAGCGCAAGGTTAACGAGGATACATCGAGCGCATCGCGCAAACGCATCGCCAATATAGTTGAATAAAACAACGTAATAAAATGGCAAGCTCCCGGATAACGAGCAGCCACGGCGCCGCTTTTGGTGGAAATCCGGAGAACTTATAGGATTGTGCCCCACTCTGGATTTGGCGGTTGCACGCCGATACCGGATGAGCGAGAAACTTGCAACCAAGATGATAGCATCTCCGAGATGTTGGTACACAACAACTGCGCGGTGGCACATACATGCAACATATATGCGCGCAGGATGCGCAGCAGACTTTGATGCGCCTGACATGCGAGCAGATGGTGATGCACTCAGCATGAACACGCCCGATTTGTACGAGCCCCGCGACACGTGCATATTCCGCCCATCTTTTGTAAATACATAGGAAAATACGACGTTCCGGAAAGTTAGGTCCCATGATGCCGATGAACGCGATGGCAACACCATATTTGGAAACCCTAGCACCAAATCAATCAAGCGATAGCCAACGGTCGACACGAGGCAGTAGAAAATCCAGCAAGACCACCAATGACGACATGCCGAGTAGTACTGGATATCGATAATAGTAAAAGTAATCCCTAAGTGATGCTTTTACCACCAATTACAGAGAATACGCGACCACACTATTCACGCACTTTCACTGGTCAGTTCCCAACAATGGACAATTACTGATATCTTTGCAAACGGTCGAGCGTTAGTTGTTTCTAGGTCATGGTGCTACATAGGGAGCTGCACAAGACAATACAACCATATAGAGCAGCTACACAGATAATATATAAGGTATATGGTGGTCTCATTCATAAGAGCCTCCCTTGCATAAGTTACCTGCGTTTTGGATTTAACCAATAACCAGCATCAATGTGATGATATTGACACATGATTAAGCGCAATCCAAATGGTAGCGTCTGCATCGTCACATAGTCCGCGCCACATGCGCCTTTGCTCACTGTTGTTAGCCGATACCTTTGATGGCAAATACCGTTTCATCAACAGCAGAGCCACCAAAGCATTACATCGTTTTATCATAGGTACAATATTATACCACATGAGGGAAAACAAATATATCGGGTATACCAACTATCCACCTGGCAACTCTAACGCACGCGCTCCTTGTACGGAAGGGACGCCTGGATACCCTTATAGCGTTGCGCAAGCGACGGATATATAGTCCACACAGCTACAGAGCCAATGTAACAGCTGGCAATATATACAGACAAACCATATTTGTGTTCGGTGCCATAGATACGACGTGTACCTCTAACACCAAATAAGTAGAGCAACAATACGCAACACCTGTAGCTAGGAATCGCTAGGCCAGAAACGTCAATACGTACGCCACGATCCACCCATGAATCCTGATACTATGGCGGACAGCATCCCTGGTGGAACGGTCACACACATCCCATGACAAGTGCTAGTGACACAGATACCACTGACTAGGCATACTGATAACAATGTGATTACCGGGCACTGAAATACAGAATCGATTCCCCAAAATCCCCCGTACAATTTGTCCAAGCCAACGCACATACGATGCTACCACCATCATTGAGACCCACTGTGTCTCTTTAATTGAGCCACCAACATCGCATCAGGCGTGGCACCCACGAGATTAAATTTCATTGCCACCGGGTCGATAGGCGACAATCATCAATACAAATGTACCGATAGTAACAACTGGCAGTGTGTCACCAACTATCACCACCAAACGCTGTAATAATAGTCGATACAATCCATCACCCGCCTGCTTTATCGCCATAGCTATATTATATTTCTATCAATGTAATACTTAGATAGATATACCCATACAGGTATTTAGAATCGTTATCATTATGAAAGTTTTGTGTGACTGGTTAATACAGCCCTCATACGAGGAGCCGTTTATATATACCTCACATTTCAGCGTAGCAGTACTGCACCGTATCGCGTACACTCCATCAAGAACAGTTTGTATCAGGCTGTAATATTTCGATAGGCGTGATTTGGTGCAACTCGTATAGCAACGACGTTTTGCCATATCCGGATTTCAGCAGGACAGTTCAGCACATCGTACGGTTTTGACCATTTTCGTCCAACCAGCGTGAGGTATACCATCGCCACCTTGAAAGCAACCTTTGCATACCGTTTTACCTTTTCTTTCTGTAGCTGTAACGCGATAATCCTTTGTAATTACCACTGATATCACTTTGTAGTACCTACGCGATACACAACACGTGTTGTCTTCCGTTTGGTCTCCGCATGTTGTATCTTTCACTCAGCTTGGTAAACAGGCACAATCCTGTAAAACATCTATTGATTGTGCTTACAGACTCAACATTATAGCCCAGGCAATACCTGGGGCAATTGAGGTGTAATATTCAAGCCAGGCGTGCACACTGGCTGCTAAACCTCATGAATAGATTTAAGCATGCCAACCATTGGGCACTACTCTGTTCTGCAACCGCAGGTTTAGCTGGATCTGGTTTTACATCTCAAAGTACTGTGCACCATGCCAACAGTGGCAGAACCTACACAAGCACACGCAACTGCCATTAATACTAAATTTCTTTAAATCCATGGGTATACTCTCCTTTCCTCAGCACATATTGGTTAAACATATTTTGCCTGTGTGTGATCCTCAACAATATTATGGATAATAGCCGCCACATCTCGTGTAATTCGCAGCGATAAAATCTAAGGAGTGATTTTCTGTCCATCTTTCATCCACGATGCAAGAGGAAACCATTTGTCGTCACTGCTCTTAAAAGTAACCTCTATATACCGTCTACACACGTTCAGTTTTCCTCATCACCTTTTGGCGAATTTTATGGTCACCACTGATATCACCATTGTTAACTTTGTGATGAACGATATATAACATATGCGCTCCATCTTGATTATAACATATCTTCCGCACCAAATTTGTAGACATACACAACTTGTACATATCTTTTCTAAAGTGATGACTATGATTGAATACGAAAGCCTCACAGGCAACAACTTTGGCATCTGTGGTGTAATATTCATATACTCGTCAAGCTTCTTAACTGTGGTGAACACATGTATAGGACCTTGGCATAATAAAATTTGGTCTCCAGGTTCAACTGAGATTCCACCTAGTCATAGGCACAGAACGATTTCCGACAGATGGATCAGAGCACTCAGTAATTATAGGAACCACAGCCACTACATGCCAAAGAAGCCACTGCTAGGCACGTCTCTTTATCTTTGCTGTCATAACAACAATCTCCAAAAGTAAGAATACTGCCTACACTCATTTTAAAAGTTTAGCATTTAGCCTATTATTTCTTATGTACCTATAAACCTGCCGCTTGGTTGGTTCAAGCAAGATGGTTGGACACCAGAGACGTGTGTTGCTTAGGTTGGTTTGGCTGTTATATATAGTACTACACATCGGCTACGTCTTCTTGGGTTGAACAGCACACGCCAGCATAAACGGAAGCCGCTTTTCAGCATCCTTCCGGTGAAAGCGAACTTCACTCAAATGGAGTTTTCTACGATACCTTTGGTTGAATGGTAGTAACCTCATATCTGTAGCTATCGTATCCACACGAATGTCACCTACCAACATTTTCCTCTTGACAGCCGCCTCTGAAAGCATAAGTGCATACAGCGCCGCCTGGCACGCATAAATTCCAGCAGTAGAGCCCAAGCGCGCGCGTATGGCGACCACTATTTTTGAGCCATCATGAACGGCAGTAACAGTCTAGTTTAGCGCATAAAGAAGGCCTCAATACATTCTGTATTAACTTTCATTGTGACTGCATTCTCTCTGCTACGGTACCATCTTTGAAATGCATCGAGTCCCTGTGCCAGACCCGCATTATTTACAAGCACATCAACGCCACCAAAAGTTTTTGATAGCTGGTTTCTACCTTTCAGCATCTACATCCTTCACGTTTGCTCACATCAAGTACGCGCGTCCACGAATGCCATATTGATGCGTCACAAAATCCTCTCTTAATCGCCGCCGTTGGCCCGCACGACGACCAGCAATCAATCACATTATCTCCATCTTGAGCGAAAGCACGGCGCTACCGGGCTACCGATACCAGGCAGTAGCACCTGCAACGAAACCTTATGCGGTCTCATATGGCCCTCCTCGATATCAGAGTACAGGGCGAAAAGACACGCTATCGCGCAAGCGGGACCCGAAAGTCTCCGCCCCTATCATCGCAGCTTTAAATGTTACAGGTATCCTGAATTACATAATGAAACGCGAGATTTTCATTGCCAAACAAAGCAGGGATGGCACCAGACCCTATCAGATTGTGTCCCCTACGGCTAAGCGCCTAAGTCGGTTTTTGGAGTCTCCATCAGACCTGTTTTAACATACGTTATCCTTATTTCGCAAAAGATTTTTCTGTTACGGGAAAAGGGAAGAAAAGTTCAGGCACTTTCACTATGATCTCTATGTTTAGTGATCCTCTTTTGGATTTGCATCGATTGTTTTCACCAAGCTCGGCTCACTATATCTTTGGATTTGCATAGCAAAGCGTAGGCATGGTTTGTTGTTCTGTTTTAGGAAATCGAAGTAATTGAATGCGATGTTGCTCTGGGCCCATCATAGTCCACCAGCAGTCCGATATTCTTACTCTCACAAGATTTGTAATATCGTACTACATAATCCACTCTGAATAAGGTTCCCATTCATCATGAGCAGAGGGTTCGTTTATTGCCATCGCCAAGAACTGCTTACGAGCCATCCCGCATATAATAGAAGCGATTGTTCCAACGTGATTATCCTCTCAGCTCTTGGCACTCTAAAGGCCACACTGTCCCAACAGGAATTGTAACCAGGATTAGCGGTGTGCAACTTGTACCACCTATAGCTACTGGCAGCATTGTGAAACCACTCAAATCCCAGCGCTGTTCTCACTTTCAGAAACCAACTTATTATACTCGATAGTCACTAACTTATTAATCTGAAACTCGTTTTAACCGTGCAAATCCTTCCAGGTCGCTGCTCACAGCCACGATTAATATTATTCATCTCGTCGAGTCTCACTTACACTGAGCGCCACAGCACTACCACGCGTCAATCGTCTCAACTCTGCGGATACGTTGCCGTGTTTCCTCCATCTGAGTCTACATCAAACACAAACTGAGCACGCAAACTTCTCAGCGAGCAAACAATGCCAAATCAAAACCTACATAACCATATTGCCATCAGCTAGTCACAGTAGCATCACAACATCACCTCCCCACGTCCATTCAACTGCGATATACAACAATCATTACTTACCATATTTCACTTAGGATATTATTTCAACGAATATGTCGGTGCTGTTAAGAGGAACATAAAAGACACACACAGCCGTATTCTCACTCAGAGAAGAAAGCGACCCTTTCGAAACGATCGGCCTTCACCTGGAGGCCGCATACCGGAGTCCGACCCACCGGTGGAGTTTCTTTTCGGAAGGGTCCTTCTTACTACGGGCACTACTGCTGGCACCAATCTTTTATGCGCTCATATTTAAATGCGCCAACATATCGTTGAGAACTTCCATACAACCCCAACAATCCCATAGAATCGCGGTGTTGGAATATTTCCGCTTTGATCGTTGCGATGATAGCACGGATTGACTCACTCGGAGATGCCGCTCACGTAAGCTGGATAGCCAGAGAGCCCAAATGCCAGTGGAGTTTAGGGCTTACGGTTTCCACCGGTCTGATCACTTGGTATGGCAGTTCAATCCAGCCTTTTTCAACGAGTGGACGGAGCAGCACCTATCGATCGCCACCGATGGCATCGCGTAAGTTTCGCAGTAGCTATCAAAAGTTTTCCTTGAGCCCACGCTACTACCGCCAGCAGCGATGATATCCGCTTCGATGTTATAAACCAGGATTTGCTAAACGGGAATGAAATCTAACCTGTTTTGTACGGAATATCTCAGGCTTGAGGTCGAATTGTCTGCAAGGAATACTACCAGCTATCCGCAGCAATGCGGTCTCGGTTTCTGAATACATTGAGGTACCGCACAGAGCCCATTTGTGGATTTCGGTGATTGGAGACACTAATCGCCAAGATATTGCCACTCTAGCAGGTGACGTGGGTCCGCTTCTCACTTTACGATCTCCTCTGTGTCTCATCGATAGGATAGTGCACCGCCAACGCTGTTTACGTAAGTACCAGACATGCGCGGTGCCAAGTCACTACCATTGTTGGTAGCTCCACAGTGATATTCGGCTTATGGTCTTCAAAGAAGTCCGCTCGGTCACCTTTTGTATAGCCATCCGTAGTGTAATATTTGCGAGGCGGCGTCAAAAACGTGAACACATCAGCGCCATGAGCCACAGTGAGTTCCTCCGCTTCCAGCTTGTACAAGCTTTTCACCGAGAGAGCATTACTGCACCGAGTTGTCCCACCTCTTGGCACAGGCGGCTACGACTGATAAGTTCGGCGGCACTCGATGCACTACGTCATCGATGGTATCAGCTACGCACAAAACGTTCTGCATTCATCAAAATTTATCATTATCGGTCACCTCCTTTGAAACAGCATCAGCCTTAGCGTACTTCTGGCAGCAAATGTACGCTCGACTCCACCGTCTTTAGGTTCGCCAGAGCACCACTGCTTTCAACGGATGCAGCTCGCTGTAACAGGGTCATTTACGTCAATGCCCTCATCATCTTGCGTCTCTACAACCGGTGCGTCATACTAGCACCAAGAGGTGTGCGTGAACTCTTCTGAGGGCTTGATGTAGTACGCCAATTCGAGAGTATCTTTACCTTTCTCGTCGACAGATGAAAGTTACTTTCTACCCCTGCCACACGAAGCGGTGGCTGGTATAACGGCGCAGCACCCGTGTTGTAACTCCAGTACTTTATGCGGCTTTCATCAATAAGGAGCAGTATCACGCGTAAGGTAACATGATTTGATGATATAATGTTTTGCGCACGCAGCTCCAGCCACTGGTTGACGTGGTTCATTAAGTTCCAGCTGTCGTCGTCATAAGCAACGGCACGGCGCTCAATCACTGTCACATTCTCATGTCTCCGCTTTACAATCGCCGTTTGAGAGGCTGCTTTGATTTCACGGAAAATTCATTGCAGCATAGGTAGTTTGCGCCATACCGAGTCCTCTTGCACCTTGAGTACCACCTCAGTGCTGTGGTATCGCCATCGATGGCCTTGTTTTGCTGGCCAGCAGTGCACTCGGAATCCGACGACTCACGGTCCGTTGAATACAGACGGATAGCGGATGCACCGCATAGTCTTTGTAGCCAATGTATCGGCACCACCAAAGGCACGGTCCGTCACGAGCACCGGCATCATCGGGCGCCTCATGCGCAGCTACTGACGCAACGCCTCTTCCGCTTGTGGGAGGCCTCCATGGTCACACCCGCAACGCGCTGCCCTCAATTTGCTTTTCACAGTCAGAGCCGCCTCAAGCGCGTGCATACAAAAGCACAGGCGGGTTTACAACGCTTGGCAGTACTTCGTGCGGATGAGATTATTTGTTTTGGATCCAGTTTACCTGCGACGCATCCTTTTGGCACTTTGTTTTATACAGACTAATGAATCTACGCACTCACTCCCTGTTCTAAACTCTTACGCCTTTACAAGCTTTCGAGGACATTTCCGCATTTAAACAATCGAGCGCCCGCACAACACACGGTACGTGCCACTATCTCGAGGCAACCGGCAAAATCAGCAAGCGGCGCCGTCCCTCTTGCACGTGTATAAACCCAGTGGACAATCGACTCACGAGCTTCTCACTCGCCCTTCGCGGCTTACACTTTCACCATCAATACAATGATGAGGACACGTTTCCATCTACATAATACGGTATTCGCGCCCGCTAAACGCTCCTTTCTAATTTCAGAGAAACGCACCCTTTCCATGCATCACTGAATCAATCTCGAATACACCGGCCTCCACAGCGCTCACGCCGCGCAAACAATCATCATCAACGGCACCCGCACCGTCGTGCCATTTACGGTGAATACGCTGCGCGGGTGATTGCTTTACATAAAGTTTGGTGATACCCATCAGTACGAGGGTCCGGTCGCCAAGAATTTCTGGCATATTTTTACACAATTTCATCGCGACGCAACCAAGACGCCTTGATTTGCTCGCGCACTTAGCAACGCGGTCCATATTTTCGTCGCGCAACGCCACATTGACCGCCTCCCAGCCAGCCACATGCCGTTGACCCACAGCAGTGTCCATGCGCGAATCACCCGTAACGGCAGGTCTGCGCTAACATCCGCGCCGCGTCACCAACGACGATGTAACCTTACCGCCCAATCGGCATCGCCTACAACCGCCTTCAGGCACGATGCGCGCTCAGTTCTCTTTTAATTGACCGTTCTCGAAGAGTGGTGCAATTTCGTAGGATGACTCGAGAAAGCCTCCAACATTTCGTCAACAGACGTGTTTCGCCAATCCGATGTCCTCAAGGCCGACCACCATGCTCACAGAAAGGCTATAGGTCCTTATTCGCATATATAAAGCCACCGTGGCTCAGTAGACCATCTCGTCATATCGCCCACGTGAGACAGGCCTATGCCTCATCACCAGATAGCACTCGCGATTCTCGCAGTCTGAATCATATACCCCTTTCACACCCACAGCCATCGTCTGAGGATCGATTGTCCAGCTAAAACCAGCCTTCTTCTAAGAGCACCGTGTTGGCACAAATTCCCTCTGCGATGCCATAACAAAGCTTTGCACACACCTCATCATCAGCGACACGCACACCTCCACAACGCGGCAAAGCTGCCTCTCCTCCTTCCGTGTGATAAGCTCTGTTACCTGTACACATATCAGAGATCTGAGCAAAGCCCTCTCTCTCATGCCTCTCAGCGCGTCATATGTTTGTCGAATTTGGCATCGCAACACAACGTAGTAGGATCTCTTTCTATTTTACTTTACATCTGGCAACCATAGTTCAATGGTCGTCGTCCATGTCACCAGCAACGATGGAAATGCGTTCCTTCGTCTACCTTTCTTTCAAGAGAGGCACGGTCCCTCAAAAATCCGGCACCACTTTCTATGAATGCGTATAAACACGACCGCCCATCATAGCTTAGCACCTGGCGCCATCCCCGCGCTCAACGACTCAACACCTTCACACATCGCCGTTTCGCCAAAACGCAACGCCGCTGCGGCACCCAGCTCACTCTGCTTACGACGACGACACACGTCAAATCTCTCATTTCTAATCTATTGCCATATACTCAGCTCCTTTTATGTAAAAGCCTCAACTTACATAAGGTCTATATATTATATATCTCACGGATAGTAGATTAAAGGGCCACCTTTTAACATACCTTATAGGCAATATGAAAATTGGTATAAGAATAAAAGGCACTCTTCCTCTACTACCTCAATTTGTGTTTTGAGAGGCAGGTGACTCAAAAGCTGATTCTCGTACTTTACTGCGCAATGTGCCCTTCCCTTTCGCTATAAAAGTAGAGAGGCTGTAGGAGCTCTCACGACGATCACCTGGTTCCTCCACACACAAAGCTCATGAGGAGGTGGGTCTCAGACGACTTGCTCAGTGAAGCCCGAAGGGTGAGTCAGGACCCTACCAGGAGACTTTGGAACCCACACACTCCGTCCCATAAAAATTTATAAATCTTTCCTAGCTTTACATGCAAATTAGCGCATGATAAAAGCGGCAACAACCTCTATACGTGAGCAAGACGCGTGTATAATACGACCGCACAATGCAAGACCACGGTCACGCACAGGCACTCAACATTTTGGTATTTACTCTAAGAGACTGGCGGCTGATCTCAAAGAATTTTGGGAGTTACTATCCAATCCCACACTCGGTTGGGACATTATATTGCGGCTCAAGCACCCAGGAGCAAGAATTCGGTGTTCAAGTGCACTCTAAAACTCTCTCATCGACTTTTCCTAAACAGCGTTAGCGTTAAGAGTATCCAAAAACGCTGTGGCATCCCAATCGTCTGTATCTCACATTTACGACTCATGCTAGGAGCGTGTAGACCTTGTGGGAATCGCGAAAATTGGACCAATACACCGGCTATAGGCGCACGAGAGTTATCCGCCAGTTTGCTGAATGGCACAATAGAGAAGTGATCCATCCGCCGATAATATCGACAAATTAAACAGCACCTTAGAAGACATTATCCATCTCATCAATAGAGGATGGTTCTATGTTGAAGAAGAACAGGCTTGCTGGCATAGCTACTATAAGGGTCAGACCATGAAAACATAATAACGAATATCATAGGATTCTAAAGGAGCTATAATGTTAGAATTATTCAGCATTATAGCTCCTT
>BNJU01001076.1_pt1 | contig 102313 bp, 189 predicted proteins | sample 8539281 | NCBI WGS metagenome assembly BNJU01 (sample SAMD00202456, study PRJDB9452) | human saliva metagenome | isolation source: human saliva | place: Japan | reverse complement strand
CGTCTGGGACGGGCTGTATCCGAGTTTTTGAGACGATATGCACGGCTTCGCCGCTATGCTGTGATGCAGAGACGGGCCACGATACGGTGTCGAACATCACCGAGGGCTCTTCAACAGCACAGATAGGCGATCGTGGAGGTGATGCGAATGCGTGATTTGGATCGCAAAATTGAACTCTTTTCGTGCTCTTTTTCCACGTCTGAGCAGCTTTTGAAACAAAATGATTGGGAAGAGAATTTTCTCGTGGAGTTTACGCATGATTCGACCTCCATCGAGGAAATACGCTGACACTGATTGAGACGAAAAATGATCTTGACCGATGCGGTCGTCCCGTCGGAGACCTCGCTGCGGAGCTGGACGAGGTACGCGGGCATGCGGATGCGTGGCAGTTCGTGAAGGATTGTGTTCGGGGAGGAAAGCCTCTTTCGGAGACGATGATCAAGGCGATTCTACGAGCGCGTCCTTCCTGCACGAGGAGCCGGCGGGCGTCTATCGCACTGTCCCCGTCTATATTCGCGGCGCACGGCATGTTCCTCCCAATCCACGCAGGGTATGGGACGCGATGAAAGATTTTGTCTATCGTATGGAGCACGATTCATTTACCGATGCCATCGAAAAGGCGGCGTGGACTCACGCGGAGTTTGTGAAGATCCATCCATTTCAGGATGGAAATGGTCGGACGGCACGACTGATCATGAACTCATCATCTGATGGCAAATGATTTTCCGCCAACGTCCATTAAGCTGCAAAATCGTGAAGCATATTTTTCTACGTTGGAAGAATATGCCATACAGGGAATCTTGCACCATTTCGATACGTTGCTTCGCGAAAAATATGGAGCGAGAAATGGATGCGTTCTTTACCATGTATGCACAACATATTGATCTGGCAGAGCTGCGGCAAACATATCCAACGCTCGAACCGCTGGCAGCCAGCTATATAGAGGATGCAGTATGAAGGTTTGATAAATTCAGTAACCATCTGCATCTTTTTGCCCGCACTCGGCGGAAAACTCCCAGAGCACCACTCGCGTCCGGTTTTCCACCTGTTCGGACGCATCACGCCAATCTGGGCAGACTCATTTTGTCAGTGATTCAGGAAATGACTGTTGATGCGGCAGATGGCGGCAAAGAAAACCAAATTGATAGACGAAAGTGGACTCGCAGCATGAGAATGAACGCTATATTGCGACGCTGACCGTGAATGATGTGCCGTGGCACCGACTGACGACGCCCTACGGGCGCGCGACGGAGTTTCCTCGGTACTTTGCCGTGCTGGAGGCGATGGACGACCTTGCGGCGGTGAAGGATGCCCTCTACGAGCTGGAGATCAATACGGAGCATCAGGGGACATTCTGGCACGCTACACCGTTTGCTATGATCTTTCTCGTGCGGATATTTCGGCGCGACAGCTGCGCAGGCAGATAGTGAAATCGCTCGAATGATTGCAGAGCGGCTCGAACACTTCCAGCTGATCGCAGAATGTGTCCACATGGGGGAGGAGATGGAACACGCCGCGCCCCTGCCACACTTCTCCGACATGCTTCGGGAGGAATACCTCTGGTCGGAGGTCTACGACGAGGAGGAGGACGAACTGCGCTGGGAGGATGATGATGTTTTCCCCGCCGATCTCTTCTATAGCTTTTACTACTACGCTGCGCAGGTACTTGCCTCCTGCGAGGGCGAACTCAAACAATAGCCCTCGGGCAGCGAGATGATGAATCGTATATAAAATCGCGAAAACACCTCTGTACGACCAACGTGCAGAGGTGTTTTTCATGGGACTGTGCGAGAGTAAAATGCAGATTTTATCATAAGGTAAAGGATTCGTTTCGCATCATATTAAATAGTGATGTGTATGGTACTTGGAAATGATGTGCGACATCGGGAAGTTTCGGATTGTTCGAGCGCGTAGTTATGCGACCTGCTGACTGCTCGAAGCTCAGGAGCGTATAGCCATATACTTTGGCGGCGGCAATCAGCCACGGGTCAGCAACATTTTCTCGCGACCAGAGACGAAGCGCGGCTTCGCTGTATTGATCGCTTTGCTGAATAAAGCTCAGAACGTCTCTATACGTCTGGATAATTTTGTATCTCCTGCGTCGACAGAATACATCTCGTTCGGAAGATCGCTTATCCATGTGAGAGTTCGTCTGTTCCTTTAGGGGAAGCACTGATAAATTCAGCACCGCCATCTTGACGCATCTTTTTGCCCGCACTGTGTCGGCAACTCCTCCACATAGCCCTTGCTATGCGTCCGGTTTGTCTCCTTGTTCGGACGAAAAATCTACGCCAATCTGGCAGACTTCACTTTTATCAGCGATTCCTTTAGAAAAACCATAATTTTATATTGATTTTCGATTTGAAGCATATACTTAAATCAAGAAATTTGGATTTGAGGTGAGAGCATGGCAACTATTTATGAGGAAAGAGCAAAAAAATCTTTAAAAGCTTTAAGTGATGAGCGTAGATTACGCATTTTAGAACTTTTTGCAGAATGGAGAAAAAGTGTACTTGCACTTTAACCGATGAAGTGAATATGCCTCAATCTTTCGCTTTTCCTATCACATGAAAATCCTATGTGAAGCAGGTATTGTGACAGGTCGTGAGGACGGTAAATGGACACATTACCAAATCAGCAAGCAAGGCAGTGAAAAAGGTACTGGCTTTATTGAAAGATACGATTGCTATTGACGAAACAAATATGAGTTGTAATAAATGTTCAAACACCTAAAAGCCGTTCCAATATGGCAACGGTTTTTTTAGGAATATCAAATCGAAAAATTCTTGATTTATAAGAAAGAGAGGTTAGGATATGCAGGCACTAAAAAAAGTGTTTGGGATTTCTTTCAGAATGAAATCCTCGGTATGAAATGGCTAAACCAACTGATAGGAAATCTGTTAGAAGCGTGTGGTCTATCTACTGAAACTCGGTTAGGGGAAGCGTTCAGTTTTTTTCATCTACGACACCATAAAAATTATGCTATTGCTGGGCGTTTTAATTTTGATAATTTCGTATATTCAAAGTTATTTTCCGCCAGAGAGAACCAAAAAGATATTAGGGAGATTTCGAGGAATAGGGCAAATATGATAGCTGCCCTTTTGGGGAACAGTTACGCCGTTTTGTTCTTGTTCGTCCATTCCAATATTTATCGGTTTTACCAGTGCCGGGCTGCCGCTGGGTGTTACGTTTTCTTTTTAATTTCTTCTCCTATGGTAGACCTCGGCTCTCTTGTACTCCTTATGAGCATATTCGGCTGGAAAGTGGCAATCGTGTATGTTCTGCTCGGACTTATAATTGCTGTTGCAGGAGGGAGTTTAATCGAAAAACTACACCTTGAAAATGAAGTAGAGGAATACATTAAAAATGGAAAATCCGTTGATATTCCGCAGGAAGAATTGCACTTTAAGGATAGACTTCATTTTGCATGGGAACAGGATGTATCTACTGCGAAAAAGGTTGCACCTATGTCTTGATCGGTGTAGGTATCAGGGGCTATTATTCATAACTGGATACCGGAAGAAATCATTGTTAATATACTCGGAGCTAATAACCCATTTGGTGTAATTATCGCAACTATTGCCGGAGTACCCATGTATGCAGATATTTTTGGAACAATTCCGATTGCAGAAGCACTACTGGCAAAGGGAGCATTGTTGGGCGTTGTTTTATCTTTTATGATGGGCGTTACCACTTTGTCCCTGCCTTCAATGATTATGCTTCGTAAAGCTGTAAAAACCTAAACTTTTATGGATTTTTATCGCAATCTGTACTGTCGGAATTATACTGGTTGGCTATCTCTTTAACGCCATTCAGCCAATACTAATTTGAAATGAGGTAGAAAAATACACTGAGAAAATGTAAAAGAATGTATTTGTCCTAAAATATCGTGCCAAAATCATGGGAGGTGTTGTGCTTGCGTCATAAAGCACCGTACAACGGATAGTTTGCCTTATTGCTTGTTCCCGGATAATGGTGGGGATAAAAAGCAATCGAAATCATTATGAGGTTTTTGAAAAACGCTTTGAAAGCGAAAAATAAATGGAGGTATTCATTATGTCATTATTTAACAGAAAAACAAAGAAGAAAAACGCCTGCGTGTGCTTGTAATGCCGGCTGCCCGACAAGCGAGGCAACAGAAATCAAGCTGGAAAAAGAGTGTTACGGAAAAAACAGTGGACGGAATTTGCTGTATTAAGGTTTTAGGTTCTGGTTGCAAAAAGCTGTCGTGCACTGTTAGAAGCAACTCAGGAAGCGGTTCATTCAATGGGACTTACTATTGAGATTGAATATGTTACAGACATGGAAAAAAATCATGCAGTATGGAGTAATGAGTATGCCAGCTCTTGTTGTAAATGAGCAGATTTGCTTCTATGGGAAAGGTGTTGCAATCAAAAGAAGTAGAAACACTTTTGATTGATTTGAAACCACTGATAAATTTCTTTTTGTTGCGTGTTTTGTCTCCGAAAGATTACAATAAGGGGAGAAGCAATGCGATGAGGGAGAGAAACAAAATGGTGCAACAAACATTTACGGACATGGAATATGATATTGTCAAGAACAGTTGACAAATTTCTCACAAGGAAACGAATGTTTAAGCGGTCGCAGCAATGGAGTCATAGAACTGTCGACGTTTCACCATCGGAGGAAGCCCACCGTTTGTTGAACAAATTCGGCGGTTGTTCCAATAGCTCATGAAGTATCGCCACACCAGAACCTTCAACTCCTCTGTTGTCATCTTCTTTGTGTCATAGCGTCCATGAGAAGCTCCGACTTTCATGCGCGCCCACATACTCTCACAACGCGCGTTATCATGACAGCGTCCACCGGCACTGTTCATGCTTTGACGAATTCCCATAGATTTGGATTGCCTCCCGATACAGCTGACTCGTGTACTGGCTGCCGCGATCCGAATGCAGGATTGCTCCCCTGAGCATCGGGTAGAAATCATGGCGTTATCAAGCATCTGCACACACAGAAAGCCCTCATATTCGTATCCATAGAAAGTCCGAGCACGCCCGGCGTCATAGCAGTCAAAGAGTGCTGAAATATAGAGTTTTCCATCACACGCCGGAATCTCTGTCATGTCGGTGACGCACTTGGAAAGAGGTGTGTCGGCATGAAAATCACGGTGCAGGAGATCCTCCGACATCTGTGCCTGCCGATCTGCTTTGGTGATACCGTTCGGCTTATGATTGGGACGATGACTTAAGCCGATCTCTTCCATGATACGGTAAACGGTGCGTTCACTCGGAATACGGATGCCCTCCGGCTGCCTGATCTTGAGTGCCTGATACATGCGGATTCTTCCGTAGGTATCGTTGCATTCATCATCCGTGGTTTTCAGCGTTTCCTAGAATCTCATCGCGCACCTTATCTAGGAACAGCTATTTTATCCAATGAAATTTTTAGGGACGCAGCTGCTGCCAAAAGATGGGGCAAAATCAAACGGATAGTATGCGCGGGCAGGGGCGTATCAGACTATTGGCATCGATGAGGTACTTTTTGGCTCAACTCAAATGCCTCCCATCCGCTCAGCACTACCTTTGTAGGTTCTGCGATTGGTTGCTGTCAGTCGGTAGGCATCCGTATCCTGCGTGTTGCCCTGAATCACACTCCGTTCAAGGGCGGCGAGAAAACGATGATCAAGGTTCGAGAGCAGCGTGTTGTAGAAATCTCCGCCACTACTTTTCTTTTTGTGGGCCTTTGCATGCTCTCGAAGCGCTCCTTTTTGCAGAGCAAGCATACGCGCATATACATCCTGTGGTATCTTTTTCATCTCATAGGCGCGCCGCAGAATGCACCGCTTCGCTGCATCGGAAATGACGCGCGGCCTCGTCCTATCATATCTTCAACAGGAATGGACGAATCCCATACTTCGGAAAAATCTGCTGCAGGGACGAGCAGTTCTGCCGCAACGGCATTGCACTTCTGTTCGAGCAGACTCACGCGCTCATCCGACCATTCTGGATTGTTGAAGAGGCTGTTTTCGCCGAGCCATACATGAACCGTTTCGTGCAGGGAGAGAAGAGGCGTCCGTTTGCTGTGTCTGTTGTGTTTATAAAGATGAGTGGCGCATGGGTATCAATCAGGGTAAACGCACTGAATTCGTTCACATCGAGTGGACGATGTGTTGCTCCGACCTTTCCCCCGTAAAGACGAGAAGTCCATGCTGTAGCGAGGTGTGTTGCGTAGGCGATTGAGTATCTTCCGCATTTTTCCTCTCTGTACCAGTTCGTTTTGAGTGCAAGATCATCTCGTATCCGTCAGTGCAATCTCACTCGTGGAATCGCGGAGGCTGCAACTCCCGATAAAAAGTAGTGGCGTCCGATTGTTCCCGCTTGAGGTCATCCCTCATCAATCCTGAATTGCCGTCATCTGATCCAAAATATCGATGAGTTCACGGCTCGGCTTTTTGGCTTTTTACTTCCTACGGTGCGGTATTCGGCAAGTGCGATATCCTCGTCAGGCGGTGTCTGTAGAAGGAAATAGCCGAATGGAATACGTGCTTCCTGCTCATCGCTTCCAGCTGTTTCAGCGTAGGCTGCTTTCTCGCCGGTCTTCCATGCGTTCAGCTGGTCGAGTACATCAGGGCGACCTGATCTTCATGGACATTCTGCGCATGATCCAGTCGATCACGGGGCGCGCAGATCGGTACAGTGACGCCGCCATACGATCCACCTCCTTTTGTCATGCTTCTTTCTATGATAGCATATCGATGAGAGCGAGTTCCACACACACAGACCTAGCTGGCTGCCGAAATACAGCGCTCCATCGAGCGGTATTTCCCGTTTCTGTTGAAAAACGGAAATACAAAAGGTATAATCGGGCTATAGAAATTCTGTTTTGTATAGGAGGAAGCGGTATGGACACGCGCGCAGGATACGAGCGACAGAATCTGACAGAGAGCTTGCCTACTCTTCCTTTGTGCCAGCTCCTTGCCACCAACCCGCCCGTCGTGCTTGATGCGGAGGGTGGAACTTCTCGTTGCGGCGCATCGTCAGCTCGCGTATTGCTTGAGGGGCTTGCGGACGCGTATTCCGAATATGGAGCTGTTTGTCTCCATGTACGTTCGCAAAGGCACTGCTCTCCTCCCAGATTGAGGGACACAGGCGACACTTGAGGATGTGCTCGATCCGCTTGTGGATGTAAATGCCAATCAGGATGTTGCGGACGTTGTGAACTACATCCGTGCGACGGAGTTCGCACTGCGCCGCCGCAGTGAGCTGCCGCTCTGCAGTCGTCTGATTCGTGAGATGCACGGCGTTCTGATGGAAGGGCGTGCGCGGGCAGGAGAAATACCGGCGAGTTTCGGCGCACGCAGAACTGGATCGGCGGAACGGGCGGTACGCTCGAAAAACGCGCGCTACATTCCGCCGAATGTAGAGGGATATGAATGCGGCGATGTCCGCACTTGAGGGCGTATATGAACGCAGAGGACACACTCGATCCACTGATTCGTACGGCACTCGTTCACTATCAGTTCGAGACGATTCATCCCCTTTCTTGATGGGAATGGACGCATCGGACGGCTGTTGATTACGCTTTTTCCTGATGGAGCAAAATCTCCTGAGTACGCCTGCACTCTACATCTCCTATTTCCTGAAGCAAAACCGTATCGAATACTATGACCGTGATGACCGAGGTGCGGCGCACCGGGAATCATGAGCAGTGGATCCTGTTCTTCTCTGCGTGCGGTTGCGGTGTCAGCAGAGGATGCTGTAGCGGCGATCGACTGTCTGCACGCGCTTCATGAAAAGAATGTGCGTGCTCACGGATGGGACGAATAAAAAGCAGCTACCACATTGACAAAACTCTTTTCCTACCTCGAAGCACATCCCCTATGATTGAAGTGAAAAAGACTGCCGAGGTACTGGGACTATCCTATAACGCCGTCTCGCGTGCCGTTGCGGTACTGATCGAAAAGGGGATCTTGGAGCAGACGCAGGTCGGCAAAACACGGATTTATCTCGTATGCGAGTGCCCTGGAGATTTTTGCGGGGGATACGTGATCTGTTGGCGCGATGTGATCCGTTCAATAAAACTGAATACTCGGCACCTGCTGTTATGCTGGGCGCTTTTTGCTGGTTCGTATCTGCTGTCGTACCTGTATGATCGACATGTCTCCTGCTCCTTTGTGTGCGGCGCGCTGCTCTCATCCGGCGGGATGCGTGCGCTGTCGTGTCCGTCCGGGCGGCGCGGTTCGTTAGCGCCGAAGCCCCACACGTTGAGAATTCGCCGGCGGCGCGAGCGGGTGCACGCTGCCGTCCACGGTGATTTCGCATACGTTCAGTGGTGTAGGGCTGCCCGTAGAGTGGGCTCGCGGACACGGATGCATTTGCGTGTGTCCGTCCATTCGTGGGCAACACGTCCACGCCGAAGAGGAAAACATTCCTCGCCGATGGCGGTGGTTACGTACTCAAAGTCCGAGGATTTCTCCACGCGGTATTTTCTTGCCGATGGCGGTTGTTATGTACTCTTGGTCTGCTGATCTTGTCGTGGTGTCAGCGTTCCTCGTTCCTGCTGAAAATCCCCCAGAGTATCTGCGGGATTCCGTGTTTCGGAAGTGTTTCCTTTCTTCTTTTCGTCGAGTTTCGTTGATGTCAACGTTGCTGCTGGTGGAGGAGAGGCGGTTAAACTCCTCGATGACGTTGTTGAACTTCTTCGGGTCGGGGCTTCCGGAGGTATACTCACGCACCTGACCGATGAAGCTGTTGACCTGGCTCTGTAGGAGGAGAGGAAGCCTGTGCCGGAGGGGAGCTGAGGAGGGCACTGATCTCGCCGATCTTCAGCCTCGGCGGCGTTCTTGTCGACCTGCTCGCCGCTGATCATCTCGACGAGCTCTCGTGTCTTGCCGTTCAGCTCGAGGAAGGGGCGGCGTTCTCCTGCCCTCGCTGCGCAGATGCATCGATCTGGGCGAGGCGGAGTTCCTTGTAGCGGTCGGTGACGACGGCGTCGAATTTGTCGTAGGCCGCGTCGAATTTGTCATGGGCAGAGCGGGAAGAACTGGCGCGACCATCTCGTCCGACTGCGCATAGTTGTCGGTCATATAGTCTCGGCGGGTAGTAGCTCTTCGAGCTTTGCGGCGAGCGGCTCGAGTCGCTCAGGACGGCGAGCAGGTCATCTGCCGCTGCGTCGATGTCGGGTAGACACACCTGCGACCTTTCGGGTCGGAGCGTGCCGCCTCGAGGGCGGTTTTCAGATTTTCAAAATTCGGCAGGAGATGTTCTCTGTGCTCTCCTTGCGGAGGCTGTCGAGGGACGGGGCGATGGAAAAAAGTCAAAGGTGACGATGTTGTGGTTGTAGTCGTTCGTTGCCTCGAGGTAGGGATTGAGCGCGCCTCGCGCGACGGTGCGTTGCTTGCCGTGGTCTGCTGTGATGCGGCGCTGTCGCTATCAGCTGCTGCCGCAGCCAGTGAGGAGTGCGGCAGGGGCGGCGCGAGCAGGCTGACGCGGTGAGGATGGAGGGGCACGCCGAATCGATGGATGGGTCATGAAAATCCTCCTTGCTGAAAGCATCTGAATATAGGAAGGCACTGAGTGAAATTCGGTACGACCATTCTTGATCGCATCTCGCCCAGTGCCACAGTTAGCAGATCCTCCACCATAGCTCTTGCTTTACTGCGTCAAACGCTATGCATGCCTCAATCGGACATCTCGCGCCAATCTGGCATACCTCATTTCCATCAGCGATTCCCTCAGGATAAATAATTGCAATAAGTATAACGCAGGTGAGAATTTCTGTCAAACGGTATGCGGACGTGATATCACCTTGTTTTGGCCGGTGAAACTGAGGCTCGCGTCGAGTCAGCGTTGACGTCGACGTTGTTGCGCCCGTGGCGGCGAGGCGGTTGAACTCCTCGACGACGTTGTCGAGTTTGTTCGGGCCGGGAGGTCCCGCATTATACGCGCGGACCAGCCGCGACAGGCTGTTGATGCCGTTCTTGTAGGTCACGAGGTAGCCGGCGCCGGCGGGAGTTTTTCGATGGCGGTGTTGATCTCGCGGATTTTTCGCCTCGGTGGCTTCCGGATCGTGTCCGCCGCTGCGCGTACGCGACGAGCTCGCGTGTCTTCGTGCGCAGCTCGAGTGCGCGGCGTTCTCTCTGCCGTCGCTGTGCATCGCGTCGATTTGGGCGAGCCGCATCTCCTTGTAGTGGTCGGTGACGATGGCATCCAGCCGGTCGTAGGCTGAGACGAATCGGTCATAGAGTGGGAGAAACTGTGCCGTCATTTCGTCGGCCTGCGTAGCCGTCCGTCGTGTACGCCCCGGCGGCGCGTAGTTCTCCATTTGGTCGGCGAGCGGGGCGAGCTCCTCCAGCGTGCCGCGCAGTTCCTCTGCTCGCCGCATCGACGTCGGATGAGACGTCCGTGCCGCCGGGCGCGTGCGCTGCGTCGAGCTCGCGGCGGAGCTTTGGAGAGCGGTGGAGGATGATACTCGTCAGGTGCTCCTGCCGCAGGTCGCTGACGGTGGTGGAGACGGCGAGGCTCAGGGGGAGCATCGTGCTGTTGTAGGCGGTCGTTGCCTCCGTGTATGGACCGAGTGACGCTCTGCGCTCCTCCATGCTGCGCGCAGGTGTCTGCTGTGTCGGGATGGGGATTCGCGCTGCGTCCGCCGCAGCCCGTGAGCAGTATGGCCGGCACGGTGAGCACTATGCAGAGGGCGAGAGCATACGTGCCGCTAGAAAATATGTGCAGCATGGAAATCCTCCTTTACTAAAACCTTCATTATAAAAAGTATATGATAGATGAAAGTCTCTGTCAAGGAAGATCACTGTGCAGCGTTACTCTGTCGTACGCCCCTGCTGCATCGCGCCGCGGATGACCTCGGTGATGACGCGCGTCCAGTCGATGCCGCCTCGCGCGCCGCCGTGCACCGCGCTCGGCGTGGCGTGCCTCCTGCTCCGCGTGCTCGCGCGGCGCACGTTTCATCCAGAGCTCGTCATACTGTCTTTGTCGGAGGCGTCCCACGCCGTGCGCAGCTCTGGCGGCCGCATCGTCGTAGCGTCCCATGTCAGTAGATCTGCCCGCGGTAGCATGCAGCTGCCAGATGGGATAGGGGCGTGTTTCGTCAGTGCGGCGTGGCGGTCGCGTCAGCGTCATTGAGCGCGAGACGGTCGCTGCGGAGCTCAGGTAGGCGCGCCCGCGCAGGTAGGACGCATACGCGCGCGCATTTCCCGTGACGGCGGGATCCTCGATGAGGAGGGAGAGGTCGGCGATGGCGTGCTGCTCGTCGCCGCGCTGGACCATGGCGGTCGCGTCGGTCGTGCAGATGCGGCCGAGCTTTGTAGCTCTCCTCGAGCTGTGCGCCGATCTCCGCCTTCTCAGTGCCGCGTGCTCTGCTCGTAGCGTGCGAGGAGCTCGTCGTTCTGGCGCTTCAGCTCGTCGCGTTCCTTCTGGAGGCGTGCCAGCTCCGCCTTTGTTCTGGGCGAGGGCGGCGAGATCGACCTGACGTGTCCACCTCACAGACGAGATGCACGCGGTAACGCCACACGTCGCCGACGAGCTCGGGCGTTACGTCCTCGTGCAGGACGCGCAGCACCGTGCCCGCGACCATGCGCACCTCGTCCTTGGTGAGGTGAGGTCTCTGCGTCTCCGTATAGCTCTCGACGTAGACGCCCGCCTGCTCCGTCGCGGGCTGTCGCCTCCTGCCGTGCGGCGCTCACGGGCGATCTTTGGCGAGTCGTTGTCACCGACGGATGGGACGCCCTCCGCCTCGATGGTCTGCGGGGCGGCGAGTGCCGTACTCGCTGCGGTGAGGAGAAACAGCGCGCAGCAGAGGGCGCGCAGAATGTGACTCCGATCATGCAGTTCACTCCTCGATGGGGCATGAGATGCCCTGAGATGCTGTCCATCAGCTACCTCGTATTGTTCCGAAAAATCCTTTAAAGTGAAGTGAAATCGGGATTAGCCGCAGGTTGATTCCCGTCGTAGAGCCATTTGCTGCGAGGGTTGACGGAGCGCGCGGCTCGCAGCATTCTACCATCGCCTGTGGAGGCGGTATGCTGATTTAGCTTAGTTGGTAGAGCAGCTCATTCGTAATGAGGAGTTGTGGTTCAAGTCCGGTTAATCAGTCCATTTCATCGCAAAGGCTCGAGATCGGGTTTTTTGTATCCTGACGCGAGAATGATTGAAGATTTTGCCTTCGAGAAGGAAATATATGATGGTGGTAGAAACAGAAGAACCACTTTGCGCATGAAGGAGTAGTGACGATGCAGAGGCGCGTCTATTTCTATATGATCAAAGCGTTCCTGCGTGGTCGACGACGGCGGTACTCGTGAAGAGCCTTCGCGGAAATACCGACGTACGGAGGCACTTTTTGTGAGTGATCTGCGGGCGCGCTCTTCATCGCCGCGTAGCCGTGCGCGGCGGCGGCGTGTTCCGCGCCTTCGCGATGTGGCGCGGCCAGTGGCGATGGCGGACTGGGCTTTCTTTGGGACATTCTACCTGGGCCTACTACTACGGGCTTTGCAGCTGACCTCACAGGAGGCGTGCATCCTCACTTTCCGGGCTGATGATGATCGTCCCTTTGCGGCGTTCCTCCCGGGAGCGGATCACCGTTCGCGCAACCGCCGCCGCCTCCCTGCTGGGGTCGGTGCCTACGTCGCCGGCGAGGGACACGCAGAGGGAACGCTGTCATAGATGATCGCCCATCCCCGCGGCGGTCGCATACCTCCGTCTTCTGGTGTGCCAACAAGTTGGCGGAACATCGACCAGACGGGTGACGCTGGTCGGCGGGTGGACGGCACCGTGCCCTCCTGCAACGCTCACCGCGGAGGAGGGTCCGCCCGGACGCAGGCGGCCTCTGGCCTGATCTTCCATCGACGCCGGGCTATCTTTTGCGGGCGATGGCATCCAGCAGGCAACGAACCTGCCGCCGTCGCGAATCCTCGCCCACGTGCTGCTGCTTCCGCCGTCGTCTCCGCCGTTACCCGGCGAGCGTATGATGGGGCGGCACCGCGTTCGCAGCCCACTGCGGGCGGGATATTCAGAAATGCGGCGGAGGTAGGGGGAGACAAGGATTACTTTGCATCGATCACCCGCCAACGAATGGATGAGAACATGGCGTCTTGCTATCATCAGTGATCTCCTCGGTCACCGGCTCTGTATTCAAACACACAACCAATCTTCTGTGTCAGTACAGAAGAGATATTCCATCTTAAAAATATTACCCCGCCGAAAGCGATAGATACATGACGGAAACACTGTTTGACAGGAATATCGCGCACCGTGTGATGATTCACTGCGCATAATGTCTAATTTGCTGCGCTACTCCGTGAGGCGATCCAGTGCTTGGATGATCTCCTCGGGATGGGCGGAGGGGGGCAATATCGAAGGTGGCCTATAGAGCCGGTAAGAGGGCGTAGTTGAAGGTGTCTATTCTTACGGTGAGAAAAGATTCATCGAATCCTATACCTGAGAAAAGGTTTTATCAAATGGCAGGCTGATGTAGAGTGTATGTCCCTGATCCTTGAAATACATTACGTGCAGTCCCCATGACGGGAGAACAAAGGTTTTACGCAATTTGCGGAAATAGCACCATCGCAGCGCCCGCCCGTGCCGAGACGGTAGGTATGCAACCGGCGCATGGCGCAGATGGTCATAGAATGGTTTTTAATGGACATACAGGCCTTTCATGTACAAGCGTCTTGGGATCTATGACAGAAAATGGGTCGGCTGGTCGGCGCGGACGTTTCTCGTCCGAATGAGGGAAGGGACGCACAGCAAGGGCTGTGTGGAGAAGTTCTGTCGAAGCATGGAAAAATGCGGCAAGGCGGTTGTCTGAATGCCCTGGCAGGTTCCTATGCAATGATTCTTATGGAGGATAAGAATGGGGAAACAAGTTCGCCAGTACGGTGTCCCCCCGCCAGAATGTCAGCTCAAGGATCCGTATCCGTTTTTACGTGATGAGCAGGTGGATCTCGGTGATGATGTTTTGACCAAGGATAGTGCGCTTGCACGGTCAGCCGACGTAGGACGGCTGCTCGGATTGGACTTACCCGCGTGAGGATCTTTTCTGCTTCCCTGTGAGGAGGTCAGGATGCCCTGGAATCAGCAGCGTCAGAGTTCGTTCAGGCGTCTTCTATGGATCCGCTTCGTTTGCTCTGCGTCCGTATCGGGCGTGCGGATCAGCACGGCGGATGCAAGAGTGGCCGTTGTGTGAAGCGGTTGCCGGTAAAGAATGCCCAAAAGTGAGGTATCGACGGAAAACGGCACTGGAGGCCGCTGGCAGCTGCATTACATGAGGGAGATGCCGCTGCGGTCGCGGGAATGTTGTCGTGCTGAGCGCGAAGATGCATCGCCGCCTCTGCAGCAGCTCTTTGTGAACCCTCCGATGGGCTGTATGCTCAGTCCATGTGATCGCGAGGCTCTGTCACCGACAGAGCTGAGTTTGACAGAGGTCATATCGCGTCGATGCGCCTTTCCTGCCAAAGTGCGTCAGGGCGCACAACAGAACGCACTGATGCGCCAGATCCTCCCCACGTCGGCGCGATAAAGAGAAAGCTCACGCCGCGGCCGGCGCGTTAGGAGAGGCTGATCATCCACGCAGTGATGTTTGGTCCTGTGGGAGCGAAATCATTCACGGATGATGCGCGTAACGATCGCGATGGTGGGAAAGGCACCAGTGCACATAGTCGGAGAGCTGACGATCGGGCTGCTGTCCCTGGAAAAAGGCGGCATTTTCTTCGCAGGAGATCTCCGACGGTAGAGGGCATCACGGGCATCTCTTTGACGAGAAGGCGTTTCCGGCGAATCCGAAACTGCTCCGGCCTCGTCGAAAACGTCCCAGCTGTGCAGTATTCCAGCGGCGGAAGATCGATGGTGAGGCGTGCGCCGAACCCTCCAGTGTCGTCAAAGCTGCCTGCAGAGAGCTTGTCCACGGGTTAGTCCCGCCGTTTCCCGTGCCGAGACCGCTGCCGCAGTAAGGAGAAGGGCGCAGACGATCACCGTGAGAATCTGCACGGACATGGGTGCACCCCGCTCAGTCTCTCATTGATGCGCGGAGCGGACTGGCGTGGTTCGCAGTGCCCGGAATATTGAACCCAGCGGATGTGCGCCACGAGAAAACCGTCCGTGCGATGCCATCTGCTCGACCGAACTCCCGATGCAGCGTCTCGCTGTATAGTCCCGCCCGCACTCGCGAAAGTGCCGGGGATCCCTCGACCCGCGGACATGCCCGCCCCGCCGAAGAAGACCGCGCGGGCGGTGCCAGCACTGAGGATCTCTGAGCGTTTCTGATCTCCGTCACCGTGAACCCTTACTTGATACAATTTTTCGGTGAATCGATATAATGAGAATACAAAAAGGGGCGACTGGTGATTGGATCCGCCGCTCTCCCCTTTAGAGATTTTTGGTCTTTGAAGAAAGAGAGCGTCAGCGAACCGCACGCACGGTCTTCTTCTCTGTTACTTAGCAATCAGAAATATGATATTGACCACGAGCGTTGCCGCCGCAACTCAGAAGCGATGCTTTTCAAAAAGCGCCACGCACATCACCCCCACAGCGAGAGTAAACCGACATCTCACCAGTCGCTGGATTTATTATAGCACATAGATTCGTAGAGGAACGACAAAAACGGAGCAGACGTATTGCTGCTCCGTTTTCTGTGTGTGATCCCCAAAATGTACGCGGTCATGATCGATCTATTCATGCAGATACGCTGATAATGGACTTAAGCGACTTTTTCAGGGACGCTTATAACGGATAGAAAGATAAGGGAAGCATTGATAAATTCATGTTATAACAGCTTGTCTCTGCATCAGGAAACGTGGCGATGGAATAACGGAGGTTATCTATGGAGCAGCAGTTTGAGCATCCGAGTGCTCGCAGGCGCGATTCTCACTCGGTGGTGGGCACGCGCCGACGCCTCGTTTGGCCGCCCGCCATTACGACGCAGGAGAAGCCGTCACGCTGTGGGGACGATGCGGTCTTATGTGCGTGATGTCCTCCGCGCGCGCGGTTGCGTGCCGATCCTCGGCGGAGGTCGTCGCCTCGCCAGCCGATGCTGGGCAGGAGCTCTATATGGAGTTCCCGCCCTCGCGTGAGGAGTATCTCGTGATTAGCCGATGATGGGCAGGGGGACTCATGGCTGATGCACTCCGCCGTGGGCGATGTATTTCTTTCGACCACGGGCGTGGGAGACGCCGCCGACGGAGCCGGTGATTGGGACTGATTTCTGGGATTTCTTCAGCTGGGCGATCGATGGCGCAGTGGGAGGCTTTTTGGATGAAGAGCCATCCGATGCCGTCGCAGGCGGAGGAGCACCTGCGGAACGCGATGCGGAACCGCACCGGGGCTTCCTGAGACGTGCACCCATTTGCTTTGACGTAGTAGACATCATCGCGCCAGGACTAAGCTGATCACAGCTGCTTCCTAGCGCGCAGGCGGACGTGGATATTATCTCCGACAGTGCGTGTGCAGTGCTTCGCCGATGGGCGTGCGGATGATGAGTGCGCACGCGCTGTCGGCACGCGATGCTCGCTCTGTTGATGAGCACGAGATGATCGCCGCGGAAGAAGTCGATCAGTCCCGCCGCAGGGTAGACGATGAGTGACAGTGCCGCCGATGATGAGCGTGTCCGCCGCGCGGATCGCTCGCGACAGCCCTTCGATCGTTTTGCGGGATCGAGACCTTCCTCATAGAGCACGACGTCGGGGCGGGACGCGATGCCGCCGCAGGAGCAGGGGGATGGGCGTGCCCGGGCGATGTCGAGCGCATAGTGCGTGCCGCAGTCCATGCAGTGCGCGTCGGATCGAGCCGCAGCTCGCAGACTGTCCGCGAGCCAGCCGGCCCTCCGATGGAGGCCGCCGATGAAACGGTGGCATATCATTGCCGCGAGAGATGTCCACGTGCTGCTCGAGCCTCCGCGATGGCGAAAGACGCGTCTCGGCACCGCATCGAGATAGACGAAGCGCCGCCGATAGAAGTCGAAGCACCCAGCCGCGTGCGCTTATGAGAAAGCTCGAGCGACGCCATCTGCTCGGGACTGAACTCCTGATGAAGCGTCCGCCATATCCCGCCTGGCACTGCGAGCCGGGGGATCCCTGACCTGCGGACATGCCCGCCCCGCCGAAGAGCCACCGCACGACGCGCTGCCTTCCAGGATTTGAGCCTTGCGATCTTGGTCCGCGGGAGGCCTTTTCGGTTCTTACGTGGGATTGCGAGGGCAGCGCCTGCAAGAAATCGTATATTTCCGCGATCCGCGCTGATCTCTGACTGATGGCAAAACAGAGGGTGTGCGGTTGGCCGATCTTTGTTGTCCGTCATCAGCAGAAGAGGTGGATAAACCACTCGCCCGCAGGCCCAGAGAGACCCACATCATATCGGGAGATCCTTTCGCCTTGCTCGTGGAGAGAGCCGCACAGTCAAGCGATGCGCAGGATGCCTCGTTTTGCGAGACTCTCATTGCTGAGTGCACTTTCGCACGTCTTTTTATATCGGCGGCAGCTTGCAGGCTTTGCGATTAGCCGATCGGACGCCTCTTTAGGCGCGTGCCTGGCGCTTCTCCCTGCGCGGGCGTGCAAACTCGTGAGCATGCCAAAACCCGGAATAGGTGGCAAATTCGCATCGGGCACGCAGTTCGCCGCTGTGTGTGTGTGCAATCAGTGCTTCCAGATGCAGAGAGTAATCCCATACCGAGTAGTCGTCATTGATGAATATGGTCTCACCCAGTTCGGGCAGCACCGAAAGATGAATGTCCATCCATCGGCGGCAGATACACCGTGAGTGCCAGTACCGCGGTCGCGCAGTGTCGTTCGTCTGATTTCCAATGAAGACTCGACCACGACGCGCCGCCCGGTGCGCGGAGCGTTCGGGTCACTGGTTTCCTTGATGAGCATCGATCCGCTGGTGCTCTCCCGCATGCACCACAGCGTGCAAGGAAAATGCGAGGATGGACACGAGCACGAGAGGCTTGCAGGAATAATCCAGCATGATAGATCCTCCCTGTTCACGATTCCTACCGAAAGTGGAAAGTGAAACGCAATGCGCTCTCGTGCAGCAGACTACTAAAACGGCGATCTCCATGATGAGATGACACGCCGTTCCTACAAGCGTTATTGCCATAATCAAAAAGTGACAGCCTTTCAAAAGCACGGCACGCGTCTCAACAAAGGGAGTGAAACTGACAGTCACCAGTCGATGGATTCATTACAGCACATAGTTTCGCCATAAGAGATCAAATGGAGCAGACGATTGCTGCCCGGTTTTTGTGTGTGTGATCCCAAACTGCGAAGTTGTACGGTTCCGCCGAGGATGAAGCGGCGGCCCGGCATGGCGTGGGCGCCCAGGCGCTTCGTCCATGCGGATAAAGTGACACCGACGGACCTCAGAAGCCATCGGTGAGGTGCCGATGCCCCTCGTAGGACCTTGAACCCGGCGAGATATATGTATAGTTCTCACGCCGAGGTCGAGCGCGTCAGAGCAGCGGGACCAGTGAAGCGTGCCGTGCTGCGTCCTCGTCATAGTTCGTCAGATCGGAGGCAGTCGGCATCCCATTTTCCTGCGTGTAGGAGAGCCCGAGGCTGCAGCCGCACCGGGGCGCGGCTGGTGGAGAGATAGCCCTGGTCAGGGTCGGTGGAGTCGACATGGGCATAGCTGCACGCCGCACGGACGGTCCAGCGATTATCGGCGGGTAGCGCGCTGGAGCTCGAGTCCTCGGCGACCCTCGGTCTGGACAAGTCTTCTCGGTAGCGCGCATACAGCGAGAGGTGATGATCTACGTGAGCCGCGTCACCCCAGCGCAGAGCGATTCCCTTCACCTTTGCTCCAGCAGATGCTGCTCGAGACGCTCCACCTCTGCGCGTGATCTGACCATCCGCACCGATGGTAAAGCACGCGAGCGTCCCTTGTTTTAGATCCTCCCGTGCCCACGCCAGGGAGAGCTGGCATAGCGCATCTTGAGCGAGAGGATTTGCTGACTGCCCGCGTCCAAGCTGAGACGCAGGGCATGCGTTTTGCGGCACAAATTCTTTGTTCAGGCTGGATGTGTGAGGTGGTCGATCCGTGCCAGTCGCTGGTGATGCTCGAGGCGCGAGCCGAGAGCTTTTAGCGCATAAGCCGCGACCGTCGCCGCCACCCATCCTCCAGGAAGAGCGCTTCAGGACAGTGGTAGATGCGAATCCACCGGGCGTCACCAGCCGCTCATCTCGTGGATTTTCTCCGGAGCCCAGAGGAAACCGCCGATGAGCATATTCTTGTCGTCTGAGCATCCATAGTTTCTGCCCTCAAAAGGAGCCAGTGGCGCAGGTGGTGATCGCACTGCGAGTTAAATCGCACATCCGATTTTGACCTGTTCCGATAGTAGCGTGCAGTGAAGGTGCCCCGCCCTCCTTCTGGAGCCAAACATATAGGTGACGCTTACAGCCCGTATCAATCGACATTTTTCTCCCTGATACGAGGATGCGCGACGCGGGTTTCTTCTCAGGCTTACGCCGTAGCTGTCGCCCGTCCATGCCGTGGCGAACTCTGGCGCAGACGGTCATTGCCAATCACGCGGTCAAAGCCGAGTGCCAGTCCGCGCTTGATGTCACCGTTCCTCACAGGTAAGCCGCCGCGTTTTCATACGAAAGTCCCTGCGCCTGCGTGCTCGCGACACCGACCTTTGATGCTGTCTTCTTCCCGTCACCACCGCCGCTGACGTTCACAGCGCGCGCTTCGCACATGGGCCGAGCCGAGCTATCGCATGCGATCTGATCCGGTCGGCTTCCGCCGCTCGAGCGTTTCGTGATGACGTTGATGGACGCCCGAGCAGTATCGGCACGTTCACCCATAGAGTCGAGGAGTTCGTCCGCGTGCACTGATCCCTGATGCGGGTCCACGCGTCGCCGATGGCGATCTCGATCCAGCGACGGCAGTCGTCCCCACCGACAATGAGCGAGGGATGATCCTAGTTGACCTCTGCTGTCCATACCAATTAAGACGAGGACGCGCGAGCCGCCCGTTGACGATCGGGCAGGCGGCAAACCCTTCTGCACGATCGCTGATGTTCGCGCTTCAGTGCATCGGAGATACTTTGCAGTCGCTGCGCCTCGATCTGCTGCTTTGAGATCAGCGTGACATCTGCCGGCACGCTGATGAGCGAAATCTCGCCGTGGCCTGCGTGACGACGATGGCTCTCGCTGCTCCGGTAGGTCTGCGTGCGGCCGTTCGCCGCCCTTGCAGCGGATAAAGGCCGTGCGGAGGTCGGCCTTAACGCGTGAGCGCCCTGCACCTGAGCACCGCGCTGGCCACACTTTCTTCATCCTCTGTCCTTTCTTCTATTCATCCCTGAGGGCATCCGGCCCCGCGGATATATCCTCGAGCGCCGTCGATACAGCGCCTGTCTCCCGTGCTGATGCCGGACTAACTACTGATGATGATGCGGCTTTTCCCGTACGGCTTACATTTTGGCGCTACGGGCGTGCAGCAGCTCTCCAGCGCTCTCCTCCAGTGCGGATCCTTCAGTACTACATAGATGACAGACCTCGCGCAGCGTGACGCGCTCGGAGCCGACGGAGCGCAGCATCTGACGGTCGACGATGTCGTCGGCGCCGCTCGCCTTGCGTGCGATGCTCGTCGATGATGTAGGCGCCGTCAGCATACCGTAGAGACGCGCCGTGTGCCCGCAAACCATCGCGGCGGCATCGCCGCTGCGTGCCCAGTCCGCATCTCTACGGCAGCGCGACACGCCTTTAGACCATATACATCTTCGAGTCTATGCCGCCGCACGCTCCTCCCGTGCCGGGAAGAGATGTCCCACATCGGCGATAAACGGATAGGACGGTTTCCTCCACCGTCGGACGCCCCTTGCGCACGGTGGCGGCACGATGTACGCACCCACGCTGGTGCATGCAAAGTATGAATACACATCGCTGGCGCCTGTAAAGTGGGTGCGACCACGATGATGATGACCGATCGGAGTGCCGCGCAACCTCACGGCTCGGCACATGGGCGCGGCCAGGAAATGGAGCGCAGTGTAGGCGCGTACGCATACGAGGGCGGCTCCGCGCCGGTGGGGCGCGATCGCGCCGATACGCGGCCTCCCGGGCGACTGAGGTCGACTCAGCAGCTCTGTCGCGCGCCGGGATAGGAGATAAGCACGCGCCCGCGGCGGATGGGCGAGCGTGAACGTGGCGGGGCGTCCTCGCCGATCCGCGGTCGTAGGTGAGGCACGTCCATCGGCAGCCGTTCTGATGCAGTGTGAGCAGCGACCGTCCGTCGTGCGGAGAGCAAGAGGATGAGGGCGAGAGCAGTGAGCAGGGGAGGGAGACTCCAGCGTATGAGGATGCGGCGAAGCATTCAGCCTCGGTCTGCGTGCCTTCATAGCGCCTGCACCGTGCGGTGATTTTGCTCGACGAGCGGCGGTCCCGCCGCATCATAGCTGACATTTGCGCGCACGCCGTAGAGATCGCAGCGAGCACCCTCCGGTGATGATATCGCGTGCGCGGCGTCTGATGCGCGAGAGATGCGTCCTCGCCTCTCATCACGACGAGAGATCAGCACATACTGCAGCGAGGCTGAGGATCGTGGAGCGGCATCGATGCCGATGCCGAGACCCTCGACCCAGGCCGAGAGATGCAGCTGATATTTGATGCTCGAGATGGGCATTCGTCGGCTCATTCGACGATGAGCAGCCGCGGCTACCCAGAGCGACGCCAGCGCGGCGACTGACGCCGCTGCTCGCCGCCCGAGAGAGCTCTGCGTGAAGCTGCGCAGCGCCGCGTCCGCCATGCCGACGCGTTCCAGTGCCGCGCGGACAAGCGCGAGATCCTCCTCCGTGTCCTCTCGAAGCTCTCCTGCAGCCGGAGCACGCATGAGGGCACTCTCCGGACCGTGCAAGTCGAAGCCAACGGCGTGGAACCGCCCCATGACGCTGATCTCCTGTGAAAGCCGCGGCACGCAGGGGAATTCCTGCGATCGCGCTATGTGCCGTCCACCGCGCTGCCTCCCTGAGGTACGCGACATGGACGCGGTAGAGATGCTTGTGAGCAGATTCTCTCCAGCCAGTTTCGGCCCGGGAGTGGTAAGCGACGAAGCGGTCGGCGGGAGATCGCGCACGCTGTGCAGGATCTCTCTTTGGTGACTGATGCGGAAATTTCAGATGTTCGATATGGATGTTTTTCATTTCCCTGCCTCCGAAATCCCGCCGCCGCTAAAGAGGAGCCTACAAAGAGAGAGGCGCCGGATGAGTGCTGTACTGATGCCGATGATGGGCAGGTCGCAGCCCGCAGGAGCAGCGTGCGCGTTGCGAGATCCGCGACGACGAGGAAGACCGCACCGACGAGAAGCGCGGCGGGCAGCATAGCCGCCGATGGGATGCGCCCGTAAAACTGCGCGCAATACGAGATGCGGCACGACAAGACTGGACGTAAGCTGATGATGCCGCATGTCGCGACGAGGAATGCGCCTGCCGTCAGCAGCGCGAGAAACTCCATATAAAGACGCCGTTTTGCACCCTGACAGTCGATGCTGAGTTGCTACGGCAAGCTCCTCGGCCGAGGAGCAGTACGTCGGAGCGTGCGCAGCCGTGAGAGAGCGCAGACGGCGAGCGCGGTGGACGATGAGGACGGGCAGGAAAAAGCGCGTCGGTGCCACTTCGCGTCGGCAAGACCGCCCATCGTCCAGAACGCAGCGGACCGGCATGCCCTCCGCATCCGCCGCCAGCGTAGATCGATGAAGTTCCGGTCGCCGCGACGCACAGAGCACTGATCGCCGCGCCTGCGAGCACGAGCTTATACCGCTGGGAGACGCGCCGGATGGAATCCCCGCGAGGCATGAGTCACTGGCGTGAGCGTCGCGGAGAATTCGCGCCGAGGAAGCGCGCATGCCGGGCACGCCGGAACGGATCGCCGCCGAATCCAATGAGAATGGCGTTGCTGGCGCCGACGGACGCGCCCGGAGGCGATGCCGGAGGATGAACGGCTCCGCGAGCGGGTTCCTGTACGCTCGCCTGGCATGACGACACCTGCAAGCGCGTAAGTCCCGCCCCTGCGGTCATCGCGAGCAGGACGCGCGGCACGCGCAGCGACCAGATGATGTCTGCGACGGCGGATCGACGGCGGGACATTGCCCGGCCGCCTCGCCGTGATGATGGTCAGTCGCATCGCCCGCAGACTGAGACACTGCCCGTCGATACCCGCAGCCAGACAGCGATAAGGGCGAGCAGGATGAGAGTGCGAACGGCGATGCGAGCAAAGCTTTTGATGCGTGGGCAAATCCTTTCTATGAAATACGCCGCGACGATATGTTCTCAAACGCGAATAATATCTATCGTTGAGAATACGGCAGATTTATGGTTACTGTAAACGAAAACATCTATCGCAGCTTATATGAATAGATATCTCACGCAGATTGTGGCGAAGTTGATGCCATAGTTGTTCGACACATCCCCATCGAGCGATGTCGTCGCTTGACATTTGTTGGAATATTTTTCTATACTAACGGGCACAAAGGGACGACTCGTGGTGGTTACGTCGGTCACTCCAAGCGAAATTAGATTTCTGAAAGAGGAGCCGAGCCGTGGTTGCACGGCACGGCCTCTTCTTTTCTGCCCACCGCGAGACTGCAGGAAATATGATGTTGACCACGAGCGCCAGCCGCCGCTAGCATGAGCGGGATGTTTTCATATAAACCTATGCACATCACACACAGCGAAGTAAACCGACATTCCGCCTCAGCGTCGCTGGATTCATTATAGCACATATGATCTCGTTACAGGAAAGACAAAACGGAGCAGACGATTGCTGCTCCGTTTCTGGTGTGTGATCCCAACAGAAGTTGCACGTTCCATACGGTCAGTTCGATCTATTCGTGCAGATACGCTGATAATGGACTTGCGACTTTCTCATACGTCGGCAGGCGGAGGAGCATCTGCGGAACGCGCGATGCGGAACTGGGCTGGGCGCTTCCTGGAGACGCACCCCATTTGCTTTGGAGGTAAGTGGGATACTGTGCCAGGAAATCGCTCATCCCAGTGCGCTTTCCCTCGCAGTGTAAGCGCGGCGGATCGAGCCGTGCGGCTCGTAGACCGTCCGCGAGCCCGCCGCCTGATGGAGGCCGTCGATGTTCTGTGTTACTATATCGCTGCGAGATGTCCGCGCCGCTCGAGGCTCTGCGAGGGCGTAGTGCTCGCGTTCGGCGCCGCATCGAGATAGACGAAGCGCCGCCGATAGAAGTCGAAAGAACTCAGCCGGGATGCGCCATGGGAAGCTGTGCGATGCCACCTGCTCAGGACTGAACTCCTGATGCAGCGTCTCACTGTATATCATCCTGCCCGCAGCTGCGAAAGTCGGGGATCCCCGACTCGTGGACATACCGCCCCGCCGAAGAAGACCGCAGACAGCCTGCTCTCCAAGATTTCTTTGAGTCTTGCGATCTTGTCCATGGGGTACTCTATTTTGCAGGATTATGGTCTCGATCTTGATGGACTGAAATCTTCAAAGTGCATGGCGGCTTTTCATCCGATGCGCGCGGGGGCGAATTATTCCTCGAAGATTTTGTCGGCTGGAATCCGTCAGAAGTGGATCACGGGCTCTGTTGCATTTGAACGATCAATTTTATGGAGGAGAATATCGTATCGATGCACGTGTGCTCTGGGTTGTGGTTCCAGGATATAATAAGGATGTCAATGCCACTCCCTGTTGTCGGCAGCAACAAAAGAGAAGGTCGCGATCAGATGGCTTCACTTTTTCATGTGCGATTCGAATCAGTCGTAGCGGTGTCCGTCCTGTGACAGGATATATCTTCCGGAGATATGAGAGAACTTTGATTTGAGCATAGGCATATTGGCAATAAAGCGGTCCACATTTTCATTGAGACGGTCGGCGACGGTTTTATGCGCAGACGATGCTGGAAATTCTCGCGCAGGATGCCAGGTAGATTTCTTGTGCTGTCTGAGGCGGGGAATGTGTTCCCAATAAATCAAACCCGTCACCGGGGATTGGCATACGCCAATGCGATAGGCTTCGATCGGCGGCAGTATGTGACTCAGTGTGCCGAACCCTTTCAAGTATTGTCGCCTCCAGCGGTGCTGTCAGGGCTCTGTGTTCTCTTTTGCTTTTGCTGTCGATACAGAAGGAAAACCGTGCATATGGCTGACAGGAGAATCCTTTTGATGGACATAAAATCCTCCTCTGATACACTTCCATGTGTGTTATTTTTCCTGTACCCTCGCACGCACTCTACCGAAAGTAGGGGCGAAATGCAATGCGTTCTGCGGTAAAAATACCTGCGCCCATAGGGCACAGGCGGAAAAGGGAAGGGCGGAACGATGTTATGCGTCGAGTCGATGTCAGGGATGCCCGCTGCGTAGGTCTGCTGCCAAGAGTGCATGGTTGGTTGTGGCTGCATATCGATGTCAGTGACAGCAGCTTTCAAAAGCCTTTTGAGCCCTGCCGTGCAGCCCAACGGGCAGTTGTTCTTACAGTTAGTTGCTGGCAGGTAGTAGTATAGCAAATAGAGTCGACAGCGTAAGGAGGGATTATATATTGGTATCCTGGGCGCCTCTGATTTTTGGGCGTGTCATAATGACAGAAGCTGGCATCGAGCGCCGCGCGAGGGGTCTATCACAGAGCGCGGATGATGAACTTCTGGACGATTTTCTGCGGGCAGCGCGGTTTCCTGTAGCCGCCTGCGGAGGAGGACGATGAGGATGAAAGACGATCAGGATGCTCATTGACGGCGCGCGTACTGCAGGCGGGGGACGCTCCCGTCTATCACTAGGCGACCGGCGAGGTGATGCGGAGATCTGTACGGCGGGGGAAAAGGAGGTGCGCGCGGCGGTGGACGCGGCGGGCCGCCTACACGGTGAACTCAGCCCGTACGAACGCTGCGGATCATCGTGCGTGCAGCAATCTCATGCGCGAGCGGCGCGAGGAGTTCGCCGAGGCACTCGGCCGAGGCGGGCAAGCCCATCCGTGACGCACGCGGTGAGATCGACCGCTCTATCAGACACTCATCCTACTCCGCCGAGGAGGCAAAGCGCCTGCGCGGGCAGACGGTACCCGCTCGCGAGGCGCCCGGCTGCGGCAATCGGATGGCGTTCACCATTCGCCGCCCGCTCGGCGTGGTCTGTGCCATCACGCCGTTCAACTTCCGTCAATCTCGCCGCGCACAAGATCAGTCCCGGCACTCGCGGCGCGCAACACGGTCGTCTACATATCCCGTCGCCCGCCGCACGCTCACGGCGTCGCTCCTCTCGACGTATTCGTCGAGGCAGGGCTGCCCGCGGGCTGTCTCAACCTCGTCTACGGCGCGCGGGCGGCTATCGGCGATCTCCTCACGGCGGACGAACGCATCGTATGTTTTTCCTTTACGGGAGCGTCCCCGTCGGCAAGGCACTCCACGGGGCCGTCGGATTCCGCCGCATCTCGCTCGAGCTTGGCTCGAACTCGGCGAACATCGTCCACGAGGATGTTGACGACGTGGCGTGGGTCGCGGGCACTGCGCGCGGCATGCGTTCGTGAACGCGGGAGCAGGTCTGCATCTCCTGCCAGCGCGTCTATGTCGCACGCAGCATCTATGAGAGTTTTGCCGCGCGGCGGTCACGGCGGCGGAGGAACTTTTCCGCAGCGCGACCTCGCTGGACGTGACACACGCAGATCGGCCCGATGATCGCTGAGCGCGAGGCGGAGCGCATCGGGCGTGGGTGCGCGAGCGAAGACGGGCAGGTGCGCGCATCCTCACGGGCGGCACACGGCGCGGTGCGTTCTATGCGCCGACCAGTGCTCGGGACGTCACCCCCGCGATGAAGGTCGTCTCCGAGGAGACGTTTGCCCCGCGTTCAGCATCATCCCTACTGACACGATCGGAGGCGCGTGCGCAGGCGAACGACACACGCTATGGCCTGCAGGCGGGCGTCTTTACGCGCTCGCTCGCCGTCGCGAACTACTGCGCCGAGAACCTCGAGGTCGGCGGCGTCATCATCGGTGATGCGCGACCTTCCGCATGGACAACATGCCTACGGCGGCGTCCAGGACAGCGGCATCGGCCGCGAGGTCCCGCCTATGCCATCCGCGAGCTGACGGAGGAAAAGCTCATCGTGCTGAATGTCGAGGATAAAGTTTTTCATAGAAAAAAGAGCCCAGCCGTCGTGCGCTGCTCTTTTTGCTGTTCGTTATTCTTTTCCGACGAGCTCTCTTGCCCTGTTTGCCCGTGATGTGGACGATGGTCATTTTCGAGCATGTGGAAACCGTTTTCCATGCGCCGTCGATTTTCGCGTGTGTGCTGCTCCTCCCGTGTTGGAGCATATTTGAGGGCGAGCTTGCGTGCGGTCGCCCGTTTTTCGCATCATCCTCGACGAAGCGGATGCGTCGAATGCGACGACACTGCGGTATGCCGTGGTGTATTTTTCGGGGATGATCTCGTCGCGGTCGATGACGGCGAAGGAGACGTTCGGGATTTCTGACGCAGGGCATCGACCTTGTGCGTCACCGTTACCGCCGTGTGAAAGTAGATGCGCGTGCCGTCGTAGACGTAGCTGATGGGGACGGCGTACGGGGAACTCCTCATCACCCGCGAGGGGCGAGAACGCCCGCTGTATTGCGGTGCAGGATTTCGCGGACATTTCTTTGTGAGCTCTTGGCGTTTGCGGCGCATCGGACGGAACATATTTTTACTCCTGTATACAAAGAGGCATCCGTGGATACCTCTTTGTCATCGAGATGGTGGAGACGAAGAGATTGAACTCTCGACCCCAGATTGCGAACCTGGTGCTCTCCCAGCTGAGCTACGTCCCCATGACTGATAGGGGCTAGTATAACCCGTGCGGGAGGAAAAATGCAAAGCGATACACGGGGAGAGGATAGACACATAGAGAGTCTCAACGGCAAATTGCGGGGCTTTTTCGTGCAGATGGTTTCACATCGTTTCTGCGTACCCTTATATTATACACAGCGGCAGAATCAATACCTTAGTCTCACGCGCAGGTCCGCCCGCAATCTGCGGGGCGGTGGAGATGATGCGCGCGTGCGAAGACAGCTGGGTCGTAGCGGTTGAAGAAGGGCCTTCGGCAGGCCGTAGCTCTTCACCTCGACGTCCCTGTCCGCCCCGTAGAGACGCCGCGACCTTTTCCCCAAAAACCGCCGTCGAGGATGCCGTCCTCGACGGTGACGACGTGAGGCGGTGCTTTTTCCTATGAGACGCGTGAGGAGCGCCTCGTCCAGCCCCGAGAGGAGGCAGAGCGGGTTCACGACGGTGGCGTGGATGCCGTCGCGCGCGAGCTCGCCGCCGCCGTAGCGAGCGCAAGCAGTTCCCCACGCCGATGAGTGCGGACCTCCGCGCCCTCCCGTGACGACGATGGGAGCGATGGAGCGCACTGTAATCGTCGCGGACGGGATAGCTCTCCGCAGCCGCCGAGCGGCGTGCGGATCATGACGGGATGCTCCGTCTGTGCGATTGCCCAGCGCAGGACGGCGAGTGCTCCTCGGTGCTCGTCGGTGCGAGAAAGACGAGGTTCGGAACATGGGAGTCGAGATGTCATAGAACCCGGATGCGTCACATCGGTCGAGCGATAGAGCGACGCCCCGTCATGAGAAAGACCGCAGGGGCTGCGGTTGATGCAGGCATCCTGCGCCATCTGGATCGTACGTGCGCTGATAGAACGTGCTGTATGGCGCAAAGACGGGAGCGCGCCCGCCGCGTGCAGCCCCGACGCCATCGCGACGGCGTGCTCCTCGGCGATGCCCACATCGGCGTACTGCGCACCGAGTTCCGCACGCTCAGCGGGCGTGAGCCTGATGCCGCCGACGATGCCCCGCCGAGAGATAGACAAAGTTCGGATTTCCGCTTTTGCCTCGGCCAGAACGAAATCGACCGTTGCGGCAAGGCACGGTCGGGGAAGACGGACGTCTTGACTGCACCGCTCTCCGTGGAACGGCGCATGCGATGCCAGTCCTCGGGATCGTCCTCGGCGAAAGGAGGCCCCTTGCCCTTCTGCGTATGATATGTGGACGACGACGGGCTTTTGCTATCCTTTACCGCAGCGAACGCCGTCGATCAGCGCTCGGTATCGTTCCATCCGCGACGTAGCGGTAGTCGAGCCCCATCGCGCGGAAAAAGATCGTCGCTGCCATCCCGTTCGTCTCGCGCAGACGGCGGAGCATCTCGTACATGCCGCCGTGGTTCTCGAGATCGACCAGTCGTTGTCGTTGAGGATGATGATGAGGTTCGACCGCATCTCGCCCGCGACATTCAGCCTCAAGCGCCTCGCCGCCCGAGAGCGCCGTCAGCCGATGAAGGCAATGACATTCTCGCTCCGCCCCGCGAATCGCGTGCCGTCGCGGAGCGCTGCGAGACTGATCGAGGCTCAGTGTGCCCGATGCTAAAGTGTCGTGCGTCTACCTCCGTATTCGTAAAACCCGGCACCTCGCCGTAGTGCGCGGGATCGGTAGGCGGCGGCGACGCCCGTCAGCATGTCTTGTGCGAGGTAGCACTGATGCGACACATCGCAGATCATCTTGTCCGTCGGCGCGTCAAACACCGTGTGCAGGGCGATGGTCGTACTCGATCACGCCGAGGTTCGGCCCAATGTAGCCCGCCGATGCGCTGGCTCGCGTCGATGAGCGCCGCGCGCATCTCCTGCCGCGGCGCACGCTGCGCTAGCGCGTATAGCCTTGATGTCCGATGGGCTGTGGATCTGTTCAAGATACAAGGGAGAAAGCCCTCACTAGAGAACGTGCGGCAGCATCCGCACGCCCAATATTGACAAAATGACGCGCACTGCAACTATTACCGCATAGGTTCCTAATAACTTCGTTGGAGAAAAATATCGGTTGCGGGAAAATACGATAGGCTGCAGCACACGGTATCCTACTGGCCGGCGATCCGTGGATGGGCTCGTGTGCCTGGTGTGTCTTCGCCGTAGATCGTGCACATCTCCGGCGTTTGGATGCGTCAACCACGGAAAAAGGGAGTGACGTGTCTTGGTTTTAGTAGAGGCGCTGTCGCTGCGGCGCGAGAAAAAGCTATGCTAGGTTGGGACCGCCAGATCGCTTCGTGCTTTCTCAGTGTAATCGACGCAGCGTAAATCCCGCTCGACCCGGCCTTCCGGTACTACGGCGTCGACACGCGCCGCTCCCGGCTCGCGCGCAGACCTGCGCGCGAGCACGCGAGAGAAAGCTCGCGACGCGCCGTGATTGCGTGCGAGCTTCTTCGTTCATGCTCCTCAGCCTGGGAGAAGCCGCCGCTGAGCGCGACGATGCCGTGACGACGTGCGGATCTCTTCATGAGCTCGGCGGCCAGAGATCGTCGACGCTTCAGGAGGGTGAACTTGAACGCCAGGCTTTGCGCCAGCGGGGAGCTCGTGAGATTCTCGCCCGGTGATACCGACGCATGATCTCCTCTGCCATTGCCTTATCGGGGCGGTGGATATCGACCTCGGGCTCGGCGAGGATGTGGACGAGCCCCTTCGCGATGATGTCCTCACCGGAACGCAAACCGCTGGTCGATGATGGCGCGGATACCGTCGGGATTGGCGCCTCCTTGATGACGGAGCGCATCTTCGTCCTGGAAGATGACGCCTCATTTGCACGGTCGAGGAGTGCGCCGAGCCCGGGATGGGCTCCATGAGCTGAACGCCGTCATCGCAGGCGCGAGGCTTGTCGACACTCTGCAGGATGAGGGATGATGCCCTTCTCTCTCCCAGAGATAGTCGGCCGATGTAGAGCCGTCGATCTTGCGGTCCATCGTGTTCTCGAAGAAGAATGGCGGCAAGGATCTTGCTCTTGTCGAATGCGCTCGCGAGCAGTGCGCGTACGCATCTCGTGAATCGCGCAGCAACATCTCCTCGTCGCCGTGGTAGGCGCTCTCGTCGATGCCGTATGCCTTCAGCGCGCCTGGCGTCGAGCCGCCGCTCTGATCGAGTGCGGCGGATAAAGCCTTATCGCGCTCATGCGTGGTGAGCTGCTGCTGATTCATCCGGTGGATTCCTCCTTGTGTCGTATCCGTGTGGGCGGACGGCGCCTGCGCATAGATCCGTTCCGGCTCCTTATGTTCCCTCCGGACGGAAAGCATCGAAACTCCTGTACGCGTACTATTATGCTCGCAATTGGATAGGCAAATGAATATGAAAGTATCTATCAGGGACGTGCATACTTTCAATCTTTGCACATATCTTAAAATCATGTTACAATTTTATATTATTAGTGGTGATCCATGCTTCCTGAAAAGGGGGAGTTCATGGCAGAGACAAGAGCTGGATGCAGGTTCGCGCCGACGCCGCCGTCCGGGCGGAGGCTCGAGTGAGATCTGCCATGCACTGGGAGCTGGCCTCGGCGGACGAGGGCGCGATCAATCTGTTCTTTCACCAGATCTACTCCTGTCATGACGAGCATCCCATTCGTGCAGAAGCGCGCCCGACGGAGGGTGTATTCGCCGCGCTGGACGACGCCGACGCGATCGCGTGCGGTGTCCGCATGCAGTCCTGGTCACGCGAACGCCTCCGACTCATCCGCACGGCACGCGGACGGAGTTTCATGCTGACGATCGACAGATGTCAGGACCACAAAAGAGTCGAAAGAGAGAGAGCGACGGCGACACCGCCGGGTGAGGACAAGGACGACGCCCTGCCGTCTCCTGCGTCGTTGACGTGCACGCATAGGACTGCTTCACGGGCGCACTTCGCCCGCGCGGCGAGTTCTTTTTCTTTCTCCACGCCTATTTCCTCTCTTTACTCCATGCTCGCCAATGCAGGTAAAACTTTGAGCAGAATGGGATTCGCAGGCGAGAACGTTATGCAAGCAATATACCGCGCTCGTGCTCGCGGCGGCACTCCAACCTGCTCTCGCGGGCTGCGGAAATGATACAGCGAGCGCGCCGCCTCCGTCGTGCACTGACGTCCGTCACGATGGCAGCAGGCGCGACGGCGGCGGACTGGCAAGTGGCACCGTGCGCGCCACGTCGGCGATCATTCAAGCTCGCCTTTCAGGTCGCGGGCGGGTACTCTCGCGCAACGTGAGCATGGGCGCACACGTCCATGCGGGCGACGTGCTCATGGTCGGTCATCAACGCGCGCGACGCGCGCGCAGCAGGTGAATGCGACGAGCGCGCGTCGTCCCGTATCGGCGCGCGCATCAGCTCGCTGACCGCGCGCCGCCAACCGCGCGCGCACGAGTGAGCTCTACGCGCGCAGGCCGTCTCCGCCGCCACGCGCTCGACGTACCGTACGAACGAGAACGCTGCCGAGTGCGGCGTATCGTCGGACACGCACTCGCGCAGAACGCGGCAGAGCAGCAAATGCGCTCTCGGCTATACGAACCCTCATCGCGGCGCAGGCATGGCGTGATCCTCGCATCCTCGCCGAGGAGGACGGGTCGTCGCCGCAGGGCAGATCGTCATGACTTCCTCACACAGGATCGGCGAGCGTGAGATCGAGATCGCCGTCCCCGAGAGCGCCTTGCCGAGGTCTCCTCGGCATGCCCGCCGCCGTCGTCTCTCTCGGGCGAGGCCAGGCGGCACTCACGGGCACCGTGCGCGAGATCGCGCGCGTGCGCGATCCAGCGGGCGGCACGTACACCGTGCGCACTCGCCCTCGGTCGCACCCGCCGACCCGCCGCCTCGGCATGACGGCACGCGTGCTTATCAGCACACCGGCGGAGATCGGGCGCGGTGCTCCCGCCTGCCATCGATCAGACGGGCGACGAGGCACAGGTCTACAGCTCGTCGAGGACGCCTGCGTGCTCGTACACCTCTGCCCCGCTCACCGTGACCGCATTCCGCGAGCAGGGATCGCCGTCGTCACAGGGCTCCCGCAGAACGCCGTCGTCGTGACGGCGGGCGTCCTATTGCTCCATGACGGAGAGAAGGCGGTGCGCACGAAATGAGGAAACCCCTCACCGAGCTCTCTCTGCGCCACCGCTCGTCGCGTCTGGTACTTCATCATCGTTCCTTTTGCCGTCGGCGGCATCGCGCCTACGAGTCCCTCGGACGCATGGAGGATCCCTCCTTCATCATCCGCCAGATGGTCATCACCGCCGCATGGGCCCGGGCGCGACAGCAGAGAGGCATGCAGGAGCAGGTCACGGACAAAGCTCAGAGCGGCGGGATCATATGCGTTTGCCATGTAGAGGGATCCACGAGCGAGACGCGCGCCGGACAGACCATCTACGTCGCCGACCTGCGCGATCGACGCCGACGAGGACCTCATCCGCCCGACGCGGGCGCGACGTGCGCAACTTCGGTGAGGGATGCAAAGCGTGAGCCGCCGGACGGGCGTCATGGCTGGGCCATTCTGCAACGACCGCTTTGACGACGCATACGGCTCCATCTACGCCGCTTCGGCGGGCGAGGACTACCTGGACGACGAGCTGCGCGCCGCCGCAGAGAAACGTGCGCCGCCGCATCCCTCTCCGTCAGCTGAGCGTGCTGAAAGTCGGAGCTGCTCGGGCGTCCAGCGAGCGCGTTGCACATCGACGTCGAGATCACGCGACCATATCGCCTCGGCTCGCGCATCCCGCCCACGGCGATCACGGAGGCTCGCACAGCCGCTACAGTCCTCCCGCGGCGGCTCGATTGACATCGTGGACGGCACCGTGAACCTGCGCGTCTCAGGCGTCTTTGACAGCCCTCGACAGACATCCGCGTCCTCGCTCGCGGCGGACGGGCGCGTAGTCCCGCCTCGGCGACGCTGCAGACATCTCCCGTCGCTCGACTGACCCCGCCGGACCCGAGAAATGCAGGTAGTATAACGGCGCACCTGCCGTCGGCATCGCAAATGCTCCGCGGAGGACGGCAGGCAACATACTCGCGCTCGGCAGAAGACCTCGAAAGCACTCACCGCACGGCCTCGAGAGGATCCTCCCGCTCGGCATGGAGCCGCACGAGGTGTCGAACCAGCCCGCCGTCGTGCAGCACTCCATCCACGACTTTTGTCGAGACGCTGGCCAACGCCATCGTCATCGTCCTCGCTTCGTCAGCTTCCTCTCGCTCGGACTCGCGCACCGGGCCTCGTTGTCGCGCTGCGATCCGCCTCGTCCCTCGCAGCCATTCGTCTGCATGTACGCCCTCGGCATCGACCTCGCACAAAGGTCTCCTCGGTGCACTCATCATCGCCCTCGGACTCGCTCGTCGACGACGCCATCATCGCCGTCGAGATGATGAGCGTCGCTCTCGAGCGCGACAGACCCGCTGACGCCGCCCGTCACGCCTCTTGCAGCGGCCAAAACCCATGCCTCACGGCACCCTCATCACCTGCGCGGGCTTCATCCCCGCCGCCTTCTCACAGCGCATGCGCGAGCGGGTTCTGCGCCGCCCTCTCCCCGTCATCGGCATCGCGCCCCTCCTCAGCTGGACTGTCTCCGTCATGGTCGCGCCGCTCTTTCGGCTACCATCTCATTCGCATCGAGGGGAACGAGACACGACCCGCACGCAACGCCGTTCTATCGGTTCTTTCGGCGCGTGCTCACCTTCTTTCTCGCGCATCGCGCGTCGTCCTCGTCAGCACGGCTCTCGTCTTCTTCGTGAGCCTTGCCGCCTTCCCGCACATCAGACAGACCTTTTTCCCGCCCTCGCTGCGCCCCGAGCTGCTCGTCAGCCCTCACCCCTCTGCAGCAGGGCTCCTCGCTCGCGTCCACACGCAGGCAGAGGCGGATCGTCTCCCACCGCCACCGGACGAGAACAGCGACAAGATCGGAGAACTACGTCGTCCCATATCGGACGGTCTACGCCGCGCTTCGTCCTCACCGTCAACCCGAAGGCGGACGCGAGCAACCGCGCCCAGTTCGTCATCACGGCAAAGGGCACGGAGGAGCGCTGCACTCGCCGCCATCATCCGTGACGCCGCCGACGACGAGCTGACGGGCGCGCGTGTCGCGACACGAGTACATCCAGACCGGCCCGCCGGCGGACTCATCCCGTCATGCTGCGCGTCTCGGCACCGACCACCGACGAGGTGCGCCGCGTCGCCGAGCAGGTCGCCGCCATTGCAGCAGCCGCCGACCGCCGCGACCGACAACGTCCATCTCGACTGGACCGAAAAGGCAGGGCATCGCGTCGACCTCGACAAGGACAAGCTGAAACGCTACGGACCCAGCGCTAGGACGTCAAGCAGATGCTCTACACCGAGATCTCGGCGCAAAGGCGGCAGAGTTCTACACAGGCGACCGCACTCGGCATCGTCCCCGTGGCTCACGGAGGCAGACCGCACAGACCTCGGACAGCTCGGTACGCTCCCATCCCCACGCGCAGCGGGAGCGTCCCTGCTCGCGCAGATCGCCCGACTCTCCCTACGAGGCGGAGGATGGACTCATCAAACGGCACAACCTCCTCCCGTCCATCATGGTCGAGGCGGACGTCGCACAGGGCGAGGGAACGACGTCGCCCTGCGCATCTACGATGCGACAGCGGAACTGCGCAGAACCTCCCGCCGGTCACCACCATCGTCCCGTCAGGTGCGCCGCGGACGCTGACGACCCATGAACTACTCGTAAAACCCGTCCCTCGCCGCAGATCTTTATCATCATGACACTGCTCAGTGTTCCAAGTCGGCAGCATGGGCAGATGGAACTCACCCTCCTCCGCGCCGCTCGGCTCTCATCGGCGTCGCTCATTGCCATGCTCCTCACGGACTCCGCGATGGGCTTTCGTCGCCCACCTCGGCGTACTCGCCCTCTTCGGCATGATCATCCGCAACTCCGTCATCCTCATCGACCAGATCCAAAAACATGAGGCGGCGGGCGAGCGGCCACGGGACGCCATCATCGACTCCGCCATCCTGCGCCTGCGCCCATCATGCTCACGGCAGCTGCGGCCATCCTCGGCATGCTGCCGCTCGCTGTTCAACATCTTCTGGGGACCGATGGCCGTCGCTATCGCGGGCGGCCCTCATCGTCTGCCACCGTCCTGACACCTCCTCGTCCTTCCGTCATGTACGCCGCGGCGTATCGGATCAGGGCAATACGTGTTGATGAAAGACTGCCGTACGCAATCGCCGTGCGGCGAGTCTTGCTGCTCTCCCGCTCCCCCTGCCACAGCGGGGGAGGTGGCACGCGTTAGCGTGACGGAGCAGGCGCCATGAGCGACACCTCCGTGCCCTGTGAAACACACATAGCATACAAGTCGCTACGATGTTCCTGCATAAAAGCAGGGTACAACGCTTTCGCCATGGCGAATGATAAAGGATACGACGAACGGAGGAAAGACCATGGACAACAAGAAAGAAGTAGAGCGGGCGGAGCTGCACTGCGCCATCCGGCAGATCGCGAACGACCCGCGGGGCATGTGGACGGCTGGGACTTCAAACACTACGTCCTCGGCACGCTCTTCTGCCGCTATATCTCGGAGAAACTGACCGACTACTCTCAACGAAGAGGCAGCAGGGACGTGAGGCGGGGATAGAGTGCTAGAATTTTGACTATGCCGCACTGTCCGATGATAAGGCGATGGTGGAGAGGGACGGCATTGTAGATGAGCAGTGTATTTCATCCTGCCGAGCGAACTTTTGTCATCGTGGCAGATGACCTGACGAGAATTTGAATGAAACATTGGAGCAGGTTTTCGCCATATTGAAAACTCGCGATGGGCACGCCCAAGTCAAAGACGACCTCACGGGACTCTTTTGAGGAGTTCGATGTGAACAGCAGCAAGCCGGTGCAACCGTGCAGAAACAGCGAGACTGACAAAACTCCTCGATGGTATCGGGAATATGCACCTCGACACTATCAGACAACAGACCATCGACGCATTCGGCGACGCGTACGAATACCTCATGCGGATGTATCGCCTCGAACGCGGGCAAGAGCGGCGGTGAGTTTTTACCCGCAGGAGGGTCTCCGAGCTCCTCCGCGCCTCTCACCGTCATTGGGGAAAACGCAGGTGAGCCAAGGTCTATGCGCCCTGCGCCTGCGGCGGCGGCTCGCTCCTGCTCAAATTCGTCATTCTCGGCAAGGAAAATGTACGGATGGATTCTATGGGCAGGACGACCAACACGCTCACATTCTATAACTCTCTGTCGCATCAATATGTTCTTGCATGATGTCGACTTTGACGAGACTTCGACATCGCGTAATACGGGGACAGCACTCCTTGCTCCAAAAGCTTGCTCGGGATGATGAGCCGTCTCGAGGCGATCGCAACCCGTCTCATACCTCGCAGTCGTGGCCGGGGAAAGAGGATCTCTGCTCATCAATGATCCGCGCTATGCTCCTGCCGGTGTGCTTGCACATCGCGAGCAACCGGAGTTTCGCCTTTTATCATGCATCGCACTCGCATGGCTTGCAGCGGGCGGAACGGCGGCGTCATCTGCTGCCCGGAATCATGTATCGCGGTGGTGCGGAAGGAAGAAGATACGTCGTTATGTCATCGACAGCAACTCTCGCTGATGCCGTGATCCAGCTGCCGGAAAACCTCTTCGGGCACGACAACGATTGCGACCTTGCTATTATGGTGCTCAAAAAGTCAAAGCCAGATACGACGACGGTCTTTATTGACGCATCAGCGGAATGTGTCAAGGTCACAAACAGCAACAAACCTGGCCACATGGGTGGAGAACATCGAGAACATCTCAAAAGCTCATACGGATCGTGCGGATGCTAGCTGACATACGGTGCGTGTGGCAAAAGGGCGCGAGAATCGCTGCCGAGGACTATAACTTCTCCGTCAGCACTCTGCTGCGCCCGCGAGGATACACGCGAGGATCATCGACATCGCAACTGGATACGCGGGAATGCGAGAGTTGTCTGCACGTGGGGGCAGTCCTGACGCACGGAGATCGACCGCACTCGTCGCCGAGGATCGAGGGAGAGGAGGGAACCGCAGGATGAGCCGACTGAGTGGGATGATAGCAGACTCTGTCCCGGATGGGGTGGGAGTATAAGAAACTGGGGAGAATAACACTTATCAGAGGGAAAGCGCTTTTGTATGATTTTGCGAAGATGGGTGTGTCTCCAATTCGTTACAGAAATTTTCTATGCCATTATGGAATTTTGCTAGTGAGGTGGCTTCCACATATACGCCAAGAAATTGCTTCAAAAATGAGATATGCACATCAACATGCCTGGTCATTGTCGGGGCGGGGAAGTTCGTGAAGATATCGGTGTGGCGTGAAGCTGTTGGGAAAAATGGATGTGGCAGTTCGCGATGTAACGTTATATTTTTCATCATGGTACTGAACCTCATGTTTATTTCATGTTTTACGAACAGAAGACTATCACGACAACTGAAGCAAATATATTACGATCGGGAAAAATATCATCGATTTCGGCAAATGGGTTGGACAAGCAATTATCCCCGTCCCGCCGCTTGCGCTGCATCCAGAAATGAAAATCGTAAAATTGTTAGACATGATTTTACGGAGCTAACAGCAGCCTGTCAGCTGGCGCAGCAGTATTCTTTCCTGTCGTGACAGCTCTTTTGAACTTTTCACAGGATGCTTTCTTCTGCTGAGTGGAAGATACTGCGATTTGAGAGATTTCTATGCATATATGTTCAGGGAGGAACGCCCTAGGACGAACTCGAAGCTTGTATAATGGTGGCATACATTCCACGAGTTACAGTACACAGGAAGTGACGTTCAACTATATAGAAAAGCAACCTCCTGTGGCTACAGAAGAAGGCCTGAAAAATTCGTCGGCGAAATGGATTCCTGCCGCATTGTGTTATTGTTGTCTCTCTCTGGCAAGCGACCTGCCGCTCGCAGTGCGGTTAATAATATTCCTATTACAACCAGTCAACATTGTTGTAATTTCGAGATCATGACAAAAGTGGCTGATTATGGGCCATGTATTGCGAAAGAGCCAATATGAACAAATAAAAGGATTTAGGACGCGGTGCGCGAGCAGACCCAAATACAGATATTATAGTTATCCCATCCCCATCCACTGCCGCTCGAAGTCCAGTCAAAAATGTCTCTATCCTCCGACCGTTTCGATGCACTCACGAGTGACATCACGTGCAGGAACTTCCGCCGAGATCGCCGCACGCAAGAAGCAGTATGGAAGCTATCGGGATAAGCTGACCTGTCCACGACAGCTGTATCGGGTGACACATTTTGAAACGAATCACGGGAGGAGAATAAATGAGTTGAACGAGCAAAATCCGAAGTGTTTTATTTCTCGTGCTGTCGTGGAATAATAGTGGTTGCTCGACGCGTTGGCAGAAAAACCTCACCAACGATGGAATTGTGGCTTGTTTTGACCCAGTATAGGATTTACAGCCGGGACAGAGGATAACATGTCTTTATGGAGTCTTGTGTTAGCGCTGAAATTACAAAAGTGCTTATCCTTTGTGATCGCATGTATGCAGAAAAAGCAAATAACAGAGAAGGCGGCGTAGGGGATGAAACCCTCATTATTTCGAGCGAGGTCTATGAGAAAACGGGGCAACGCAAATTTATTCCCTGTTATTATCAGAAAAAGATGAGGACGAGAAATGCGTATGTGCCTGTGTATATTAAATCTAGGGATTTATTGATCTCTCAGATGGAAAAAATTTATGGGGAAGAATGTGATTAGTCCATGATATTTATGAAAAACCTCTTTATGAACGACCTCCGCTTGGACAACGTCCGAGTTTCTTGGACGAAGAGAAGGCGAATTTGTTTTCCTCTAAAGGGTGATTCGACAAATTAGTAAAACAGAAAATCAGCGCAGAAAATTTAATTACGCGGTTTCATTCAACATATGTGGACACACTGAAAACCTTCTTCATAAAATCTCCAACTGGTGAGCAGGCCTTTCTCACCTTTCTTGACATGAAGCCTATGAGAGATGTATTTTTGGATTTCGTTGAAACTATACAGGAAGTGGATACTACTTATTCTGAACGGATACCGTGATTATGGAAAAGCTATATAACGATGATAACTAACGTCCAACACCTTCGTATCGAATGCAATGATGTTTCAAAATGCTGATATGAGATGTTTTTAAGCTTCACATATGGGAATTGTTTATTTGTGTTGTTACATATTATCGACATATAGAGGCTCTATGAAACGAATTTATACGATGCTGAGTTACATATTTTTAGAAAGATTTGCTCTGGGAGGAGATAAAAGACCGAGCAATTATACTAAGTTCGGTATTATAAAGCACTCTCATTGAGGAAGAGTATAAACCTACGACTGAATATAAAAATATATCGTACATTGGTTGGAGAAACGATTTTTCTCAGAGAGAAAGGCTGCCAGTGACAATAAGAAAAGCCTTGTCTGAGACCGATTTATTCTTGTGCCAGATATGTATGCCTATAAATTAATATCTAATGGAAGTTCTTGTTATAAACCGTGTTGGAGACCCTACACTTTCTATGAATGGTGTTTCTGAACATGTGGATCAAATAGGATGAGGGCAGATGAAATCGTGTAGATTCTGCTAATAAAAATTTTTCAGTTTGTTTAATGTTCATAGTGTTGAGTCACTGAAGGAAGTTCTTTCAAAGTGTAAATTTGACAAAGAAGTATGTTACGTGGGCAGCTACTATTCTGTTCCGACTATTTTGGACTACATCAATGTAGATGAAGTTGGTACTTGCCATAAAATGACATGGATAAAGATTCGCAGGCACTCAACAAAGAGGTTCGTGTAGTGTTTTTTCCTGATTGGGGGTCATCATGTGCTATAATCTCATCGCGTCGGCGGAGAGAGCACGGTACTCGCGCAGTATGTGCGGGAGGAGCGTGCTCCATACGGCTCGTATCAGTCAGAGGAGGCGCTGGAGCGGGCGCTCATCCGTCTCCCTTTGAGGAGGAGGGCGTGCGCTATCTCCCCATTCACGATGAGGCGGAGTTGATCGCCATCTCCGCACGCAGCTCGCGGCGCTGAACAGCTATGACTTTACGGATGCGGGTGGGAACGGTTCTTCAAAACGTCCATCGCACCCGCGAGTGACGGGATTGCGGCGAAGACGCGCCGTATCCAGACGGACTATATCCAGAATCTGAAACGTGACGATGGCACGACGAAGAATATCCGTCTGATCGACAAGGACAATATCGCATAACAACCGCCTGCGGGTGATCCAGTCAGTACGCGGTGGAGGGCGGTGCGGGCGCGGGGGAGAATGCGGCGGCGCATGCGAGATCGCTACGATGTGACGATCTCGTGAACGGGCTGCCGCTCGTGCATCTGGGCCGAAGCGGCGCGGCGTGGAGATCCGTCGGGCGTTCAACCAGATCAAACGCTATCAGCGGATTCGTTCTGGGCGGGCACAGGGCTCTATGAGTACGTCCAGATTTTGTGATCTCGAACGGGACAGAATACGAAATACTATTCCAATACGACACGCGAGAGCCATATCCAGCGAGATGGATGCGGCGGCGCGAGCGAGCAAAGACGGAGCAACAGCTTTGAGTTTCACGTCCTACTCGGGCGGATGCGGGCAACCGTCTCATCACCGATCTGATGGATTTCGCGGACGTTCCTCCGCACGGCACACGCCGCTCGTACCCTGACGCGACTGCATTTTCGACGAAGAAGTTCTGATGATCATGCGCCCGTATCAGATCGCGGCGACGGAGCAGGATTCTCGCCCGTATCAAGATTTCGTCGAACTACAAGACGTGGGGGCGCATCGGGGCGGCGGCTGTATCCTGGCACACGACGGGCTCGGGCAAGACGCTGACCTCGTTCAAGAGCGGCGCAGCTCGCCTCCGCAATCGCCCGAGATCGAGAAGGTGCTGTTCGTGGTCGACCGTGAGGATCTCGATTACGCGAGACATGAGTATGACCGCTTCGAGAAGGGGCGAACGGAACACTTCGACGGCGGTGCTTGCGCGGCAGCTTGCGGACGATGGAGCGCGCATTGTGGTGACGACGATCCAGAAGCTGTCGAATTTCATCCGGCAGAACAGGACGCACCGATCTGTGCGGCATGTAGTGTTGATTTTCGATGAGTGCCACCGCTCGCAGTTCGGTGAGATGCGCACGGCGATCACCATGTTCAAGAAGTATCACGTCTTCGGCTTCACGGACGCCGATCTTTGCGCCGAATGCGGCAGGGCGGGGCGTCCCTCGGCGCGACGACGCCGCAGCTCTTCGGGACAAAGCTGCACACCTATACGATTGTGAATGCGATCAATGACGGAGATGTCCTGCCGTTCCGCATCGACTACATCAATACGATCAAGGCACGGGAGGCGGTCGACGACAAGGAGGTGCGCGCGATCGATCGGGGAAAAGCACCGCTGCGCCCGAGCGCATCGTGAGGTGACGAAGTATGTCCGCGCGCGTCGACCAGAAGACGATGCGGGCAAGGCGTATTCGCTGAAGGGTCAGCGTGTGCTCGGCTTTTAACTCGATGTTTGCCGTCGCGTCGATTCCCGCCTGCATGGCGTACTATGCGAGGAGTTTCGCCGTCAGTTGAGCGCGGCGGGGCGTGACCTCACGATTGCGACCATCTTCTAGCTATGCGGCGAACGAGGACGATCCGAGATGCGCTGCCCGATGGGGACTTTGACACGGCGAGCTCAAACCCGACGAGCCGCGACTTTCTTGAGCGAGCGATTGCGGACTATAACGCGCGCACTTTCACACGATTTCTCGACGGACGGCGATTCGTTCCGGGAACTACTTATAAGGATCTCTCGCAGCGGATGAAGGAAAACGAGATCGATCCTCATCGTGGTGAATATGTTCCTCACGGGCTTTGACGCGACGACGCTCAATACGCTCTGGTGGACAAGAATCTGAAATACCACGGCTGATTTCAGGCATTCTCGCGGACGAATCGATTCTGAACTCCGTCAAAACATTCGGCAATATTGTCGCGTTCCGCAATCCGCGAAGGCGACGGACGATGCGATCTCGCTCTTTTTGGCGATGCGGATGCCGGGTGTCGTACTGCGCGGTTTCCGCGACTACTACGATGGCTATGACGATGAAAAGGGCAGCGTCACAGGGGCTATGCGGAGCTCATTGCAGAGCTGCCGTGCGAAGTTCGCCGTCGGTGAGCAGGTCGTGAGCGGCACAGAAAGACTTTGTGTGGATTTTTCGGCAGCATCCTGCGCCTGCGAACATACTCGGCGTTTTGACGACTTTGCGGAGGACGATCTCTGCTGCCGCCGCGCGATCTGCGGGACTACCAGGCGTCTATCTCGATATACACCGTCCGCTGACGGGACAGGGGAATGCCGAGAAGAGGAACATCAGCGACGATGTCGTGTTCGGCTGGAGCTCATCCGCCAGGTGGATATTAACATCGACTATATCCTCATGCTCGTGGAGAGTATCACGCGTCGAACGGCGCGGATAAAGAGCATCATCGGCGCGTTGACCGCGCCGTCGGATCGAGCGAGCTCAGGAGCGAGAAGGAGCTGATCGACGGCTTCCTCGCGACCGTCAATACGGATACCAAGGTGATGGAGGACTGCGCAAAGCACGTCACAGAGGAGAAGAAAAGGAACTCGCCTCCATTGTCGCGGAGGAGAACCTGAAACCCGCCGAGACGGAGAAATTCGTCGCGAGCACGTTCCGCGACGGACGGCTCAGACCACGGGCACCGCCCTCGACGCGATCCTCCCACCTGTGCGCCGTTTTGGCGGCGGACGCGCTGCGAAGAAGCGCAGTGTCATGGAGAAGCTCAAAGGCGTTCTTCGACAAGTTCATAGGCTGTGGAGGCGTAGAAAAGACGTGCTGGTGGATGGGACGAGCGCAGCTCGACTCTGCTATATCAGGGAAATGATTCCCCAGTCAAAATCACTGGAGAACGAGAGCAGGCGTCCGCTTTCGAGACGAAGCTGCACTTCCTTTGATATTACGAAGCAACACTCGTCTGGAAGATCAATCACAGGATCCTGTAAAATCAAAGTCTGCTGCATTGAAGGTTTTGCTCGTGCCGTGATTCCGTTATTCTCGCCAATCAAATGGGACAATAGGTCTTGCAGATGAAAGCGAACTAAATCTCGGGATTGCGGTAAAATTTTTCCGGAATGCAGTCTTTGGATATGCGAACAGAACTTGATTCAGCATACTCGATTTCAAACTTTCCGTGTTATTGGTTATCAGAACGATCGGATTGCAAAAGCTCAAAATGACCATGAGTTTTCCCATATCGAAGGAGTGGCCAAACATACAAGGATACTCTACGACAGCGACCTCTTTGTATCACGGCCTCAAAGATTCCGAGCAACTGAAACGTATTCCTTCAAATGGTTCGGTTGTTGGATGACAGGACCGGCCACTTATAGGAGAAAATCCCATCCTTGAGTAAAGGATCCTTATCCTTTACCATTTGAATATGGTTGTCCATAATGAATATTTGGTCCAGCCTGAGCACCTCCTGAATTTGACATTTTCTAGGTAATGGCTGATAAAATGTAACCGACAATATTGTATCAAAGTGAAATTAGAGAATCAACATGCTCTTGATCAGGAATACAGAGGTTTTCCACGAAGCTATGTCTAGCAAACTTTTTCCGTTGCGGGACCAGCTCAGAAATCATCTGTAAAAAGCACCACATACGCAGCGAAAGCAGGGCGTTGTGCAAGCTGGAACTGTCGTACAACGCCCCCAGTCTATCCGAAGGCATTTCACTTAAAGCCCCAGCGTTTTTCTCTGTGGCGCATATCCGCATCAATGCGGTCTTTCCACGTGCCCGTCAGCGGGCGGGCAGCAGGTCCGCGCATGGTGTAGGCTTCCTGCAAGACCTCGTAGTTGAGTGCTGTCCCCTGCTGGTCACTTTGGCAGGTGACCGCACGATCCGCGCAGATGCCGATATCGCCCTCGCCGCCGCGATGGCGTCCATGTTCGCCCGAGGAAGAGGAACCCCAGCCGTATTTTGCCTTTTGTCGCTCGACCATCTGCTTGCCTTGTCATAGGTATAGCGGCGACTGGCATTCTCCATGCCGTCCGTGGTGATGATAAAGAGCGTCTTCTCCGGCCGGTCCTCATCGCGGGCGGACTCAGAATGTTGCCGATGTGGTGGATCGCACCGCCCACGGCATCGAGGAGCGCCGTCACACCCCGGACAAAGTAGGTGTCCGCGGTACATTTCCTCCACCTGCTCCATCGGCACGCGGTCATGGAGCACCTCGCACACATCGTCGAACAGCACGGTGGAGACAAGCGCTCATCGCTCTCCTTGCGCTGCTGATGAGTCCGTTGAACCTCCGATGGTGTCCGCCCCGCCACTTCCATCGAACCACTCCGATCCAGAATGAACACGATCTCCGTTAAACCTTCTTCTGATAAGCGCCTCCTTCTTCAGCTGACTACATTCTAGCAAAAATGCGAAGGCGCGGGTCGCCTGTCAGGCGACATCTGAGAAACACTAAGTTTACGCAGGCATCCCTCAGCAGCCAAGCAAGGGCTGCTGGAACGCAAAGAGTGTCCTCGTTGATGGTGAAGATATCGTACTCTTTCGCTCAATAAAATACTCTACCGACGTCCATCTTGGAGCTGCAGGAAGGCATACCCCGCGCGTCCGATAAAATCACGCGTCTCATCGAGATCGAGTTCCGACGCCACCAGCGAAGGTCAGGGCATTCTTGCTGGGCTGGTGAGGCGGATTGTTGCGGATCTTCGAGAAATGCTTACGATCCACATTCGCCCGTTTGGCATATCTCCGGATCACTCTTTCCTTTGATATCTATGAGCCGAAAGCCAGCGTCTCGAAAATGTGTATCGTCGATGTCGTCCAGTCAATGCTCCAGGAGCGGGCGCCCGCATCAGCATCCTTCGCTGCGAACATCGCGCAGCCTCGCTCACGCAGGCCTCTGCGGCGTTCGGATATGCCGCCTCGTGACGGGTCGCGATCCGACGGTCGCGCATCATCACCGCGATATTCCTCCTCCAGCAGCTCTGCGACGTATTCTCGTCGAGATAGCCTGCACGTCGTCAAAGAGCGTGTCCAAATCTTAAAAACTCTTTCGGTCCGAACACCGCAGATAGACGTCCATGTCATGTTCCTGCAGGGAAATCACGAATGGCCTCGCACCGCCGCAGCATCGTGCGATCTCCGAAGGACAGCCCGAGCACGCCCGCAGATGCGCAGGCAATGGAGGAGCAGTCGCGCTCTGCTGCCAGCCGTAGGGAATTTTTGATACGCACGGCTAGAAGTTCGCGCCCTCGTGACTGCCGTCCTGCCAGACCGGCCCCACCGTATGGATGACATAGCAGGGCACGGAGGGCGGTACGCCGGCGTAACAGCGGCCGTGCCCGTGGCGATATCGCCGATCTTCTTGCGCGCGGCTGGGGTTCTGCCCGCCGCCTGATGGATGGCGCGATCCACACCGCCGCCGACAATGGCGCGGGGATTGGCAGAATTGACAATGGCGTCCACCTGCATCTTTGTGATGTCGTTGCGTACAATCGCGAATGGCACTGATATCGAACCTCCTAGAGGACGCTACACTTCCTTACGTCTTTTTGACAATTCGACATAAACATTCTCGCTCCTGCTGTATGGTTGATGGTGGTATCCATGGCAGAAGGGCATAAATAGTGTGCACGGACAGAGTATAGAATGGCTAGCATAGGATAATTTTTATTTGCTTACACCCCTATCTATTTTTCTATGTGGTATACTGTATACAATTGTTGATAAACGTGTAGGGGCAAAGGAGAGATCACGATGCGAAAAAGAACACGATTTCTTGGTGATTTAGAGGTGCCGGATGAGGTTTACTACGGCGTACAGACGATGCGCGCGGTGGAGAACTTCAACATCACGGGGCAGAAGCTCGACCCCGACTTTATCATCGCCCCTCGCGAAGGTGAAGAAGGCGGCGGCGCTCGCAAACATGGATACGGGACGTCTGCGGCGTGAGATCGGCGATGTGCTCGTGCAGGCGGCGGACGAGATCATCGCGGGCGGGCTGATCGATCAGTTCCCCGGTGGACCCGATTCAGGGCGGCGCGGGCACGTCGATCAATATGAACATGAACGAGGTGCTCTGCAACCGCGCACTCGAGCTGCGCGGCGAGGCGAAGGGGCGCTACGACATCATCTCGCCGAACAATCACGCGAATATGGCGCAGTCGACGAATGATGCCTTCCCCACGGGCATCAAGGTCTGCCTCTCGAAAAAGAGCGACGACTTCCTCGCTGCGCTCGAGCGTCTCGCGACGGAGCTCGAGAAAAAGGCGACGGCCTACCGCGGCATCCTCAAGATGGGGCGCACGCACCCGCGGACGCCGTGCCCATCACGCTCGACAGGGAACGGGTTACGCCGTCCGCCGTGCGCCGCTGCATGAAACGCACGCGCATTGTCCAGCGCGCGATCCACACGATCAACATGGGCGGCACCGCCGTCGGCACGAGGGCTGAACGCCGAACCCTGCCACATCAAGGCGGTCGCCAAGCGCCTCGGAGATCACGGGGAGACGTACCGCACGTCGCAGAACATCATCGACGCGACGAACAATACGGATGCGTTCGCCGATTTCTCCTCAGCACTCAGAACGCCGCGCTCGTCCTCATCAAGATGTCGAACGATTTCCGCCTGATGCGGCGTCGGGACCGCGCTGCGGGCTGAACGAGCTGCACCTGCCGATGCGCCAGCCCGGCTCCTCGATCATGCCCGGCAAGGTCAATCCCGTCATCGCCGAGGTGCTCGATCAGGCGTGCTCATCAGGTTATTGCGGGCGATCTCGCCGTGACGCTCGGCGGAGAACGGACAGTCGAGCTGAACGTGATGGAGCCCGTCATGGCGTTCAATATGTTCAACTCGCTGAACTACATCACGCGCGCCGTCAATACATTTGTCGACAAGCTCCTCATCGGCCTCGAGCCGAACGTTGAGCAGTGCCAGAAATGGCTCGACAACAGTGTCGGCATCGTCACCGCACTCCTGCCGCACATCGGCTATGAGAGATCCGCCGAGCTCGCGAAGGAGGCTGCTAACAGGAAAGCCCATCCGGAGATCATCCTCGATCGCGGCATTCTCACGAAGAAGCGAGCTCTCGCATATCCTCTCGCCGCGCCAGATGACGCGTCCGGGCATTGCGGAGTAGCAATATCCTAACTGTGATTTAATTGGAAAAAGTAGAGGTTTTTCTATTATTTCGGCGAAACTACTATGGCAGTAATTTTGTCTATGGTAGTTTTTATGATTGTGCTCTTCCTCGGAAAAGTAGGCATCTCATGATTGATCAGCAAGAGTCTTGGACGATTTCTGCACCTCGTCTCCATCCGCTGCTCGACGCTCGATGAGCGCGAGATCGGCGATCTCCTCACGGCACGTCTGCGTGAGCTCGGTGCGGCGGAGATTCACGAGGATGCTGCGGGGAAGTTCCTCGGCGGCAACTGCGGCAATATCGTCGCGAATTTTAAGGGAACGGCGGCGGATGCGCCGACCGTGATGCTCACGGCGCACATGGACGTGTGGGCCGTGTCCAATATAGCCGATCGTCGAGGACGGCGTGATCCGCTCCGATGGCATCGACCATTCTCGGTGCGGGACGACAAGGCAGGCGTTGCTGCCATTCTCGAGACACTGCGCTGTCTCAAGGAGCAGAATCTCCGCACGGCGACCTGCAGATCGTCTTTACCGTCGCCGAGGAGGGCAGGGGTCAACGGGTCGCGCTGTCTCGATACGGCGCTGCTCCACGCGGATTTTGGCTATACGCTCGATACCCACGGGCACGCGGGGACGGCGGCGTTTAAGGCACCGGGCAAGAACCAGCTGGCGGTGCGCATCATCGGCAAGGCGGCGCACGCCGGCATCGATCCCGAGGCGGGAGAGAACGCGATCACGGCGGCGGACGCGTGCTCATGGCGGTCACCCGCAGGGGCGCATCGACGCGGAGACGACCTGCAACGTTGGCAAGATCGCGGGCGGCACGGCGACGAATGTCGTCGCAGAGTTCTGCACGCTGGATTTCGAGACGCGCAGCCGCGACAAGGGGAAGCTCGACGCCCTCACACAGCGCATGGTGGACGCCATCCACGGCGCGCTTGAGGAGACAGGCTGCCGCGCCGAGATCGAGATCAAGAAGGACTATGATCCGTACGAGCTGCCCGCCGATGCACTGCCCATCCGCTGCCTGCGGCGCGCGGCGGAGAAGTGCAATTTTCCTGTCGTGCTCGAGGAGGAGGGCGGCGGCTCGGATGCGAACCACTTCAACGCCTACGGTGTGCCGACCACCGTCCTTGGCGTCGGCATGACGGACTGCCACACGAAGGAGGAGAGCATCCTCGTACAGGATCTCTATGATGCGGCGGAGCTCACTCTCGCGATCGTACAGGAAGTCGCGCGGGGCTGATATGAGAATACGCGAAAAGACACGGACGCCGAGCCGTGTCTTTTCGTCATTTGTGCACTCACGATGTGGGAGCACCGAGGAACATCCATGATGGTGCAACAGGAGATATGCCATGGGACTTTATCAGTGGATACAGGAAAAGATCTTTGATACCTACGAGACGTGGCGGCTGAAGAGCAGTCTATCCAACAGCCCTCGGATTTCATATTGTTGGCATCGACAACCATCTCGCAGCGATGCGGGACGGCAACAATATGTATTTGGAGCTGTATCCGCCGCAGGCGATCGAGGGCTGTACGTGCATGAAGGCGACGCGCGGGCGTGCGCACGGCACGGTGAATCTCTCCCTCACGATCGACGGAAAAACCTGCGGAATCCCCTGACCTGCGCGACGAGGGAGGCCGCCGCGATCATGCGGGCGTTTGTGCAGCGCAGGGTACTGCCGCCCAAAAGAGCGGTATCAAGAGGTGCACGCGACGAGCGGTGCAGAGCAAAAGGCGGCGTTCACGGCACTGGCGGAGATGCTGCTCGGGGCGGAACGCGCGGAGGCGTTCTGCCGCCGTGTGGAGCTGCCGACGCATACCGAGGAGAGCGACGCGTGGAATGATGCGTGGTATGAGCCTCCGAGGAGATGATCTCCTGCGGACGGGCTGTCGTACTGGCTACGAGAACGGCGAAGGAGGACTTCGTCGCGGCACTGGAGGAGCTCACCGCAGGACGGAGCTTTCACTGCCGGCGTCACTCAGCGCAGAATACGGCGTCCCCGCGTGTGTGAGGGAGGTAAACGCACAGTGGACGGATACGCTGCTCGCGGGGATGGACGACGGCACGGATGACTACGTGCTGCTCATTCTGTCCATGGAGGAGTTTCGCCGTGCGCAGGAACACGCAGAGACCCTCCTGCAGCGCATCGCACGCGCAGAGGAGATGTGAGGCGTGAAAAAGCCCATGGTAAAGGAAATGTCCCCGTGATCGTCCCCCGTGTGCTTCCATCAAAATATGATATAGTAAATACCGAAGGAGGTGGCACGATGGCGACCACGGAGATGACGGATGATATGGTTGTGCAGGGCGTTTCGCGCGGCGGTGCGTATGTGCACTGGCGAAGAACCAGGCAAGAGGCGTGTCGAGTATTGCTTACGATCGCAAGACGAAGACAATCCCACGAGATCAGGAGCGATGGACAGCGTGTGCCGATACGGGTAAGATGCGATGAACAACATGCAGAAAAAGCCTGAAATCATCGTTTTTGCGGGACCGAATGGCTCGGGCAAGAGCACCTTACAGAGATTCTGCGTCCCTCCTCAGATGGATTATATCAATGCTGATGAAATCAAGAAGAATCTCAAGTGTGATGATCTTGAAGCAGCGCAGCTTGCCGAACGGCAGCGAGAGACCTATCTTTCTGACAAGAGAGACTTTTGCTTTGAGACCGTACTTTCCACGTCGCGCAATTTGGACCTTTTGAAACGTGCGCAGGAGATGGGCTATTTTATTCGTTGCTACTGTCCTGACCATAGACCCGATGATCAATGTCTATCGTGTAAAGGCTCGTGTAGCATCGGGCGGGCACTGATGTTCGAGGAGAAGATCTATGCGCGTTATGACCGTGCGATAGTGTTAGTTCCCAAGGTCGTCGCCGTGAGCGACATCTGCCATATCTACGACAACTCGGAGGAGTAGCCATTTCGTATCTTTAAGAAGCGAAAGGATCTGTACTTTTACGACGAATGTGATGATTGGCAGAGAGCAACAATTGGGACGCTGACAGGGATTTTGGACATGGAGCGTAAAGACTTGAATCATCGCGTAAACCTGCATTTTCGCATAGCAAGGCGTAGGCGTTTGCCTCGCGCCTCGATCTCGTGAGAAATCGCGCAGTGACGCCCGCCCCCTCTCGCCTGCGACAGCACAGGGGCGAGACTTCACCGGGGCAATGATCATAGGGTTTTCCCGATGGGGGTGTTCCACCATATGATCGCAGAAGATTGGGCGACATCTTTTGAAAAATTGTTTACGTTGTACCGTAAAAACGATATAATAAGTGTATCGAATGTAAAAAGGAGGTGATCCTATGGCAACCGTATCTCGCACAGATCCGCATAGATGCTGATGTCAAGGCGCAGTCGATGGCACTCTTCCAGAATCTCGGGCTCGATCTCTCACCGCCGTCAACGTATTCCTGCGTCAGTGCCTCATCCATCGTGGGCTGCCGTTCTCTGTGAAGGAACAGGAGGCAAATCACGCCCGCTCCATCGTGCCGATCTCAGTGAGGGAGAACTCGAGCGCGAACTGAAAAAGGGGTTGGAAGACCTCGCGGCGGGCAGAGTCCGTCCGGCAGAGAAGTTTTTGCGGAGATGATGGAGGACATCGTGCAGTATCGGGTTGATGTTTCATCTCAGGCGGCGGCAGATCTTAGAAATCTCTTTCGATATATTTTCGGATGCTTTGCGAGCACCGGAGAACGTGCATATGCACAGCTTGCGCGGATCAGGAAACAGATTCTCAGTCTTGCAGAGCTGCCGATGCGATTTCGCGCATACCGAAAACACTTTGCGGGATATCCGCAAGTCCGCATCATGCCCGTGGATCATTTTCGAGGGTGTTCTGCACGGTAGACACAGCGCAGGAAAAAGTTACCATCCTTCGCGTCATCTATGGTGGCAGAGATATAGATCGTGCGTTTATGCCATAGATCGCACATAAAATCCCCGCACATTGTGCGGGGATTCGCTGTTTTCTGCTGACTCAGCAGGTATGGCACTTGTCGTAGAGGCCTTTTTCCTGAGGAGTTTGACCATGGTCTCGCCGATGTGGGCGACGGTGTCCGCGACGGGGATGCCTGCCGCGCTGAGCGCTGCGACTTTGTCCGCCGCCGTGCCCTTGCCGCCGGAGATGATGGCGCCGGCGTGGCCCATGCGCTTGCCCGGAGGCGCCTGACGTCCTGCGATGAAGGCGGAGACGGGCTTGTTCGGCATGTTCTCCTTGATCCACTTCGCCGCGTCCTCTTCGGCCGTGCCGCCGATCTCACCGATGATGAGGACGGCGTAGGTGTCGAGGGTCGTCCTTAAAGAGCTGGAGCGCGTCGATGAAGTCCGTGCCCTTGACGGGGATCGCCGCCGATGCCGATGGTGGTCGTCTGGCCGATGCCCTGCGTTCGTGAGCTGGAAGGCCGCCTCGTAGGGTGAGGGTGCCGGAGCGCGAGATGAGGCCGACGTGGCCGGGCTTGCTGACGGTGCCCGGCGTGATGCCGAGTTTCGACTGCTGGGAGGTGAGGAGGCCGGGGCAGTTCGGGCCGACGAGGCGGGTCTTTTTGCCCTGCATGTAGCGGCGTACCTTCACCATGTCGAGCACGGGGATGTGCTCGGTGATGCAGACGACGAGGTCGAGCTCTGCATCAACTGCCTCGAGGATGGAGTCCGCCGCAAAGCGTGCGGGGACGTAGATGACGGATGCCGTTGCACCCGTTGCCTTGACAGCGTCGGCGACGGTGTTGAAGACGGGACGCCGTGAACCTCCTGGCCTGCCTTGCCGGGGTGACGCCTGCGACGATCTTCGTGCCGTAGGCGAGCATCTGCTGCGTGTGGAACATCGCTGCCTTGCCCGTGATGCCCTGGACGATGACTTTGGTGTCCTTATCGATCATGACTGACATATCGTATACCTCCCTCTCTCACGCCTTCGCCTGTGCGACGAGTTTCACGATCTGCTCTGCGCCGCCCTCCATCGTGGGTGCAGGGGAATACGTTGCCGATCGGTGTGTTCTTGAGATCTCGCGTCCCTCCTCGACCTTCGTGCCCTCGAGGCGGACGACAACGGGAACCGGGAGGATTTCCGTCCTTCGAGATGATCTTGGCCGCCTCGATGATGCCGTTGGCGATGTTGTCACAGCGGTTGATGCCGCCGAAGATGTTGACGAAAATGCCCTTGGCCTGGCCGCCCTCGAGCATGATGTTGAATGCCTTGGCGATCTTTTCGGGCTCGGAGTCGCCGCCGACGTCGAGGAAGTTCGCGGGCTCGCCGCCGTAGTGCTTGATGATGTCGACGGTCGCCATGGCGAGGCCTGCGCCGTTGACCATGCACGCGACGTCGCCGCCGAGGTTGACGTAGTTGAGCCCTGCGGCTGCCGCCTCGCGCTCCTTCGGGATCCTCCTCGGTTTCGTCGCGCAGCTCCGCGATGTCAGGGGTGACGGAAGAGGGCGCTGTCGTCAGCTGAGCTTCGCATCGAGTGCGATCACATCGTCGTCCTCGGTGACGACGAGCGGGTTGATCTCGACCTGCGAGCAGTCCTTGCCGATGAATGCGGCGTAGAGTCCCTGCATGAGCGCCGCTGCCTTGCGGACGGCGGGGCCGGGGATGTTGATGGCGTACGCCATACGCGTCGCCTGGAACGGGAGCAAGCCCGATGAGGGGGTCGATGTACTCCTTGATGATCTTCTCGGGGGACTCGGCGGCGACCTTCTCGATCTCCACGCCGCCCTCCTCGGAGCCCATCATGACGATGCTCGCCGTCTGGCGGTCAACGACGAAGGAGAGGTAGTATTCCTTTTTGATCTTCGAGCCTTCCTCGATGAGGAGACGGTTCACGACCTTGCCCTCAGGGGCCGGTCTGGTGGGTGACGAGCGTCTTGCCGAGGAGTTCCCTGCGCGTAGGCACGGACTTCGTCCTTGTTCTTGCGATCTTGACACTCGCCTGCCTTGCCGCGTCCACCTGCGTGGATCTGCGCCTTGACGACGATGACGGGGTACTGAGCTTCTCGCGTTCGCGACTGCCTCATCGACGGTAAACGCCGGCAGTCCGTTCGGGACATTGACGCCGAATTCGCGCAGAACCTGTTTGGATTGGTACTCGTGAATGTTCATTTGCAATCCTCCCTTAACTTTTTGTGACGAAAGCACAACTCTTGCCCTATTTTACCGCCCCCAGATGCAAAAGTCTCAGCAATTTTGTATAAATAAATGATTGAAAAACTCTCGTGCAGCATAAAGAATTTCTATGGATATGGAACGATGTGGAAAAAACTGCTGCGCAGAAGGTGCGCAGCAGTCTCACGATGAAATACGTCCCGCTCAGATCTCACTCAGGCGGTAGACGGTTTCCGCCGTCCAGACCTCGCCCTCACGCAGGATGGGCTGTGGGAAATGCGGATGCGCGAATGCGTTCGGGAAGAACTGTGTCTCAAGGCAAAACGCACTGCGCCGTGTGGGGGCACCGCCCTTGCCGACGAGCGGCGACTTGCCGAGGGCGTTTGCCGTGTAGAACTGCAGCCCCGGCTGGGTCGTCCAGCAGTCGAGGGCGAGCCCCGTCTGCGCACTCGTGACACGCGCTGCCTTTTTGAGATGGGCATAGGGGCGCGGGGCGGGGATCGCCGCGCAGGACCCAGTTGTGGTCGTAGCCGCCGGCTGCGGAGCTCGTCGTAGTCCGCGTCGATGCGCTCGCCGATACGATGTGGACTGGTGAAGTCCATCGGCGTGCCCGCGACGGGGAGGATGCGCCCGTCGGGCAGGGACTCGGCGTCCGCCCACGTAAATTCATCGGCGAAGATCTCCGCCGTGTGCTCCATGACGGAGGGGGCAGCTGTGCCGTCGAGGTTAAAGTAGGCGTGGTTCGTGAGGGTTGCAGACGGTGTCTGCGTCGCACACGGCGCGGTAGGAGAGGATGAGCGCGTCGTCGTCGGTGAGGCGGTAGGTCACGGTCGCCTCGAGATTGCCGGGCTAGCCGCCCTCGCCGTCGGGGCTGATCGCCGTGAGCGCCACGCCATCCGCGACGGGCTCTGCCGTCCAGAGATGGTAGTGCAGGCCGTGCGTTCCGCCGTGGATGTGGTTCTGCTTGCGTGAGCCCGAGTTCTGCTCGAGCTGGTAGGGTATGCCCGCCGATCGTGACGCGCCCCGTCCGCGATGCGGTTTGCGTGTCGTCCGACAACGCCGCCCATCGACGTCGTGTCGCGCAGGTAGTCCGCGCCGCTCCGATAGCCGAGTACGATGTCGATCGGCGTGCCGTTCACCCGCGCGTAAACGAGACGAGCCGCGCCCCATAGGTCGTGACGGCGACGGTCGTTCCGCGTGCGTTCCGCAGCGTATAGAGCTCGATCGCATGCCCGTCCGGCATCGTGCCGAACGGTGATTTTGGTTACCTCTGTCATGATATGTCCCCTTTGTCCCTGACACGAAATGATATGTCTTATTTTATCACAAAATCTGTCACAAAGAGACGGCTTTCGTACACTATCGCACCTGTCGGCAGTCCTCCGCCGCCTCGAGGGCATCGTCCTCTCCATCGGGGCGGGCTGACGCAGGAGGCGCGCACAGCGCACAGCGCGGTCGATCACGAAGAGGGCGGGCAGCCGCTCTGCGCACATGCCGCAGGAGACAGCAGGCGGCGCTGTCGATGGATAGGTCATCATGTCCTCCACATGAAAAGGGCGCTGTCTCTCATCGGCTCACTGTGCTGCTACTTCCGCAAGCGATGCGCCGTTATCCAAAGCCTCCCGTTATCACGGGAGCGTCAATCATGATGCAACAGCGTCGCTCGTGTATCTTACGTCACGCTTTGTTACACCGCTTTCGTGACGGTCGGTCAAAGCGACCCACAGAGCGTCGTGAGCTACGCAGTCTGTTTTGCAGCTCGTCACCGAACGAGCCCCTGCTCTGCCAGATCTTTCACGAGACTTTCGCGTGATCGGCGATGCCTCAGATTTTCGCGCTGGCGTCCGACGCCCCGCGTCTTGTGCATGTAGGCGCGGATGTCGACGCCGTGCTCCATCTTCATCACATCGTCGAGGAGCTGCTTTGCCTGCTCCATGGTGACGGAGCGGATCATCTCCTTGACGCGTGGGATGGACGGTGCGCCCATGGAGAGCTCCGAGATGCCCATGCCGAGGAGGAGAACGGCGGCGTACGGGTCGCTCGCCATCTCGCCGCACATGCCTCGCCCAGATGCCCGCCTCGCGCGCACTCTCGATCGTGCGCTTGATGAGACGCAGGACGGCGGGGTTGAACGGGTTGTAGAGATGGGCGATCTGACGCGTTGCCGCGGTCGACCGCGAGGGTGTACTGGATGAGATCGTTCGTGCCGATGCTGAAGAAGTCCACGTACGGCGCGAGGAGCGGGGAGACGACAGCGGCGGCAGGGGTCTCGACCATGATGCCGACCTGCACGTCGTCGGAGTACTCCTTGCCCTCGTGGGCGAGCTCGACCTTGGCCTGCTCGACGAGCTTCTGCACGCGCTGGATCCGCTGACGCTGATGACCATCGGCACCATCATTGCGGCCCTTGCCGTAGAGGCCGGCACGCAGAATGGCCTTGATCTGCGGGAGGAAGAGGTCATGCCGGTCGAGGCTGATGCGCAGCGCGCGGTAGCCGAGGAACGGGTTCTCCTCCGGGCTCGATGTTGAGATAGGGCAGGGGGCTTGTCGCCGCCGATGTCCATCGTGCGGATGACGCAGATGTTGCCGCCGCATTTCTCGACCGCAGCACGGTATGCCTTGAACTGATCCTCCTCCGTCGGGATCGTCGTGGAGCCCATGAAGATGAACTCGAGCGGAACAGTCCGACGCCCTCCGCACCGTAGGTCAGTGCGTTGTCCACGTCCATGTGCGTGCCGATGTTCGCCGTCAGCTCGATGCGCACGCCGTCCTTTGTGACGGCGGGGAGATCCTTGAGCGCGGCGTAGTGCGCCGCGAGCTTTTTCTGCTCCTCGATCTTCGTCTCGTAGAGGGAGCGCTCTTCCTCCGTCGGGCGGATGATGATGTCGCCGCGGCTGCCGTCGAGATGACCTCGTCGCCGTCACTGATGAGACTGATCTTGTCGCCGATGCCGAGGACGGTCGGGATGGCGCGTGCCTTCGCGATGATGACGACGTGGCTCGTCGCACTGCCCGAGCCGAGGATGACGCCCGCGATCTGCTCGGTGGGCATGCCTGCGACGACGGACGGCTCGATCTCCTCGCCGACGAGGATGACCTGACTGGAGCCGACCTCCGGCTCCTTGACGCCGAGGACGTATTTCGCGATGCGCTTGCCCACGTCGCGAGATCGACCGCGCGCGCGGCGAAAGTACTCGTCCTCCATCTGCTCAAAGAGCTGTGCCTGCTCGTTCGCCGCATCGAGGATGCCCTGCGGTGCGCTGCCCGTCGCCGCGATCTTTGGCGGTGATGTTCTCCGCCATCAGCGGGATCCTGCACCATCATGCGGTGCGCCTCGAGAATGGCGGCCTGCTCCGTCTGCTCCTCTTTGCGCAGGCGCTCGATGGTCGTGAGCAGGGTTTCCGTCACGGCGGCGATGGCCACATTTGCCTTTTTCCTGTTCCTCATCCACCGCACCCGCCTTGTAGGCGGCGAGGTAGCCGTCGAGGTTCTGTCCTGCGAGCAGGACCTGTCCGACAGCGATGCCGGAGATAACCCCTTTTCCACGGATGGTTTCTGCCATAACAATCCCCTTTCCCCATGGGAATCTGCACAGTGAAAAATTTTCTGTGGTGACCGATAAAAATCTTTTCACCGTGATGAACGATGAAAAAACGCCACGAGGAATATGTACCCTCGGGCGTCCTCCGTATGGTCTTACTCCTCGCCGAACTTCGAGTTGACGAGATCGGCAGAGCCTTCACAGCATCTGCCTCATCCTCGCCCTCAGCGATGATGTTCATCTGCGTGCCCTGCACGAGCCCCATGCTCATCAGCATGAGAATGCTCTTGGCATCGACCTTCTTGCCCTTTGCCTCGATCTGGATCTTGGACTTGAACTTCGTCGCCGTCTGAACGAAAAACCGATGCGGGACGCGCGTGAATGCCCGTCTTGTTCTCGATGGTTACTGTCTCCTGCGTCATATAAAACCTCTCCCATCCGAATAGATAGATGACCATATCCCCTGTGCCGCACCGATGTGGGGCACACGTGAATCAATAACATAGCATATTATACTATAAATAAAGGGGCTTTTTCAATCAACTCTCACCGCTGTGAGCGCGGGATAATTTTTGGAGGATGATTGATAAAAATGAAGACCTCGGACAGTGCAGATGTTTCGTCCGCACGGCACTCACTTTTTTTCTTCAGCGTGCGCAGCGTATCCGCCACGATCTGCTCGGCGGTGAGATGATGCCCCGCGCCAGTTCCTCGGGATTGTAGCGGTCGTGGAAACTCCTTCGAGAGACCGTAGCAGCGCACGCGGATGTGCTCGTCCATGCCGTAGTATGCGGCGATCTTCTGCCCGAAGCCGCCCTCGAGCGTGCCGTCCTCGAGGGTGAGGATGAGGCGGTGCTTCGCTTTCAGCCTGTCAAGCAGCTCCGTATCGAGCCCCGAGAGGAAGATGGGGTTGATGACCGTCGCGTGCACGCCGTCCTTCGCGAGCTCGGCGGCAGCGTCACTCGCCATCTGTGCGAGTTGCCGGCACCGATGATGGCGACCTCCGCGCCCTCCGTGACGACCTGATAGCGGTTGAGCGCGCTGTAGTCCGTGCGCACGGGGTAGGGCGACGTCTCATAGCCCATGACCGGCACGCGGATCATGACGGGATGCGCTGTCTCGCGCGAGCGCCCAGCGCAGCACCGCGAGATACTCCTCGAGGCCTGCGGGCGCGAGAAAGACGAGGTTCGGATGTTCGCAAAGAGCGGGATGTCGAAGAAGCCCGAGATGCGTCACGTCGTTCATCCCGTAGAGCGTCGCGTACGTCGAGAGGAAGACGGCGGGATTGTTGTTCACCGCGACATCCTGCGCCATCTGATCGTAGACGCGCTGGAAGAACGTGCTGTACGTGCGCGAAAATGGGACGTGCGCCGCCGCGTGCGAGCCCCGATGCCATCGCGACGGCCTGCTCCTCTGCGATGCCCACGTCGACGTACTGCGTGCCGAGTGCCGCGCGGTCGGCGGGCGTGAGTCCGATGCCGCCCATCGTGCCCGCCGCGAGGAAGACAAGTTCGGGTTCCGCGCTGCTCTGCCTTTGACGAAGTCCACCGTTGCCGCGAGGAAGGGTCGGTGTACGGCTGCTTCAGCGCGCCCGTCTCGATCGTCAAAAGGCATACGGTAGTGCCACGTCTCACGGGTCTTCCTCGGCAAATTTGTAGCCCTTTGCCCTTCTGCGTATGGATGTGGACGACGACGGGCGTTTGGCTGTCCTTTACCGCGCGGAACGCATCGATCAGCGCCTCGCAGTCGCTGCCGTCGGCGACGTAGCGGTAGTCGAGTCCCATCGCGCGAAAGAGGTTATTCTCCGCCGTGCCGTTCGTCTCGCGCAGGCGGCGAAACTCCTTATACATGCCGCCGTGGTTCTCGGCGATGGACTCGTCGTTGTCGTTAAAGACGATGATGAAGTTCGTCTGCATCTCGCCCGCGACGTTCAGCCTCGAGTGCCTCGCCGCCCGACATCGAGCCGTCGCCGATGAAGGCGATGATGTTCTCGCGGCGTCCTGCGAGGTCGCGCGCCTTGGCGAGACCCGTCGCGAGGCTGATCGAGGTGGATGTGCCCGACGTTGAAGAAATCGTGCGGGCTCTCCTCGGGATCGTATAGCCCGAGACCTCATCGTACTCCTTTTCCACGAGATACGCCTCGACGCGTCCCGTCAGCATCTTATGTGGGTAGGACTGATGCGACACATCGTAGACGATCTTGTCCGTCGGCGAGTCAAACACCGTGTGCAGGGCGATGATCGCCCTCGACTGCACCAAAAGTCGGGGCCGAAGTGCCCGCCGTGAATGCTCGCGCGCTTTAGGAGCGCCTCGCGCATCTCCTGTGCGAGCGCCCTGCGCTGCTCAGCCGTATATCCCTTGATGTCGGCAGGCGACGTGATTTTTCCAAGATACAAAGAAATCCTCCTTTTCCTGTTTCCCAATCCATTCCTATGGCGATTATACCACCGATGGAGACGCAGGTGTCAAGGAGGATTTTGCCAGTCATCTTTTTGTTTCCCATGTGACGGATTTTTCAGTAAAAGTGTGGTAGAATCATTTTGATCTACGTAATTTATGGAAGGGATGGAACAGAATATGAGTGAATGCAAAATGAAGGACAGCCGCATCGTCATCAGCGAAGTCGCGATGCCGAGTCAGGCGAACCCTGAACGGGAAACGTCCACGGCGGCGAGATCGCGAAGCTGATGGACTCGGCGCGCTACGCGGCGGCGCGGCGCTGCGCGCTCGAACGTCGTCACGGCACGCGTCGATGAGCTCGAGTTTCACCTGCCGATCCGCATCGGCGACCTCGTCGTCGTGACGGCGGATATCGTCTACGTCGGACACAGCTCGATGGAGATCTCCGTCAACGTCATCGTCGAGGATCTCGATGAGGGCAGCGATCCGCAGCTCGGGCCTTTCGGCGTACTTTACCATGGTCGCGCTCGACCGCAACGCACGCCCGAAGGCAGTGCCGCCGCTCGAGCTCAAGACCGAGGCGCGCGCTTGCCTTTGGGAGGGCAAACGCCGCTACGAGGCATCACAAGGCGCGCAAGCGCGCGTCACCATTCCCACGGGCGGCTGTGTTCGTGACGCGATTGCCCAGCAGGCGAAAGGCGTCGACGTGAACAGAGAGAGGCGGAGAAGCAGTAAGGACAGATTGCTGGGGTGTGGGCTTTCTGCTATAATGATGGAAGAACTCTACTTTCCCTACTTTGAGGAGGTGTCCACCGTGGCAATGGCTGTTTCATCGGATACGTTTATTGACAATGCAAAGGTCATGGCAAAGGGGCAAGTGACGATCCCTGGATGTGCGCAACATCCTCGGGGTCACTAAACGGCAGTCAGTGACCTTCGTGGTGAGCAGGGGCTCCAGTGCGGCTGGTGAACTCTGCCGTCTATGCGATGCAGATGATGCAGCGCGAGATGGGCAGCGTGGGAGCAGACCTGACAGAGGACGATGTCATGGCACTGGTGGAAGAGGAACGCCGCGGAGGAATCGTGCGCATTCTGTAAAGTAGATGTACTGTTGACAGGGGATAAGGATTTCTTTGGCGTCTGGTTTGACGACCTGCGCATCCTTACCCCTCGCAGAGTTTCTGCGGCTGTAGGAGGGAGTGCACGCCCTCCAGCCGCAGCAGCGCTTCCTTCTTGTCGAGCCCGCCTGCATAGCCCGTGAGGCTGCCATCTGTACCGATGACGCGGTGACAGGGGAATGAGGATGGAGATCAGGGTTGCGCCCGACCGCACCGCCGACGGCCTGTGCCGACATCCGCTCCGCCGCGTGCGGCGGCAATATGCGCGGCGATCCTGCCGTACGTCGTTGTCGTGCCATAGGGAATCCCTGCGCAGGATCTTCCAGACCGCCTGCTGAAATGCTGTGCCGTGCGGCGCGAGCAGCGGCAGAGCACCGGGATCACGCCCCGCAAAAGTACACATCGAGTCAACGAGAGACCTCCTCGAACACGGGAGGTCTTTTTGCGTGCGTACCACTGATGCAGCGGGACATCCTCTGCAAAAGTCCAGCTCTGTCAGTGCCGCCCCGTCGCTCACGAGGATAATTTTTGCCGAGCGGTGAGGAATAGTATGTCGTGTAGGTCATGCGGATGCTCTTTTCACAGGCGGCAGGAGGAAGGCAAAACGGCAGGGGATGAGAGGGCGATGGCGGCGACGGTGAGGGAGCGCCGTCGTGAGCCCCTGTCCATCTGCGATATGGCCGAGCACGGGCGTAAAGACGCCGCCGACACTGACCGCGAGCCGAGCGTCACGCCTGAGGCGAGCCCCACGCGGTTTGGGGAGGTACTGCTGACCGAGTACCACCATCGGGCTGTAGATGAGACTGAGCGACGCCGCAATCGGCAGGAGAAGCAGGGCGGCGAGCACAAGGGAGTGTACCTGCGTAAAGAGGAAGATGCACGGCGGCAGAATCACCGCTCCCGATGCGGATCGTGCGGTGATAGCCATAGCGGTCGGCGAGCCGTCCGCCGAGCAGCGTACACGCCGCGCCGATCGCTAGTAGACGCTCAGCACGGCGTTGCCCATCGCCTCCGTCTGCCCGAGCTCCTGAATCCAGTACAGCGCGAGGAAGGTATTGATGCCGAAGAAAATGATCGAACGCCCGAAAGACAATGGCGGTCAGACGCAGGAACGAGCTCCACTGATCGACGCCCTGCGGACGTGCCTTGCCTCCGCCGCCTGCGGTGCAGCGTTCAGCTCGTAGAGCCCGCGCAGATGATGGCGGAAGACAGCGCAGATGATGACCTCGGGGACGAGAAAGACGAGCGTTCGCAGAGACCGAACGTCGTCACGGCGGCGGTCATGACCACAGGACCAAGGGCAAAACCGAGATTGCGCCGAAAGAAAAGATGCTTGATATTCTTCGCGCGTTCGCCCTCCGCCGAGGCGTGATGGACGAGCCGCGCCGCCTGCGGTGGAACATCGCCGCGCCCGTCCCGCTCACCGCGACTGCCGCGCACAGAGCGGGGAACGGTCACCACACCCGTGAGCGCCATGCCGCCGCCGGCGAGGAGGAGCCCGAGCGGAATCAGCCACGGGCGGTTGTGCCGGTCGGCGAGCTGCCCAAAGATCGGCTGCACCACCGAGCCGACGAGATTTGAGAACAGCACGAGCGTCGCCGCTGTCGCATAGTCGTAGTGATAGGCCGCGATCAGGAACGGCAGCACCGCCGCGAGCGCGCTCTGATTGATGTCCGAGCACAGATGCCCGCACGAGATCAGATAATTATAGGTCCTTACCTTTGTTGTTGCATACAAAATGCCCCCTGCTGAATGAGATGCGTTCTATTATAGAACAAAACGGGCACGCGGTGGGGGCGCATGTCTTTGCGTGGATGTGCTATCATAGAGAAGTGGCTGAGGGAGGGAAGGCGATTCTCTCGTCAACCCTAAGAAACCTCTGACGAACCTTATTTTATCAGTGCTCCTAGTAGATGTGCCTATTATACCGCAGCGCTGTCGTACGTATAGCTGTGCTTGTAAACGTATTCCGGTGCGATGTCTATGTTTCCATTATCCCATGTGATGACACCGCGAAAAAGAACCGGATGATGAAATACGGCATCGTCCTTTGAGCGGCTTAGAACACTCGCCTTCGAGCAGTGTCGTATCAGACAGACGCACTTCACCGGTGGAAAAGGTTATGAGCATCATGCCGCCGCGCAGTGGCTTTTGCTTCCGTTACCATTTACTGTCATCCCGCAGCGTTCCCTTGCATAGCAGAGCACCATCCTTTATACACATTGTCCACACCTCGGTTCATGGGCGAAATTTTATCGAAGTGCTCTCTTGCACAGCAAGATTCCAGCTTTGTAGGCTTCGTTCTCAGTGAAAGGCCAGCCAGCCGGTGATGATCTTCATTGCTGCTGCAGAGACCCCGCCAGCAGCTCGCCGTCAATCGCAACAACTGCACTCGCATCATAGTGAACATGAACATGGGGCTTGTTGTGTTGTCCTATATCGCGAAAAAACATATATATGATCATACCGCCGAAACGACCTAGGAATCGCTGATAAAATGAGGTCTGCCAGATGGGGAATTTTTGTCCGAACAAGGTGGAAAAACCCGGACGCAGAGTGGGGCTCTGTGGAGGATTTTCCGCCGAAGTGCGGGCGAAAAAGATGCGTCAAGATGGTAGTGCCGAATTTATCAGCGTTTCCTTAACTCAGGCATAAGGGGGCCTCCTCTCAGCATCAGCATATCATAATGCGCATGAGCACATCCAATTCTATTATACTGAGGAAAAAGAAATGTCGCCGTTGCAGCAACTCGACGCGAGATGGGCTTTGTTAGAACATGAGGCACCGTCTCCGCGCACCTGTCGCGCGCGAATGTCTCCCTTTTGCTGCATAATGCCAGGAGGTGCTGATGCGGACCTATGTGGACGCGGATGCCCGCCTGGTGCGTGAGCAGATCGAGGATAGCGGCGCGAATGTATGAAAGTGCCGGTCACATTCCTCTGCGATACGCATCATGTCCCGCGCTCGGATTACCGCGAGATACGGCGTGTGGATGCGGGACGGGATGCCGTGGAGATTGCGCTGATCAACCGCTGCCGTATGGGCGATATCGCTGTAACGCCAGGACCATGGACCAGCGATGTACCGCGCTTAGGAAGAGCGCCTACGTCAGCCATCCAGAGTGGCGTGACCACCTGAGCGGGTGAGGAGCTTGCCGCACAAAGAAAGCAGCGGAGACGCGCGCGGGTTCTTCAGCATGCATACAAGAGAGAAACAAAAGAGCTGATGCGCAGAAGTCTGTCGCAGAAGGCGTTTTGAGGACTTGCGATCCTGCCTGGGAACATGAGGTGGGAGCAACATATGCATGAAGGCGCTCAGTCGCTTTGACTCTTCCTCGTTATCACGGGGGAGGGTCAAAACATATGCATCATATGCGTCATTGCTGGGCCAGGAGGCTTGGAGAAATCGGTATCATAGCGCACTGATGCGACGTGTCTGCGCATGTGTGACGATGGGGCGCCCGTGATTCTAAGCGCACTACATCGATGAGATATTATATTCATAAAGACGCTCACATACTTCCCGCCCGTGCCGCCGTGGCTGCCGCCGCCCGAGGAGGACGATGACGAGGAGGAGGATTTTGCCTTCGCCGTGCGCGCGACGCGCGAGTGATGTAGTTGTCGTCGCTCTGCGTGAGCTGAAAGCTCTTGTGATCGGTACGCATCCAGCTGCTGCTGCCGCGGCGAGTGCTGCTCATCTTGCGGATCTAGGAAGCTAAGCGAATGAGACAGAAGATGGCGAGCGAGGAGAGCGCCGCGATGCCGAGTGCCGTGCATTGAACGCCGCGCGTGGGTCGTAGGGCGCACCTTCCTTCTCATAGTGAGTGAGCATCATGTCCGTCGTTTGGCGTAGAGCGGTAAACGCATCCGCCAGCGGTTCCTCGCGCAGAGCGGGGAGAACGCCTCGGTCAGTGCATCCATGCACTGCCGTCGGTGATGCGGTGCGCATGTTGCTGCTGCTGGAGATATGCCAGTCGCGATCCTTCGGCGCAATGAGAAAGGACGATCGCACCCGTTTTCTGCCGTGGGTGCGAGGCGTGTCGTGATCTCGTTTGCCGCCAGCGCCGCACTTTTGCCGTGGAGATCCTTCATCGTATAGACGGCGATACGTGCCCCGTGCGCCGCACCGAGCTCCTCGAGCGTTGTGTATCAGTGATGCCGCCTCAGCCGCGGAGAGCAGACCCGCCTCATCCGACAGGAGAGGGCGCCGCCTGCTGCTGGGCGGCATTTGCCGATATTTGCAGGGCACATATTGCCAGGATGAGCAGGAGAAGTGCGACTGAGATACGATGTTGACTTTTGTCACGTGACACTCTCCTATCCGATGGATGTACTTGATGGCGTAGTGAGCAGCGGCAGCGCAATCAGCGCAGGGGATGAGCGGATAGCGGAGTGCCTTGCGGCGGTCGATGGGCAGCGAGCCGACGACCCTTGCCCGTCTGCCCGTTCATCGCGAGATGGCAGGGCTGGTTCTCGTAGCGTCGTGAGAATCCACACGGAACCATCGCATAGCGCACGGCGCCGTCCCGCTTTGCAATCTGCGCATTGCCATCAAGACTGCGGCGGTGATAGCCCTGACCGTGTCCGCGAGGATGCTGACCGCACTGCGTGCGCACGCGCCGATCAATGCGCGGCGCGGAGGCCTTGGCATCGACATCGTATTTGTCCGCGAGATGCCCGCAAGATAGGCGGGAGGAAAAGCGAATGAGCGCGCTGAAGTCAAATGGTTCGATGCTCTCCATATAGTTATCGTCCATACGGCGACTGCCGTCTGCGGGACGGCGTGAAATGACATCGTACCGCTGCGGTGACGAGGCGTAGATGCGTGCTCCGTGATGGTCTCATCCGAGGTCTCCGTCACATAGTCGGTCTCCGCACGGAACGTCGCACTTGCGCTGACATCGGCATCAAAGAGCCAGAACGGAACGCTACATCGACTGGATCTCCTTGATGCGGTTTCGCGTCCTTGAATGCATCGGGGAGCAGCCACCGCCCTTGGTAGAACCTTGAGCGCGGCGACGGCGTCCTCTTTCGTCTTTTTGAACGGAATGATGACCGCAGGGCGCAGCATCCCGTCGAAACGGCGCGGGAGGAGGTTCGGACTCGCCGCAGTAGACAGGAGGTCGCCATCGTATTGGCGTCGGAGACCAGTTCCGCACCGCAGGCAGAGCAGGTCTGCACCTGCATCGCGGCGCGCTCCTCCTCTGACCACTGCGCGTCCGGCGCGTTTGCCGCGGCCTTCTCCTCTGCCGTCTGGCGGCTGCCTCCTCCTGCGCACGGTAGCGCTCCTCGAGGGCAGCAGCATCCAGCTCCCAGCATGACAGTGCGCGCAGACAACGCGCGCATCCCCCGGATGAAAACTGAGGGGTGCGCCGCAGTTCGGGCATTGATAACTGACGGTTGTTTCGGCATGAGTTTACTCTCGCTATTTTGGCTGGCGTATGGGTGCCCTGCAAGAGGCCTACCGCTTATCCTTCTCATCAAACGCATCACCGCACTGCGGGCAGAACTTCGGCGGATGCGTTTGGGTCGTCGGGCGTCCAGCCGCATTTGTCACAGCGATAGAGCGGTGTTCCTGCGGACGCGGCTTTGCCGCACTCCGTACAGAAATTGCCCTGATTCAGCAGCGCCGCACGTACACGTCCACCCGCGGGGATAGGTTGGGCTTGCCGCACCCGCACAGAACTTCCCGTGTTGCCCGCATGGCTGCAGGCATGTCCACCCTCCGTGCTACTGCCCCTCGCTGGGTCTGTGCGTGGGAATGGATTCACCGCGCTGCCTGTATTGCCCTGCGGGCCGAACGTACCCATTGCGCCCATGCAGAGATTGCCGACCTGCCGAGCCCCATGAAGCTCGATGCAACGCCGTTCTCGTTGCTTGCTGCCGTGCGTATCGCGTCCGCTGCTGCACCCTGCGATACGGCCGGCGTCAGGTTCGCATCACTCGCTGATCGCGCCGTCCTGCAGATCTTTTTGATTCGCTGCTCATCGCGTTCGTCCGCCTTGACGCTCGACACACTCGAAGCGAGACAATCTCGATGCCGCGCTTTTTCGCCCCACTCGGCAGACAGCTCAACGGCGAGTGCGTCACGTATCTCCTTCGTATAGTTGATGAGCTGCGAGTAGCGGATACCCCTGCGCCGCGATGCGTCCGAATGCGGGCTGCACGTCGTCAGCAGCTCGTCGCGCAGCTCGTCGATCTCGCTGCGCATATAGTCGCCGTCCACGTTGCCGCGAGACATTGGTATGAAGAGAATCGGATTCGCGATGCGGTAGCTGTAGGTGCCGAAACAGCGGATGTTTACATTGAGCGTATGAGCGCCGAGCGCCGTCTCAAACTGGATCGACTGTGCCGTGCCGTACTTATTGCCGATGATCTCCTTCGTATTGACATAGTAGATGCGCTGATCCTTCGCGCAGATCGCCGCCGAACGTCAAAACGTCTGCCGACATGCGCAGCACCGCCTTCAGATTACGTCGCGAGATCGCCGCCGAACACCGTCGGCTCGGTCGAGGCATCGTACGTGCATGCGCCCGGCTCCGCAGATCTCACGACTCTTGCCCTGATCGACGATCATCATGCACTGCTCGACATTCACCACAACGACCGAGCCTGTCGTGATGATATTGCTCTCACCGCTCGTGTTCGAGCTGCGCCCGCGCGCACTCGTGCGCTTTTCGCCCGTGCGACCAGCGTGTCGGCATCGAGGCTGTCACAGCAGTGAACTCCTTCCACTGGTCGGCGAGAACCCGCCCACCGCGCCGGCAGCTGCCTGAATCAGTCCCATCGTTTTTCCTCCTTAGGGTTCTGTCACCAATACGAGAATCATTTTAACATAAGTACGGAAAAAGGGATTAGAATTCGATATAAGAAGACAGAAGGAGAGAAGCGTCTGGAAATAAAGAAAAAGCAGGACAACGCGTTTTACTATGGCGAATGATAAAAAGATATGACGAACGGAGAAAGCCCTTGACAAGAAAGAAGTGGAGCGGGCGGAGTTTAGGGGAGCACTGATACTCGGCACAACCATCTTGACACATCTTTTTCGCCCGCTTATCGTTAGCAAATCCTCCACATAGCCTTTGCTATGCGTCCGGTTTGCCGCCTCAATCGGACAAAAATCTGCACCATATCTGCAGACCTCATTTATCAGTGATTCCTTAGTACGTGCTGCTATCGTTGTGTTGTTATCCTTCATGGGGGTGTGGAGGCGTAAAGGGAGAGGAGGCATGGTTAGTCTACGGATCAACATGCAGAAATTTTATACGGGGAAGAACGTCGTTTGATTCAGCGGGCGGAACGAGAAAAACGACTGGTGTTTTTGTCGCGAGCCGGTGTATCCGTCCCTGTCCGGTGGGCGCCGTTATGGTCAACTATGATTAGCGAGATAAAAACGAGAATGAAGGGGATTCTGCAGGACGAAGCGCTAAAGATTCCGCAATACTATTATATTCAGTACTTTGAGAATGCAATTATAATCGTTTTGATGAAGGATATTTTTAAAGTATCAAACACCCCTGTTTACGAATGATATACACCGTGAACTTTTAAGTTTTCGAAGTACGAACGATTATTACAACAAATTATGATCACCTATTGGAAGACGCTGCAAAAGAAAAATTATCGTGTATGCGATGTGATCAGTCAGGATTCTGATTTGCCTTACGGTTTTACCGAAAACAAAATAATAAAAATGCATGGTGACTTTGAACACAATAATTTTGTTCTCAAGGAAGACGATTACTTGCACTATGAGCAGAATTTTCGACTGCTGACGGCGTATATCAAGGCTTCCTTATCGCCAAAACACGATAATATTCATTGGATATTCGTTCAATGATCCAGATTTGAAGCCAAATCTTTTCATGGGTCAAAGAGGTGCTGAGGGCATGATATGCCGCGCTCCTATATGATTGTGACGAAAACGGCGTATTCCGAGGCGGACCGCAAATTACTTCAAGAATTTTTGGGACGTGCTGTATGCTAATATGCTATGGGAAGGTTCTGACCATGCAGAACAAAATGGTTCGGATGCTCCAATTTCTGCGTGAAAAAGAGGGGCAGACCGTGGCAGCGAAGATCATGATGCCTTAAAGCCTTTGCGGATTTGAATTATCTTCATAGGAGGTACATAGAACAGGCCTTTTTGGGGGACTGGTATCTTTTTGGATAACAATAAACTTGTTGTAATTGAAAATACTGGATTTAGGATCTTGGCACTCTCCTTTTTGAGGAACGTTGAAATTCTAATGAGGAAGATGTGTCAGATGAGGACAAAGGATATTATAAGAAATCTATGGAATTTTGCAAAAAGCAGTGTTTACTGGTATGTACGTGATGAAAAAGGGAAGATTAAAGAAATCATCCCCATATGGACGGAAACACAGTGTGGATCAAATACGTTCTGCCATCACGGACTATGACATGAGCATTGAAAAGCTTGAGACAGCGAAATGAGTCCATGTTACTGCAAATTCTGTGCTATATATGGAGCAGGCGAGACTGTCTCATGATTTGGGAGAATACGTGGAAGCATATCGATATTTTAGAGGGGACGAATATTTTATCAACAAGGCAGTATAATTGGTATTTTATTAGTTTGATAAATCGAAAATATTTAGCAAGGATAATAGATCAAAAATATTTTCTGTGTTCGGAAGAGGAACAAAATGAGATCCGACAGGATGCGGAGGCAATAGATCTGATAAGATATATTACTCTTTTGCTGGATATGGAAAAATGGAACATATGTCCCCTATGAGAACTGTATACATTTCTAAGTGTTTTATTCATCGTTTCTAACGATGCAGAAAGCGGAGGAGGCGTTGAAAGAATCACGGACATCGTATTTTATTTAGCAAAATGCCTGCAATTGCGGAGCTGCGTCAATATGTTATTGAGGCTGGAATTACCTAGTTCAGAATTTTTATTCTTTGATCAGTATATAGAGTTTTCTTCAGGAATCCGGCAGTATGCGCCAGCTTGTTGATGGCAATGACTGTGTCGCATGGAGGATGGAGGAGATATGTCCTTCGGTGATGCTGTCAGGAACATCCAGCCAGAGCCGCTGGACTCAATGGACATCTACTTCGTATTGCGCTCATCTTCCCTTGGAAGACCTCCAATTCATTTTTCGCAGAGTGAGGACGCTCAGGTCAGCATCGATGATGATGGCATCAGCGGGTTGGAGCATATCCTGTCAGAACTTACCTGACATAAATGTAGTTGAACGAAATGAGCTCTTTGAAAAATCCCTGTACCTTTCCTGTCAGCACTTGCGGCTGCCGTCATTGATATCGGACGTGCTTCAGGCACTGGTAAATCATGTTGGGGAATATCGTACGTCGCTCAGATGCGGATGGCGATAACAGTGTTCTTTTGTGGCATGCATCCCAAGTGAGGAACGGGCGGATGATGAGAATGACGCGAGTACCGTTTGCTTCATGAGTTTATCGAGCGGCTTCTCGCGGTCATCACAAGAAAGAATTGGCTGATCTTGATGATATCGGAGAATGTGCTCGAACAGGCCTGATCCTGCACTGGATCGTGACGGAGCGTTCGAGCCAGTATGTATCTACGTTGCTGGAACAGGGGGCTCTTGAGGCCTTGAGCATCCTGCATCCGATATATGGATGATGATACGAAAACGCTGTATTTGTTTTGGCGCAACGGGAAGAGGTGAATGTAAATTTACCAGATCGATTGAAAATAGATGCACATGACCCAAATTTGGGCGGTCTGGACGAGGGCGCGAGTTTTACAGCACCTTGAGCGATCGGCGGCAGAAAAAGCAAGGTTGCTGTTTGCAGTCTATCAGTGCGAAAATCTACGTCGAACAAAGACGTGGAGAAAACCTTCTTCGGTTTTGCCAAATGTTCGGGATGATCGAAAGACTTCTCCCAGTTCCATAAGTACATTTTAGCTGTGGTACGAATGCATATCTCGCAGATGCTTTTTGTCGAAAAGCACGAAATACGTGAGTGATCAGGAAACGCATATTGCTGAACTTGCATGGGTTGTTGATTGGGAAAACGATGACTATGCAAACTTTCAATGTGGATGGCTTGCATACGCCCGGAGGCGCTGCTGCAGACTATGGCGAGACATGAAAAGTATGAAGACACATTCATGATACAGAAAGAGTAGTTTGAATGACAATCAAGAAAATATTCTCGTGGATATATTTTAGCTATTTGCGAAAGAAAATATCAGCGATGGTTAAGAGGTCGACATAAGCTAGATCGAGGCGCATTCTTCGCGGTCATCGAAACATTTCAAATTGGCTTCGTGAGGCAGTCGGGATTGTCTCTGCTGCTCTGCTGCAGAATTTTCACTGAGCTTTGTGGTATTAGAAAAAGTTCGGGATTTTGATACAATCGCGGTCCATGTGCCTTTGCGATTTCGTAGGCATAGATGGCTTTCGTACTTCGATGAGCTCAATGTATTCCAGCCAAAAGATGTCGCTATATGCGATCGAAGTTATAGATTTTAACAACGAGATACACATGCGATGGAATAATTCGCTAAAAGTTTAACGAGCCTTGCACACTAGCTAACTTGCCATTTGTGCACACACATGCAATGCATTCCTTGCCATGCACTCCGCTCCTATGATATAATGCGACTTGTCGCACAGCGGCGCATGGAGAGGTGTCCGAGTGGTCGAAGGTGCTTGACTCGAAAATCAAGTGTGGTGATGAGCCACCGTGGTTCGAATCCCACCTCTCTGCCAGTAAAATCAAGGCTTCGAGCATTTTACTAAACCCCTTTTCTGTTCTATTTTTATTTTTGTGATAGCACTTGACAGCCTGGCATAAAGAGATGCTCGGCTTTTTATTTTTATAAGGGCTAACTTCTCTCAACCCATTTCGGATTAAATTTCGGGTCGCAGGTTCTTAGTCCGTCAATGCGCTCAAACAGATCGGGCTTGATTGGGTTTATAAGTGGGTCCAAGGATAAAATCAATTCCTCGGCGTGCAGAGTTTTGCAGCGGGGACGAAGTCACTGTCTCCTGATCAGAACAATTTGATCTACTGCTGTTTTGTAGGCGGGAAGAGGCTATACTGGCACCAATGCTTCATATCTACGCCCTTCTGACTTACATCCAGCATGAAATCCTGCTCTTGTAGTTCTTCGATTCGGAGAATACCACGGCATAGCTTGCGGGTCAATATCCTCTCAGAGAAGAATTCTTGCTCATCAGCTGAGTTTTCCAAAGGCTATGCAAAACTTCCTCTCTCTTCAGCTCCTCAATGAAAGCGGACATCCATGTCGCAGCTCTGACCGTGAAAAATCGACCTGCTTTTGCAGAGCGGGTAGATACTATTTTCTGTCCATAGAGGGTAGTCATAGTAGAAAATGCGGTATCAAATCGCTGATCTGCGCCATGATGATAGAGATGGCGATACGAGTACATCTTGGTTCGTCCGCTGTTCGCTCGCGTCTTTTTCGCCAAGAAACGACTCTGTACACGCCGACGGTAAAAACCACCATCGACCAAAATTGCTGTTTCTAGAATCTCCCGCAAATAAAAATGTCTCCCGGATTCGCAAAGCTCAGATAAGAGAGCAGCTTATCAGAGACGCTATTAGCATATTCGTTTTATGCTACTATCATATGTCTTTGATGGTAAAGTTGTCAAGAGAAAATTTCCCTATTAGGCTCTTTTAGGCGTTCGTTTCCTTGTGAGAAGTTTGTCAACTGTCCTGAAACATCACTACAAATCCCAGCTTCACGCCGCCTGCTGTCTTCCGCCAAGAGGCGATCCGTTGCTGCTGTTCCCAGGACGACGGATGCGGCGGCAGACGCTGAGAGCTAAATCCCATGGTCACGCTGGAACACTGCCCTTGATGACGCCATCCCTGTCAGCGCATTTCGGATGATGGCGTAGTTTAATGTCGTGAAGGCAGGGGCGACAGTCGAAGCGATGAGCCCTTCTGTACGGTGAACCCCTCGTTTGATTTGAAACCGCTCGCATCCGGCGTTCTTCGCATTGCAGACCCTTTCTTCTCACGGTACGTAGAGCATTATAGCCGAACGTGTTGAGAAAGAGTCAATCTCATCCATAATTCTTCGGCAAAGAGAGTGTCACCGGCGCTAATCATGATGTTCTGATTCGACTGCTTCGTCTTTACCGTGTGCCCGTTGTTCGTGATCGTTTGGCAGAGTGCATGCTCCGCGAAATGTAGAATGGACTTGTTCAGATCAGCGGAGCAGAAGGCTGCCACCGTGATCCAGTCCTCCTTATTTTTCGCGTGATTCAGCAGGCGGTTGTATAGGTTGGAGGATTCGCCGATGGAGCGTCTCCACGCCCAGCAGCTCCCTCCGTAAAGGAGAAAGTACACGCCGATATTGCTGTGAATCTCCAGCGGCATCTGCCGATGATCGCGCGGGATTTTCAGAACCCTCGGTATTTCGAGCCTTTCCGCGATGCGAGAACAATTCCATCCATTGAGCCGTCGAAGAGCAGGAACTCGACGGCTTTTTTCTTTGTGTGCATAAGGAGCCCCCCGTATCAACAATCTATGCGCTTCAGCCCTACGAAATCCTCCAGCACGCCGACAGATCCGCAATCTGCTAGATAGAGCCGTCTTGTCCTGTGCTTTTGCAGAATATCTATGCCTACGGGCTGTCCCATATCCATACACATCACCTCAGATCAAATGATCTACCTATATTTTATCAGGCTTCCCTCTTGCAGATTGTCATTTCTCTTGCACCAAATCCATACACCGCTCAAAATGCCATTGACAGAAAACCGTTTGGCGTAGTAGCCTATACGAGACATGGAAAGGGGCGTTTTCGTTGCCATTTTATACCTACAGCTATATTGGGCAGGGTCGGACAGGCGAGCCATACGGCGTGGTATGTCGTTTCGTTTCTCGCGCTCGCGTGCACTGCTTGTCGTGAGCATCGAAAGTATCTGCGCAGCAGCACTTTTCCCTCAGCTACCGCGATCTCGTCGTCCTGCTGTTTCTGGTGGTGATCTTTCTCGGGGCATGCGGTACGGCGACTACAACCACGAAGAGCGACCGCGAGCAGACCTCGCATGGCCAGTTCGTTGCAGAGCCTCAGGAAGGATCTCGATGTCCCTGTCAGTGATATCAAAGGTGAACTCGACCAATCTGAGGCAGGGCATGCTCGTCGATGTAGAGGCACGTTCTACGTGATTCATTTCAATGCGGACTTCACGTCGTTTCAGTATGAACGCACGCACCTCCTGCGGCGGGATATACAGATCGTAGATAAGGGAGGACTGAGATGATCGTCTGCTTACTGGTACTCGCAAAACTCGCTCTCGGTCTGCTCTGTCTCATCGTGCAGATCAACCTCCTCAGCAGAGGGCAACCTCGCCCCCACGTCCACGACCGATCAGGTGCAGAACACGTGCTCGGCGGCATCATCGGCGGTGTTATCTGCAGCAGTGCCATCTCTGTGAGTTGACTTCCTCCTCGTCCTCGTGCGTGGACGCTCCTCGTGCTCCTGCTGAAATTTATCAAGGGCGAACAACCGCCGCGTCAAGGAGATCGTTGACGGCACACCTGCGATCCTCATCGAGCGCGGCAAAAATCCTCATGGACGAGTGCATGCGGCAGGGCCTCCTCGCGCATGATCTCACGCTGAAACTGCGTCTGGCGGGCGTCTCTACCATCAAGGATGTCAAGCGTGCCGTGCTCGAGCCGAACGGACAGCTCACCATCATCCAGTATGGTGAGACGCGCGCCTATCCGCTCATCCTCGACGGGCAGGTCGATGAGGATATCCTAGAGCTCATCGAAAAAGACCACGTGTGGCTGAACGCTGCCCTGCGCGATGCGGGCTACGAACTAAAGAATGTCTACGTTGGCGAATACAAGGGACGGCAATCTCGCCATCTATCCACTACATAATTGTGAAAACGGCAAAAGAGCCACGCAAAGTAACTCTTCGCGTGGCTCTGCTATCTATGACAGGAATACCGGGATCGGTGGATCTCGATCTCGCTTGCGCTCGGGCGCATCTGCCGCCTTCGGCAGAGCTGACCTGCAGGACACCGTCGCTGAATTCCCGCATGGATGTTCGCATCGTCGATGCCGTCGATGTAGAACGAGCGGCTGACTTCGCCCGTATGACGCTCGCGGCGGATGTAGTTGCCGCTATCGTCCTCTCGTCCTTGCTCTCGTTGGCTACAGCGGCTGATGGTGAGATAGCCGTTCTCGTGCGGAGGTTGATGTCCTCCTTCGTCACGCCCGGCAGGTCGGCGGCGAGCTCGTAGTGGTCGCCGCTGTCTTCACGTCTACCTGAACGAGGCACCCCAATTTGCTGCGGGGAAGTCGTGCTCAAAGAGGAATCAAAGAGGGCAAGACGGGTTGTTCTGCTCGCTGCGTGCCAGCCGCGATGTCCGCCAAAAGGTACAAGTCCAAACATGATGATCAACTCCTAGATTCGTTTTGTTGGCTGATGCATGTTTGGTATCTGCATCAGTCATGTCATTTTCTTTCTTGGGAAGGTGCTTCAAATCACCTTTCGATTGTTATTATACCTCTAAAGTCAAAAAGTCAATGGGTCAAAAGATTGAAAAATTTTGCACGGCGATATAATAAGACTAGGGAGTCCGCTGATAAAATGAAGTCCGTCAGATTGGCGTAGATTTTTCGCCCGATTGAGGCAAAGCAAACCGGACGCACAGCGAGGGCTATGTGGAGGATTTGCTAACGAAAAAGCGGGCAAAAAATGCGCTAAGATGGCGGTGCTGGACTATCGGTGCTTCCGAATGATATTTCATGAATGGAAGCGGAGGAAACAATATGGCAGAATACAGAGGTTCTTTTCATCAGCTGCGAAGTGCTCGACGTGTCAGAAGGCGGAGAAGTTCCTGCGTACTGGCGGTGCGGCACCGATGCGCGACATTAAGACACAGAACCCAACGACGGACGAGCTGCGTACACTGGCACACAAGGAGCGGCTGCCGCTGAAGCGGTTTTTCAATACGAGCGGATGGTCTACCGCGACCGTGGGCTGAAGGATAAGCTGCCGGAGATGTCGGAGGAGCAGCGGTACGCCGCGCTCGCCTCCGGACGGGATGCTCGTGAAGCGGCCGTCCTCATCACGAAGGATCGCGTGTTGGTGGGCTTTCCGAGTCGAGGCGGAGTGGGCAGAGTTGTTTGCGTGGGAGGATGATCCCGCAGCTGCGTTTTGAAAGAAGGATTTCGATGAAACGAGAGTCATGGACGGCATCCTCTATGCGATGCTGTTTGCCGTGCCGGCCTACGTGCTGGGGCTGTATTTCTCGTGAGGCGGCCCCGTGTTCGGCATTCTGCTCGGGATGCTGTTCGCGAGCGGCGGCCGGAGAAGACGGAGGCGGCATTCGCTTTACGGGCAAGAAAGATTCTCCAGTATGCGATCATCCTGCTCGGCTGAGATGAATCTCTTTCACGTCGTGGAGGTGGGCGAGCAGTCCCTCTACGTGATGGTCTTTACGCTCGCGGCGGCGTTCGCGGCGTTTGTCGTGGGAGCGCCTGATGGGGCTCGATCGCGATACGACGGCGCTCGTCGGCGCAGGGACGGCGATCTGCGGCGGCTCGGCGATTGCGGCGGTCGCCTGTGATTAGCAAAAGAGATCGGGATGTGGTGATCTCGATTGCGACGATTTTCTTCTTTAACGTGATTGCGGTCTTTCTCTTTCCATTCCTCGGACGCATGATGGGGATGTCCGATCAGGGCTTCGGCATGTGGGCGGGCACGGCGATCAACGACACGTCGTCCGTGGTCGCGGCGGGCTACGCAGTACAGTCACGATGCGGGCGCGTGCGACGATTGTGAAGCTGACGCGTACGCTGATGATCGTGCCGGTCTGTCTCTTCTTCGCGCTGCTCGTGATGCGCGGGGCGAAGAGCGGCGCAGGGTTCTCGTGCGGCGCATCTTCCCGATGTTCGTGCTCTACTTCATCGTCGCGTGCATTGTGAACGACAGGCATTCTCCCGCAGAGCCTCTCGCATGGGCTGGGGATGCTCGGAAGGTTCGCGATTAATGCTCGCGATGAGTGCGATCGAGCTGAACTGGATCTCCGTCGCTTTCGTGAATAGGAGCGGCCGCGTCCCCTCGGGATGGTGTGCTGGGCGGCGGTGGCGGCGGCTGTCGCTCGTCGTCCAGCACGTGCATGGGGCTGCTGTAAGAGGGACAATGGGGAATAAAGACAGCGAATCAGAGAAAATACGCCGTGGACGAACAGGACGTCGAGCTGCGGCCGTTCCGCAGTTTCTGCCGCCGCAGGCGACCGTGCTGATGATGGGGGTTTTTCCGCCGCAGCGGAGAAAGCGGCGATGGCGTTCCACTACCGAACTTCCAGAATGATATGTGGCGGGTCTATGAAACCGTGTTCTTCGGTGATGCGGCGCATTTTTCAGGTGCCGGGGGAAAAAGGCTTTTCGATGCAGCGCATCAAGGCGTTCCTCACGGAGCGCGGCATCGGCTCATGTCCCGGCGTGCGGCGCGCCGTCCGCACGCACGGCAATGCGTCTGACGCCTATCGAGGGTCGTGGAGTGGTGGGCTGCCGAGATTCTGGCTGATTCCACAGTGTCGCCGCATCTGCATGACGGGCGGAAAGAGCGACGCAGATCCTCTTTGATCTCCTCACGGCGGAGAAGAAGGGCAAGGAGGTCAAGACGGGCGAGACCGTGCCTGCACTGCCGCGGCACGCTGAGCTCCTCGTCACGCGCTCCCATCCACCTCGCGCGCCCTATCCGATGAAGCTCGAGAAGAAGGCGGAGGCGTATCGGCAGTTCTTCCGCGCGGCAGGGGTTACGGTGGCGGGTAGAATAAGACCGAAAAGGACTGTCGCACGAAGTTTCGCTGATCTACCCCAAAAAGTTAGACTTAGAAAAAGCTAATTTTTGGGGCTACGCATCTAGCTTCTCAGGACAGTCCCTACTATGATTGTTAGCTGTGAGGTGTATTGTATGGTGACGATATGCACTTCTTTGTTTCTTTCTTTACACGATAGATAATGGGATAGTTCTTAATGAGACGGTTGCCGATAGCCTGTCTCTGCATACATTCCCGCGCGACGCTTTGCACCTCGTTCGGGCAGGCGCTCTAGGTGTAGAGTGGCTCCTCAATGCGCTGACCGAGAAGAAGCACTGTCGGGGGCAAGCAGCTTCTCAACATACAGGGCATAGATATGATCTAAATCGCGGTATGCGCGTGCGTAGACGCGTACGAGTGTATTTATCAAGTGCTCTCCGCAGAGAGAGTGCTTCGTGCGCATCGAGCAGGATGCCATCGGCGGCGTATTCTGCTTCTGCCGCGCTGATTGCTGCATCGACACGGCGATTTCAATCAGTTCTCGAGGCTTCCGATGCTCATCACGACGAGGTCGTCATCGCCGTTTCTCGTGAGGAAGAGCGGCTCTTTGGTTTTACGTGACAGAGGCGAGTTTCTGTCACGTTACGAGGTCAGCGATTGATTTGATTTGTGGCATGGTGATACACCTCCTGTTTTACTAATTATAGCAGATTTTTGATCGGAGATTCAATCCATCTAAAACGGCACGATATGAGATGATTCACTACCGTGCCGTTTTATATTCTATTCTCTAGAACAGATCGTTTGCGAGGACGATGGTCTGCTACGCGAGGAGCCGACGGAGACGATGCTGAGGGCGATGCCCGTGATCTCTACCATGCTCGTATTTGCGTGTAGCCTTTTCGGGGAGGTCGCCGTAGCTGCGGATGCCGAGATGTCCGTCTTCCAGCCGGGAGGTCTCTGTAGACCGGTTCAACTCGCGAGGACGTTTGAGGCTCGCAGGGACGCCCTTTAGGAGCTCTCCTCGTGCGTAGCCCGTGCAGATTTTGATCTCAGTCATACCAGAGATGTTGAGGCGCGTAGCACTATATGGTCGATGCCCGAGAGCATCCCCAGCGTGGCGGACGACGACGGCGTCGAGCCAGCCGGTGGCGCGAGACGCCCCGTGACGGTGCTATACTCTGTCCGCCTCACGCAGTTTCTCTCGATGGGGTTCAGCTGCTCCCGTGGGGAAGGGACCCTCGCCGACGCGCGTGCGATGTCGCGCTGACGACGCCGACGACCTTGTCGATCTTCTTCGGCGCGACGCCTGCGCCGATGGTGACGCCGCCCGAGATGAGGTGCGATGCGGTGACGTAAGGGTGATGCCGTAGTCGATGTCCAGCATGGTCGCCTGTGCGCCTCGAAGAGGATTTTGCGCCCGGCGGCGATTTCCTCGTTGATGAGGGGATGGTGTCGGTGACGACGGGCGCAGACGCTCGGCGTAGCCCTAATACTCTCAGCACCTCGTGCAAAGTCAAGGGGCTCGTGGTGGTAGACGGCGGCAGCTCTGCGTTCTTGTTGTCGAGGGTTCTTCTTGAGCTTCTTGGCAAAACTCTGCGCCGTCCATGAGGTCGCGAACGCGGATGCCGATGCGGTCGTCAGCGGTCCATGTAGCAGGGGCCGATGCCGCGTCCCGTCGTGCCGATTTTTGTCCGCGCCGCGCGGCACGTCGCCGATGCCGTCCATCAGTCGGCTGAGGGCGTGACTGACGTGCGCACGGTCGGAGATGCGGATGTTCGTGTGTCGATGCCGCGCGCTGCCAAGGCGTCCATCTCCTGCAGGCAGACCTCGCGGGTCAAAGGCGACGCCGTTCGCGATGATGTTGTGCGTGCCCTTGTAGAGGATGCCCGGGCAGAGGCGAGTTCGTACTCCTCGCCGAGCCGCGACGACGGTGTGTCTGCGTTGCAGCCGCCCTGATGGCGGACGACGGTGTCTGCCTTGCTCGCGAGGTAGTCGACGATTTTTCCCTTGCCCTCGTCGCCCACTGTACCGGTAATAACGATGGTTGACTATAATGGGTCCTCTATTTTCTTCTCCTTGAGATCAAATCGTGCAAAAGATGTCGATCGTTGCACAGGGCAAATACTGAGTCAAAGCACGTCAGATTTCCCTCCTTCGTGAGGTGGGCGGAGATATCGGCGTCCTCTCGACGTTCGTGGAAGTCTTCCTTTTCGAGCCAGCGCTTTCATGGCGTTGCGCTGTGCCAGAACGTAGGCCGTCTGGCGCAGGATGCCCTTGTGACAGTGCCACCAGAATGCGCTGGCTGTAGATGAGCCCGCCGTGCGGTTCATGTTGTGCAGCATGGCGTCGGGGTAGAGCGAGGCTTGTCACGATGCCCGTCAGCTGTGCAGGCGGTAGTCGACGTTGATCGTGCTGTCGGGCAGGATGACGCGCTCGACGGAGATGCGGATGTCGCGCTCGTGCCCAGAGGGTATCGTCTCCATCGCCCGACGGCGCTGACCGCGCACGAGGCGTGCCATGCCCGAGACGCACTCGCAGTTGATTGCAGGCCTTGTGCGGCATTGCCGACGAGCCCTCTGTCCTGCCTCAAGAACTCCTCTGCCTCACGGATGTCCGTGCGCTGGGTTGCGGATCTCGGTGGCGATCTTTCCAGCGTGCTCGCGATGATGGCGAGTGTCGTGACGAACTCGAAGCGCCGGTCGCTGGATGACCTGCGTCGCGAGGCGGACGGGGGTCGACCGAGGGTGTTTGCACGTGAGCTCTCGATGCGCGGGTTGATGTTGGAGTACGTGCCGACGGCGCCCGAGAGTTCTGCCGACGAGGACGATCTTTCTTGGCGTGTTCGAGGCGCTCGATGTCGCGTTCGATCTCTGCACTCCAGAGGAGAAAGCACCAGGCCGAAGGTCATCGGCTCAGCGTGGATGCCGTGGGTGCGTCCGATGCACGGTGTGACGGAACTCATTGCGCGACGGCGCAGGACGGTGCGGGCTCCTGCAGATCGTCGAGGATGATGGCGGCCGCGTCACGCATCCTGGGCGCAGTATGCCGTATGTCCTCCACATCACTCGGGTAGAGTCCCTTGTGGATGTATTTCGAGTCCTCGCCGATGTTCTCTTCGAGGTTCGTGAGGAAGGCAAAGTGATGTCGTGGTCGGTGGTCTTTTCTGATCTCGTTGATGCGCGGCGTCGCGCACGGCTTTTGCCCCTTGATGTTCTCCACGGCGGCGGGGATCTCCCGCATCTGCCATCGCCTCGCACGCGGCGATCTCGACGTTCAGAATGGTCTACCCTCGATCTGGATCGACCAGAGATGCTATCTCCGAGCGTGTAGCGTTCTATCATGTGCGTCCTCCTGACTGGGAAGATTATCATTAGACAGATCTTGTTATACTATCATATATCTCCATGGGACGAATGTCAATGTAGCACCCTCTGTGCTTTCGTGGCGTATCTTTTTCATCCTCGATATAATAGAGCTACAGGATGAAGAGCGGGCCGGATGTTTCGTCAGATTCTCGCGGTCGGCGATGTGACGGAGAGGCGGACCTGCCTCAAGGCGACTCTGGGCGAAGATTGCGTTTGACGACGCGCACGATCTGCTCGTCTTTCTCGGCGACTATCGACCGTGGCTCTGCGCCTGTCCGCACGCGTGCAGTTCGTGCGGCGGCAGACGGAAAAAGTACCGCAATGTCCACGCGCTCATGGGCAACCATGAGGCGATACGCTCAGCTCACGTGGATGCGTATGGCCTGGGATGTACGCTGCTGAGACGGTTCGATCTGGTTGGCGAACGGCAGCGAGATCACGAGAAGCAGCTTGCCGCGCTGCCAGCGGCCGAGGCCAAGAGCACTGACGGAGTCTCGTGCGGCGTCCATTCCTTCCGCACGTCACACGAGGACGAGGAGATTCTCTTTGTCCATGCAGCGGTGAATCCTGTGGGCAGGAGGACAGCCGCGAGGATGCTCTGGATCCGTGAGGAGTTTTTCATGAGGGTGTACTACGGCGATACCGTTGTCGGTGGTCGGGCATACGCACGCAGATGCTGCGGCGCGACCGTACGCCTGTCCGCTCTTTTGCCATCAACATCGTCTGCCTGTGACGCGGGCTCATATCTGCCCGATGGGCGCATCAGCTGGTGGACGCGCGCGCGCTATCTGCGCTGCGCCGCGCGGCGGGCTAGGCTCTCGTTCGAGGAGTGCGTCCCTGCTGTGTGCGGGCAGACCGCTGCACGCGACGGAAGCGTCGGACACACGATGAAATGATTCGGGCGGCATGGAGCTGCTCTAGCACTCGATCCGGGGAAAATGGAAAACATGGAGGACATGAAAGAAGAGGAAGAAGTAAGGAGAAGAGCACGGCCTCACGCGCCGTGACCTTTATCAGGGGGCGGTGGCGGCAGGTGCACGGTGTCGCGAGCGGCGTGGTGCTTGGCACGATACGCTGGTGAAGTGGCTGCAGCGGATGGGATTCTATCCCTTTCGGATGGCTTCTACGTGGAGCGCCTGCGGCGATCGTCACTGCAGGATCCCTGCAGCGGCGCGTTATCGTGTGGGAGACGCCGAAGGAATCCGCCGGACAGATGCTTGAGTGCAGGCACCCTGAGCGTGGATGATGTGCTGCGGTTTCCTGCCGTGGATGCTGCGTTTACCGACGACGATGTGACGGTGCATCAGTGCTTGGTGGAGGTCGATCAGCTCGTGCCGGGGGTGGAGTACCGCTATCGCGTCACAGCTGAGGGGCGGAACGACGCATAGCTGCCGCTCGTGACGCCCGATCCCGATCTGCGTACAAGATGCTGCTCTTTCCCGACAGCCAGTCGAGCGACTATGCGAGACTGGCAGCAGATAGCGCATCTCGCATGGGCACGCAATCACGGATGCGGCATTTTCACTGCCTCGGCGACCTCGTGGACAACGGCGAGGATCGCTATCGGTGGACGGGTTCTTTTAAGGGCGTGGATGAGATGGAGCGCGTGATCCCGATGGCGCCGGTCATGGGGAACCACGAGACCTATGACCGCCGGTGGCGAACGCGACTTCCGTCGCGTATCTGAACTACTTTCGGACGCCGCGCAACGGGAGCAAGGCGTTCGGGCGTACTACTCCCTTTGACTACGGGCAGGCGCACTATATCGTGCTCTGCACGCAGCAGAAGGAGATCGACGGCTTTAAGTGGGCTGGTCGAGGCAGCTCGCGTGGATCCGCCGCGATCTGAGCGCACCGCAAGTGGAATATCGTCCTCGCATACAGGATGTGTTGCGAGTACCGCATTCAGGGACGCCCTGAGCGCAGTAGAGGGCATTGATGAGGAGATCGGCCGGGTGTGGATGCCCGTCTTTGACGAGCTGCTCGTGATGTTGTTTCACGGCGCATCTGCGACGTACCGCAACCTGCGGGCAGGCCTACGCGTTTGTCAAAAACGCCGAGCAGAAGAGCGCTCTACATCCTCACGGGTGTTGCGGGGAATGTGCGCTATCCCGAATCTCGGATCGACCATGCCTTTGACGGGTGACGCTCCCGCAGCCGGAGACGGACAACTCATCTCACGATGGAGGTCGCGGCCGATCAGATCGAGATCGCGTGCTTTCTGCCCGACAGGACGGAGATGGATCGCGTGGCGGTGACGAAACCGTGAGAGATCGCCCACCGTGTGGAAGAGCGACGTGAACTGTTGCGCGCCCGTCGGCTCGCTACGCTCGCCTCCCGTAGGGCAGGGCTGCTGGCGTTTTATCGAGCCTTCCCGTTATCACGCGGGAAGGGGACCGCGCAAGCGGTGGAAGAGCACTAAGGGACTGCTAGTGCGAAGCTTGCAGCTTCGTCAGCAGTCCTCTTTCTCTCTAATGGTGATACACACTCTTAGTAAACCAATGCGTGATATTCTGGTTGACAATAAACAAAATAGCGAGTAGATAAAGCAAGTTTATGAATCTATCAGTTTTTATGGAGGTATCTGAAGATTATGAAGTTGCGAAGTAATCCTATGCGGGCTGTTTATCGCTCTCATTACGGTCGGGACGTTCGTCGCATCCCTAGTGGGGACGGATGTCTACACGCTGCAGTTCCTCTTTACGCTGCTGCGGGACTGATGCTCGGTGCGCGTCTCGGTGCACTCGCCGTCGGCTACGTGCTGCGCTCATGGGGCTCGTAGGGGATTCCGTGTTCGCCTCGGGCGGCGGCCAGCCTCGATGCTTCAGCCGACGTTTGGCTTCTCGTCGGATTTCACTCTGCAAGGCTGGGGTGACGGGCGCATGGTGCGCCGCGGCGTACCGACGTTCCGCCGCGCGCTTGCCGCAGTGTTCGGCGGGCATGGTGGTGGTCTATGTCCTTGGCATCTCGTATTTCTACTTTGCATCGAACTACATCATCGACGCGCGATCGGCTTCTGGGTGGCGGTCTGGTGCTGCGGCGTGCTGCGGGTTCTGCCGGACTTCCTGCTCTGCGTCGCGGCGGCCTATATCGGGATTCGCCTCTGCAAGGCGGGCTCTGGATTCGTGAGACGCAGGAGATGCAGAGCGCACGGCTCCCGTGCAGGGGGCGCGGCGGTGCATGCGAATCGCATGGATGTCTGACGGGAGCGTATCGCTACGTGGGTGGCGTTAGTTTGTCGCGGAACGGGAACGGACATCGGAAGACGTATGTCACGGGGCTGATCGTGAAAATGTCTCCGTGATGCTGGTCTCTGGCGGGCTACTAGGCGGCGCTCTCGGGCGCAGGTCGCTGCGGACGGCACGCTTCTGCCGGGCGATGCCTCCATGTGGCGCGCGTCGCGAGCTCGATGCAGCAGATGTCTACCGTCTCCTGCTGTTTATCGCGATGCGGTCTCGCCGCATCTCGCGGCGCAGATCGAGCACCGCCCGATGGACTTTTGCCGTGGTAGAGGACTACCGCCGCGCGAAGGAGCGCACGGACTATCTGACGGTGGAGGGCGGCGGCGGATTATCTGTCGCTGCGCTGGGACGACGATGAGCACGTCGTCCTCGACGATCTCGCCGTGCGGCTGGGGCTCGCCGCCCTCGTCGTTGCCGATGCGGGACTCGGGACAATCAATGCCGCCGTACTGACGGCAGAGCATCTCCATGCACGCGGCATCTCCTGCGGGGCTTTATCTTCAGCCATACTGGCAGGGGCGGTCTGATGCAGGAGGACAATGTGCGGATGGTCGAGGAGATCGCGGGCGCACATGTCGCGGCGCGTGTGCTGCACGCAGCGGAGCTGCCGATGGGGGCGGATGCGCTCGCCGCGCTGTGACGAGTAATCGTAATAGTGTTTAGGGAATCACTGCGTGTATCGGTGATTCCCTGTTTTTGTAGGAGGAGACGTGCCGACGATTGAGGAGCGCGACCTGCGCCATATCTGCATCCGTGTGCGCAGATGAAGGACTATGAGCGGCTGCCGCCGATGGTGATCGACCACGCAAAGGGGCGTGGCTCTACGACGTGCGGAAAGGCTATCTCGATATCGTCCAGCTCGTGGTGGGCGAAATACTCCTCAGGGCATACGAACAGAAGATCAATGCGCGGATTGCGGCGCAGCTGGATCGGCTCGAGCACGTCATCTTTGAATTTCTCCATCGCCCTGCGATCGAGCTCATGGAGCGACTGGCGACAGCACTCGTGCCCGAGGGTCTGGCGAAAATTCCATTTTCAACGATAATCGGCTCGTCCGCCGTGGAGGCGGCGCTCAGATGGCGTTCAATACTGTCAGCAGACGGGCGCACGGAAAGACGCGGTTTATGTGTCTCTCGAGGGTATCACGGCGAGACGATCGGCGCTCTCCGTGGGGAGCATGGATCTCTTTTGCCGAGATGTAAGCCTGATGATGGACAATATCCATATCGAGGCGCCCGACTGCTCCGCTGTCCCTATGGTGAGACGCGCGATACTGCACCTGTCATGCTTTGAGCACGCAGAGCGTGCCTTTGCCGCGCACGGGCACGAGACGGCGACATGATCGTCGAGCCGCTCCTGCAGGGGCGCGGGGATGCGCATCTGCGAGAATATCTCCGAAAGCTGCGCGCCTCTGCGACGCGCACGATGTTCTCCCTCATCGCCGATGAGATCGCGACGAGGTTTGAGCGTACGGGACGGCTCTTTGCGTGTGACGTGCGGGCATCACGCCCGATCTCATCGTGCCTCTCGAAGGGGCTGACGGCGGCTGCTCCATGTCCTCATCACCGTCGTCAAGGAGAGATCTACGACGCGTTCTATGCGGACTGGAGCGAGGCAAGCGTTCATGCACAGTCATACGACGCGGGAATCCGCTCGGCTGCAGCGCGGCGCTCGCGTGCTCGATATTCGATGAGGAGAATGTTCTGGAGCGCGGCGGAGACGGCATCGTGGCTGAGTGCGCGCATGGAGGTAGACTTCGGCGCGCATCCGAACGTCGGCGAGATTCGCCACATCAGGCTGATTCACGCCGTCAGGCTGGTCGAGGATCGCGCGGCGAAGCGTCGCTGACGGAGGGCGGCGCTCGCTGCGATCGATCGCCGTGCGCTCCAGCACAGACTGCTCCTGCGGCCGCTCGGCGACTGTGCTCTACTCAATCACCGCTGAATATCGGACGTGACGATCTTGACACGCGATCGTGCGGATGAAGCAGTCGATGGACGAGGTGCTGAGATAAAGAAGGATGACGGACTGCTGTGCGAGGAGAGATGCGCCTCGTACGGCGGTCTTTTCGATAGAGTAATTTTCACTGATTGAACGCGGGGCGTATTCCGTGCTATAACAGCATCAGTCGAATTCGTGCGAAGGGAGGTGCGGCAATGCCGCTGGATGAGTTGCGTGGCGCGTGCGTCTCGCACGTCGACGCAGGGCGAGTCAGCGTAAGTTTTCGCGCGGCGGCAGGGGTGATCGTCCTGACGATCGCCGTCCGCTCGCGTGGTATCTCGCTACTACGCACAGCGTCCTGCCCTACGCCCTCGAGCAGGCGGCGGCGGCACTCACTGCGCATGATGCGGAGGCGTTTCAGCGGCGTGAATATCAATGCGCGTAACGACGGCGGGATATGACGATCTCCCCATGTTCTCTTTTCGGGCGATACATGACCAGTTGACGCAAATACGTCGAGGAAAAGTTCTACGAGAACGTCAGGACGGCGTCGCAGGCAGGATAGCCTGAGTATTTTGACGGCGGTCGAGGAGCGGGTCACTGGCCGACCCTCGAGGGGTAGATCCGCTGAAGGGACGCCAGCTCGGCGTGACTTTGAGTATCCTCGCGGGTGCAGCCACCTGCGATACGACCCTCCTGCACATCGACAGCATCGTGCTGGACGGGGGAGCACCGCCATGGCGAACATCACCGTGCGCGATGGGGGACAGACTCAGAGTTCCTGCAGCTGCGGAGCGCGGCGATATGGGCGGCAGGTCGTGCGCATCGTGAACTATCATGCCTATCTCGAGGCGGTGCAGAAAGGCGCGGCGAGCAACCTCGGCGCTACATCGACGCGACGCGCCCGATTGTCGACCGCTCATACGGCGCTTTTCCGCTCGAAACGGCGGGGTTCCGCAATCCTGACCGAGACGGGCGTGCACGCATGCGACGGTCTGAGTCACTGCGACCCATCTCCTGCAGGACGACGCGTCCCTCCTCAAAAGTACCAAAAGGCTGGATGCTGTGGACGTTCGAACGGCGCGCAGTACCTCGCCGCACAGCGCAAGGCGGCGACGGAAGCGTTCATCGGCGCGTATGAGATTTTTGTCAAGGGGCTCAACGGCGGACGCCCGAGGACTTCGCACGGGCGGAGACCCTGCTGGATGGCGCTCTCCTATGATCGCGCGTTGGCGACACTGATCTCGCCGCGGTGCGGGTCGGAGCGCCCGCAACACCTGTACATAGTGAAAAAGCGTTGTACGATTTTGGTATCGTACAACGCTTTTTATCTAACTCTGACGATTAGAACGCAGGGACGATTGCGCCCTTGCACTCTACGTTGATGAAGTTCTTGACCGTCTCGGGTACGGGCCATGACGAGCGCCTGAATCGCGGGGCGGTTCTCGCATCGCCCTGACGGACGACGAGGATGTTGACGTACGGCGGGTCTTGTCCTCCATGATGATGGGGCGTCGCGCGTCGGCACGCAGATCTGCCTGCATTGCCCAGTTCATGTTGATGGCGGAGATATCGACATCATCCAGTGTACGCGGCAGCTGCGGCGCCTCGATCTCCTGGATCTTGAGGTGCTTCGGGTTGTCGACGATGTCCTGCACCGTCGCCGTCGTACCGGCACCGTCCTTCAAGCTGATGAGGTTCGCACGCGCGAGCAGCAGCGCGCGGCCGCCGTTCGTCGGGTCGCTCAGGATGGAGACGGATGCGCCGTCCTTCAGCTCGTCGAGCTTCTTGATCTTGTGCGGTAGACGCCCATCGGCTCGATGTGGACACCGAGAACGTTCACGGAGCTTGAGCTCAGGTGCTCCTCAACGAAATTCTTCAGGTACGGCTCGTGCTGGAAGAAGTTCGCGTCGATCTCCTTGTCGTTCGTGCGATGTTCGGCTGAACATAGTCGTTGAACTCGACGATTCTCGAGCTTTACGCCTTCCTTTTCGAGTTCGGGGCGGATCGCCTCGAGATCTCCGCATGGGAACGGGCGATGCACCGACCTCGACGACCTTCTCCGCCTTGGCGTTGTCGGCGGGCTTGTCTGCGCGCTGCCGCCGCAGCCGGCGAGGGCAAATGCGGTGACGGCAAGCACAAGAGCGAGCAGTCGCAAAATCATCCTTTAAAATATTTATCTCTTGTTCAGCCGCGCCTTTGAGGTAGTGCCCACGAACTGCACGAGCTGGACGAGACTGATGAGGAATGACGACGGTCGCGAGCATGATGTCGGGACGGAACCGCTGGCTACCGTAGCGGATTGCGGATCACCGAGACCGCCGCCGCCGATCCGCACCGCCATGGCGGACTCGCCGACGAGTGCGATGACGACCGTCGTGGCTGGCATGACGATGCGGGCATGGACTCCGGCGGGACACGCGTCACGATCTGCAGCGGCGTCGCCCCATGCAGAGCGCCGCCTCGATGAGACATGTGCGGCACCTCGCGCAGCGAGGTCTCCACCTGCCGCCCGATGAACGGGACGGAGGCGATGACGAGCGCTGCATCGCCGCCGTCGTGCGATCGCCGAGCCGACGATGAGACGTGTCAGCGGGATGATCGCTACCGTCAGGATGATGAACGGGATGGAGCGGATCAGCGTTGACGACGGCATAGACCGAACGGTTCACCGCCGCGCATCGAGGATCTCGCCCCGCGCCGTCGTGCAGGGGCACGCCGAGCGGGATGCCGAGCACTCGAGATGACCATACTGACCGCGACCATGTAGACCGTCTCAGTGCGCCTTGGTCAGCAGGAATCATTTCAGCGGACACACCGATCACCTCCTGTTTCAAATGCTGTTCCAGAGATAGTCAATGGCACGCTCGTATCTCCCTCGGTGCGCCGCGCATCCCGATGATCATGCGCCCGAACGGCAGCTCCTTGATCTGGTCGAGCGTGCCGAAGAGCATCGTCACCTCAATGCTGAGGGACGGCCGGATCATCTCGCGAGTGCACGGATCGTCCGCACGCTCGCCGGGGAACGTGAGGCGCGGAGCATATAGCTCCGCGCTCAGCGTTTTCTCGAGCAGGATTGCCGCTGAGACGCCGTCGGCAGCTCGTTCGACAGGAGCACACTGATGAACTCCCTTCGTGATGGGCTGCTGCGGTGCGGTGGGCACATCCACCATCGCCCTCCTCGGCGATCCGCCGCCGTCGATAACGCCACGCGGTCACAGATATCCTTGATGACCTGCATCTCGTGCGTGATGACGACGACCGTCAGCCCATGCGGCCGGTTGATGTCGCGGATGAGCGCGAGGATCGACTTCGTCGTCTGTGGGTCGAGCGCCGAGTCGCCTCGTCGCAAACGCAGCACCTTCGGATCGCCCGCGAGTGCGTGCAATGCCGACGCGCTGCTTCTGTCGCCGAGAGGTGGCTCGGTGGCATCCGCCTTGTCGCCGAGCCCCAGAGCGTGAGCAGCTCTGTCACCTGTGGGGCGGATCTCCGCAGCGGATTTCCCTGCGAGCCGCAGCAGGGGAACGCCACGTTGTCGTGAGACCGTCGCAGAGGACAACAGATTCAGTGCTGGAAAATCAGCCGATGTGCCGCCGCTCCTCGCGCAGCTCGCTCTCGAGACCTGCATGGATCGCGTCCGTCCACGAGAACGGCGCCGCTCGTCGGGCGCTCGAGCATGATGATGCAGCGGATGAGCGTGGACTTTCCCCACCCCGACAGCCCGATGATGCCGTAGATGCTGCCGCGTCAGTCGTGAGATCGATGCCGCGCAGGCATGCACATCGCCCGCGTATGTTTGACAATATTCTTTAGCTGTATCATTTGTAGCTTTCTATCGATACCGATTAAACGTAGCATAGACGCGCCGCTTTGTCAATGACTTCGCCGTTTGATGAAGGACGGTCAGCCGCTATTGCCGTGCCCTACCGGAAAATGACAGAAAAACTCCCCACTTACTAGCATCTCCGATGCAGTATCATACAATGACCTATTGACGTAAGTATAGGGATGTGCGCCTTTTTCAGGGGGAGGACGCGCGCGCAGTATGCTGTGCGGTTAGAAAGGACAGAGAGCAAAGGTACTCACATGGCTGCCTTGTTCTTTTGTGTCTGTTCAATCCTGGAGGACGGCGCTCAGATGCCAGAGGATATTCCAGCGAAAGGGTGACAGCGTTCACGTTCAATCCTGTGTCGGTCGGCCGTCGAACCCTGCTACAGCTACGCGCGGATCAAAGAAGTGATGGAGATGCCGCATCTTCTTGACATCCAGCGCGAGAGCTCATCGGTGGTTTCTCGAGGTGGGGCTTGCGGAGATTTTTCCGCGACATCCTCGCCCATTCAGGATTTCTCCGGGAATCTCATCCTTTCCTTTGAGTCGTTTGCGCTCGGTGAGCCGAGGCTATGATCTCGACGAGTGCAAGGAGCGCGATGACGTACGTGCGCGCCCCTGCGCGTCAACGTGCGCCTCGTGAACCGCGAGACGGGCGAGATCAAGGAGCAGGAGGTCTTCATGGGCGATTTCCCGCTCATGACGGATACGGGGACGTTCATCATCAACGGCGCAGAGCGCGTTATCGTCGCCAGCCTCGTCCGTTCGCCCGGCACGTACTACGGTGGAAATCGATACGACGGGCAAGGAGCCTTTCAACGCGACGATGATCCCGAACCGCGGTGCGTGGATCGAGCTGGAGACGGATGCAAATGACATCGTCTCCGTGCGTATCGATCGTACGCGCAAGATGCCCGTGACCTATCTCATCCGCGCCCTCGGCTACGAGACGGACGCGGAGATTCGTGCGCTCTTCGGCGACGATCCGCGCATGCTCGCAACGATCGAGCGCGATACGGACGAGGTCAAGACGCGCAGCCGCGCGGTCATCGAGATCTACCGCCGTCTGCGTCCGGGTGAGCCCGCGAACGAGGACAATGCGCGTCAGCTCTCGAGACGCTGTTCTTTGACCGCGCCGCTACGACCTCGCGACGGTCGGCCGCCACGCTGCGACGAAGGCTCGGCTGGCGCCGCCGTCTGCTGGGCAAGGTACTCGCTGAGCCCGTTAGGACGTGGAGACGGGCGAGATCGTTTTCCCTGAAGGGCGAGCCGATCACGCCTGCGATGGTGGATGCGGCTGCGAGGGCGCGAGACGGCGCTCTTCGGCGACGGCGAGCTCATCGCATTTCAGGTACGAAGCCCGACGGCGAGATCTATCGGATGCTCTGCGCACCGACGCGCGACTATCAGTACCGCACGGTGACGCGCGAGGACACTCGTGGCGGCGATCAGCTACCTCCTCGCCTCATGGACGGCTTTGGCAGTCATGGACGACATCGACCATCTCGGCACTGCCGCGTGCGTGCCGTGGGCGAGCTGCCAGAAATCAGTTCCGCATCGGTCTCTCACGCATGGACGCAGTCGTGCGCAGCGCATGTCGATTCAGGAGACGGAGAGCATCACGCCGCAGGGCTCATCATATCCGCCCCGTCGTGGCGGCGGTAAAGGAGTTCTTCGGCCCTCGCAGCTCTCGCAGTTCATGGATCAGCACAACCCTGCTCTCCGAGCTGACGCATAAGCGCCGCCTCTCGGCACTCGGCCCGGGCGGTCTCGCGCGAGCGCGCGGGCTCGAGGTGCGCGACGTTCACAACTCGCACTACGGCCGCATGTGCCCGGTCGAGTCGCCGGAAGGTCCGAGACATCGGACTCACTCGGCTCGCTCGCCAACTATGCGCGCGTGAACCGTTTCGGCTTTATGGAGACGCCGTATCGCCGCGTGGACAGGAGCATCACCGCGTGACGGAGGATGCGCGCTACCTACGGCGGACGAGGAGGACGATCTCATCATCGCGCAGGCGAATGAGCCGCCTCGACGCGAACGAGTATTTTGTCGACGAGCGCGTGACGGCCGTTTCCACGAGGAGACGGGGCCTGCACCCGCGCGAGCGTGTGGACTATGGACGTGTCGCCGCGCCCGGAGGTCTTCTCCATCGCGACGGCGACGATCCGTTCCTCGAAAACGACGATGCGAACCGTGCCCTCATGGGTGCGAACATGCAGCGTCAGGCGGTGCTGCCCTGCGGACGCGCAGGCGCCGCTCGTCGGTACGGGCATGGGTACAGGCGGCGTGCGACTCGGGCGTCTGGTGCTCGCGAAGCACGGCGGCGAGGTCACGGACGTTACGCAGCAGATGCGATCACCGTCCGCTCGGACGAGGCGCATTTGATACCTATACACTGCAGAAATTCATCCGCTCGAACCAGGCGTACCGCATCAGTCAAAAGCCGCTCGTCTACGCGGGCGACCGCGTGACGGAGGGGCAGCCCATCGCCGTGACGGTCAGACGGACACCAGCGAGCTCAGCCCGCCGCTGGGCTAGTGTCGCCTGTAGCCGCCGTGGGAAGGCTACAACCACGAGGACGCCATCACTCCTCAGCGAGAATCTCGTCAAGCGCGCGATCTCTACACCCTCGATCCATCGAGGAGTATGGAGTGCGATGCGCGCGACACGAAGCTCGGTCCCGAGGAGATCGCGCGATATCCCGAATGGCGCGGAGGCCCAAGCGATCTCGACGGGGACGGCATTATCTCCGCATCGGCGCGGACGTGCGTCCGCGATATCCTCGTCATACAGGTCACGCGTCCAAAGCGGGCGAGACGGAGCTGGACGGCAGGAGGAACGCCTGCTGCGCGCGATCGTCGCAGAAGGCGCGCGGGTGCAAGGATACCTCGCTGCGCGACTGCACGGCGAGCGCGGTAAGATCATCGACGTGAAGATCTGTACCCGTGAGCACGACGAGCCGTTGCCCGGCGTCAACCGCCTTGTGCGCGTCTATATCGCGCAGAGCGCAAGATCTCGGTCGGTGACAAAGATGTCCGGCCGTCACGGGAACAAGTGTCGTCTCGCATCATGCGCCAGGAGGACATGCCGTTCCTGCCGGACGGCACGCCGGTCGATATCGTGCTGAACCCGCTCGGCGTTCCCGTCGCGTATGAACATCGGTCAGGTCCTGGAGACGCATCTTGGCATGGCGTGCCGCGTCCTCGGTCAGCGCATCAAGGACGGCGATCCGACGGTGGAGGGTGACTCCGTCGCGGCGGGCTATGATTTTGATAAAAACGGATGCCGTACCGACGTGGCCGGTATCCATGTCGCGACCCCGGTCTTTGACGGCGCGGGGGACGACGACGTATTCGGCACGATCCGTGCGGCGGGACTTCCTCCGACGGCAAGACCGTGCTCTGACGAGCCGCACGGGCGAGCCGTTCGAGACATCGCTCCGGTTGGCTGCGTCACATGCACAAAGCTGCATCATCTGGTTGACGACAAGATTCTATGCGCGCTCACGGGGGCTACTGCTCGTCACGCAGCAGCCGCTCGGCGGCAAGCGCAGTTCGGCGGCGCAGCGTTTCGGCGAGATGGGTCTGGGGCACTCGAGGGCGTACGGCGCGGCGTACACACTGCAGGAGATCCTGACGGTGAGTCCGACGGCGTGGTCGGCCGTGTCCAGGGCGCATCGAATCCATCGTCAGGGAGACAATATCCCCGAGCCGGGCGTACCCGAGTCGTTTAAAGGTGCTCATCAAGGGCTGCAGGCGATCGGCCTCGACATCCAAGGTGCTCAACGAGGATGCGAAGAAATCGCGATCCGCGACGAGAGAGACGAGGACATCAACGAAAAGGCGCCCTCCTGACCTCGATGTGGAGGCGTGGACGAGAACAGTGCCGCGCCGCCGCCTCCTGCGGATGACTACGAGGAGAGCGCGAGGCGGAGGAGTCTGCGGATCGCAGGATCTCGGCACCGACGAAGACTCTCGCGGCGGACGACATGGATGCGACTCTCCACTGGACTGGACGACATCGACAATCCTCATGAGGACGATCTATAAGGAAGGGAGGCAGCTGTTGCTGGATGTAAACAATTTTGACTCGATGCGGATCGGACTCGCTTCTCCCGATAAAATTCGTGCATGGTCGCAGGCGAGGTAAAAAGCCGGAGACCATCAACTATCGTACCTTGAAGCCAGAGCGTGCGCCTCTTCTGCAGAGCGCATCTTTGGACCGACGCGCGACTGGGAGTGCCACGGAAAGTACAAGCGCATCCGCTACAAAAGGCGTTATCTGCGACCGCTGCGGCGTCGGGTGACGCGCAAAGGTGCGCCGCGAGCGCATGCGGGCATATCGAGCTCGCCGACCCGTCTCGCATATCTGGTACTTCAAGGGCATTCCGGCCGCATGGGACTCATCCTCGATGTCTCCCGCGTTCGCTGAAAGGTGCTCTGCCCGCCACTACATCGTCCTCGATGCGGGCGAAACCGATCTGAAGAAAAAGGAACTGCTCTCGAGCGCGAGTATCACGATGCGCTCGATATGGCAATACCTTCCGCGTCGGCATGGGCGCGGAGGGCGATCAAGGAGCTCCTGCAGGAGCTGGATCTTGAGCAGATGAGCGCACAGCTGAAAAACGACGTGCGGACGACCTCCGGACGAAGAAGGTGCGTGCCATCCGCCGCCTCGAGGTGGTTGAGGCATTCCCGCAAGTCCGGCAATCAGCCTTCGTGGATGATCGCGGACGTCGTGCCCGTCATTCCGCCTGACCTGCGCCCCATGGTGCAGCTCGACGGCGGACGCTTTGCGACCTCTGATCTCAACGACCTCTACCGCCGCGTCATCAACCGCAACAACCGCCTGCGCCGCCTGCTCGACCTCGGTGCGCCTGCATCATCGTGCGCAACGAGAAGCGCATGCTCGTACAGGAGGCGGTGGACGCGCTCATCGACAATGGCCGCCGCGGCCGCCCGTCACGGACCGGCAACCGTGCGCTGAAGTCGCTCTCGGATATGCTCAAGGGCAAGCAGGGCGCTTTCCGTCAGAACCTCCTCGGCAAGCGTGTCGACTACTCAGGACGCTCTGTCGTCGTCGTCGGAGCTGAAGCTCCACCAGGTGCAGCCTGCCGAAGAAATGGCACTCGAGCTCTTCAAGCCCTTTGTCATGAAAAAACTGCAGGGCGGACGGCGCTGCCCCACAACATCAAGTCGGCAAAGCGCATCGAGTCGAGCGCGCACCCGAGGTCTGGGACGTGCTCGAGGATGTCATCAAGGAGCATCCGTGCTCCTCAGCCGTGCACCGACACTGCACCGTCTGGGCATCCAGGCGCTGAGCCGGATGCTCACCGAGGGCGTGCTCTGAAGCTGCATCCGCTCGCGTGTACGCGCATACACCGGACTTTGACGGCGACCAGATGGCCATCCATCTGCCGCTCTCGGCGGAGGCTCGACGGAGGCGCGCGTCCTCATGCTCGCCGCAACCACATCCTCGCGCCGAAGGACGGCAAGCCCATCATCGTCCCTCGCAGGACGCGGGTGCTCGGCTCGTACTACTCACGGCTGAAGCCCGGCGCAAAGGGCGAGGCAAGGCGTTCACGGGCATCGCCGAGGCACTCCTCGCGCATCAGGAGAGGTGTCGACCTGCAGGCGGAGATCCGTGCAGATCGCGGGTTACGGCTGTCTCCAGCTCGCTCGACCGCCCTCATCTTCAACGAGATCTCTGCCCGAGGAGCTGCGCCACTACACAGGATGCGGAGACCGGCGAGTGGCGTCTCGGCGTCCTCATGAACAAGAAGGAGCTTTCGGCAAACTCGTCGCGAACTGCTACGATCATTTCGGCGCGACTAAGACCGCTGAGGGTCATCGACAACGTGAAGAACCTCGGCTACCACTACGCCTGCATTGCGGGCATGACGCCGTCGCCGTCTCCGACGTCATCGTGCCGCCGAAGAAAAAGGAAATCATCGCGGACACGCAGGCGAAGGTCAACAAGGTCGAGCGTCAGTTCTCGCGTGGTCTCATCACCGAAGACGAGCGCTATAAGAAGGTCGTCCAGCTCTGGACACAGGCGACGGTTGTACGTCGCGGACGCCATGATGGACAACATGGATCCCTTTAACTCATCCTTCATGATGGCGGACTCCGGTGCTCGAGCAAAGGCAGCAGATGCGTCAGCTCGCGGGCATGCGGCACATGCTGACCCGTCGGGTAAGATCATCGACCTGCCGATCACGGCAAACTTCCGTGAGGGCCTCGTCCGTTTCCGACTACTTACCTCCTCGCACGGTGCGCGCAAGGGTCTTGCCGATACGGCACTCCGTACGGCGGACTCGGGCTACCTCACGCGCCGCCTTGTCGACGTGGCACAGGATGTCATCGTCCGCGAGGAGGACTGCGACGTCTCTGCGATCAACCTCTGCAGGTGCGTGCGCGCATGGCAGTCTGCGTTTGATGCCTCGAACTCCCTCGTCGACAGCTCCTCGCGGGACGCCTCCTCGCGGCGGCGATCTATGACCCTGAGACTGAAGGGAGATCCTACCCGCAAGGACACGACGCTCGACGACGAGGTCCTCGAGACCATCGGCGAACGCGACATCCGCGAGATCATGGTGCGCGGCTCCTCCGTCAACGCGGAGGGGCGGTCAGCAACGCCATGGTCACCGGGAGAGCATCACGCTCGGCGAGCCGGATGCGAGAAAAGCGCAAGAAGGCAATACGTCGCCATCGTGCGCGAGCTCAGCGGCGAAAGTCGTCGCGAGGCCGCCCTCGACGACGGCAATCGTCCTCGCAGAGGAGGGCGATCCCCACCGACAAGATGGTGGAGACGATCCTCTCCTCCGAACTCCACGAGATCCACATCCGCAACAACAACGTGCGCGAGCATCGAGGTCGAGGCCATCATGGAGGGGCGGCGTCATCGAGTCGCTCGCGACCGCATCGTTGGCCGCGTGCTCGCCGAGGACATCGTGGATGAGGCAACGGGCGAAACCATTGCTCCACATCAACGACTCCGTCGACGAGGCTCGCCAAGCGCATCGAGGGCGTCCGAAAGGCGCTCCATCCGCAGCGTCCTCACGTGCAAGTCACAGTTCGGCGTCTGCATGAAGTGTTACAGCGCGACCTCGCCAATCAGGCGGAGGTCGAGATCGGCGAGGCGGTCGGCATCATTGCCGCACAGTCCATCGGCGAGCCGGGCACACAGCTCACCATGCGTACCTTCCACTCGGGCGGTGTCGCAGGTGACGACATCACACAGGGTTCCGCGCGTCGAGGAGCTCTTCGAGGCGCGCGCAAGCTAACGCAACGCCATCATCGCAGAGAACGGGCGTCGTTTGCCATCGACGACACGGGCAAGGATGCGCAGTCACAATCACGCCCGAGGGCGGCGTACCGCGTGAGTACTCTGTGCCGTTCGGCGCGCGCATAGCCGCGGCGTGACGGCATGGTCATGAAGCCCGGTGACAAGATCACTGAGGGCTCCGTGAACCCGCATGACATCCTGCGCGTCTGCGGCCTGCAGGCGACCCAGCGCTACCTCGTCTACGAGGTGCAGAAGGTCTACAAATCGCAGGGCGTTGAGATCAACGACAAGCACATCGAGGTCATGGTGCGGCAGATGCTGCACAAGGTCAAGATCGAGATGCTGCAACCACCGACCTCCTCCCCGGGCGAGTACATCGAGATCAACGTATTCGAGGCGGCGAACACCAAGGCGATCGAGGAGGACGGCGAGCCTGCTGTGGCAAAGCCCATCCTGCTCGCATCACGAAGGCGTCGCTCGCCACGGATTCCTTCCTCTGGCGGCGTCCTTCCAGGAGACCACGCGCGCTCTCACCGACGCCGCGATCAAGGGCACGATCGACCGCCTGTCGGCCTTACAGGAAAACGTACATCATCGGCAAACTCATCCCGGCCGGGTACGGGCATGACCCGTTACCGCCACTGGATCGTCGACCACGCACCGCAGCCGGTGCCTGAGCCGCCTGAACCCGAGGCGCCCGCCGAGGAGCCCGTCGCAGTTGAAGTCGCATCTCTCACGGCTGGAGAAGCGAGACTCGATCTGGCGCGAAAGAGGAGAAGCGATTACAGCACAGCAGTTTCGTGCTGCATCCCTGTCGACCGAGAGAATCGTAGAAGGTTGACGACACACATTTTCTGTGTAGAATACGATCATATAAGAAAGAAGGCGTTCATTTTATGATAGTCGCTGATTCATCCATTCGGAGGCTCACGCTGGATGGCGCTCTGCATTGCGCTGATCTCAGTGTGAGCGCCTATGCGCTATTCCTCGACCTCATATGGCACCTCTGACGATGCAGACTGCCGTCGGGACAGCTTCGCGAGCACTTGTTCTGACCCCACGTCAGACGGCAGTCGTCTCATTGGCTATACACCGATCGGCGCGATTTGGGCGCCCGTGCTTTGCGGGCGCAGCGGTGGCCTCGGCATCATCATGAGACGCGCGGCGCGCTATGGCCATCGCTTTCTTATCGCCTGCATACACTGATGAGCCTTCCCTGGCAAGCATACATGCCTCCTTTCCGCGCTATGCTCTTGTCGGTACGCTCAACACGCGTGCCCATCACGTATCTCTTTGCAAACACTGTGGCTGACCATTCTTTTTAAGGATAAATTCGTTGCGCACAGCGCCGCTTCTTTACGCACTCGTCCAGTTTATTCCAGGATCTCATCAGAGCCGTTGTCGCAGCGCAGCACTCGGCGTGACACTGAATCGTCGCCTTCGCTCTAAAGATCATATGAAGAAACCGCCATAGGATCAACAAGACCGGCGGCAGCTCTCTCTATTGGGAGGATCGACTGTGCGCCTCGTCTTTTCGGCAGCAATTCATGTCCTCATCCTCGAGGGTGCCTGCACGCGCACGGTCGGCAACCCGCCGTCGCGGTAAAGAGCACGTCGGTCGAGCTGTTGAGCGCGGTCTCACAGGAGTCCTGCAGCACGCCGATGATAGCCGAACGCCGACGACCTGCATCGCACGGTCATTGTTGATGCCGAACGAGGAACAGGCAACGGGGATGAGGAGCAGCGAGCCGCCCGCAACGCCCGGAGGCACCGCACGCGCCTGACGGTGGCGACAAGGCAGAGCAGGAGTGCCGTCGGCAGATCGACCACGATCGTCCAGCGTATGAGCGTCTGCGAGGAGAGCACGGCGATCGGGATCGCCGCGCCTCATGGCGTTGATCGTCGCGCCGAGCGGAATGAGATGGAGTAGACGTCCGGGTTCAGTCCGAGACGCTTGCACAGCGTACTATTGATGATATTCGCCGCCGAGCCGCGCGCAAAGAACGCGTAGATGCCGCTCTCACGCAGCGTCGCGATAACGAGCGGGAACGGGTTTGCGTGGATGTGCGCCAGACGATGATCGGGTTCATGATGAGCGCGACAGAGAAGAATGTCCCCGAGGAGGACGGCACAGATGCAGATAGCTGATGATCGCATCCGTGCCGTTTCGCGCCGACCGCGTCCGCCACGAGTCCCATGATGCCGAACGGCAAAAGCGGATGACCCAGAGACGATTCTGCGTCATGACAACGGCAAAAGGTCACGCACGGTAGTTCTTTTGTCGTTGCATTTGCCTTCTGCAGGGCGACGCCTGTCGAGGATACCCGCGCGAGGATGCCGATGTAGTTCGCGTTCGCAATGGCGTGGAGCGGGTTGTCGACGACGTTGAGGATCAGGGTTGAATGACCACTCGACGATGCCGCCCGCGACGTGACCGACGCCCTCTGCCACGACGAGGTGAGAGACGAGGAAGAGAACGAGAATGCCACGGCGACGATGGACGCGAGGAACGTCGCGATGACGTAGAGGCGCACGATGGGCTTGAGCGCTGAGCCCGAGCCGACCGTGCGCTGCGCCATGGCATTCATGACGAGCACATAAAGACGAGGATCGGTGCGACGCCTCATCGGGCACGCATCGAGACACGTCGCGAGCACGGCGACGAAGCGGAATCCGCGGCAGGCGCATAGAGCGCGATGAGGATACCGATGATGGAGTCCGGACCGCGATGAGCTTCGGTGAGTGCCGCCCCACGGTACGCGGCTGATACTTCTGGGCAAAATCTCCTCCTTGGGAATCGATGATGGGACAGACATCCCTGCTATAACAGACATGGGCGTGTCTTGTCACGCAGTCAACGATCAGACCCAATGTATTCACGTGGGCTTGTGCATGCCGCGACATGGACGGGCACTCACTCCCTCACTGCCGCAGCTCCTCGATGTACCGCGCCACGGCATCCTGCCACAGCGGGCGGCGAAATCGCCGCATCGAGGCTCTGTTTGCTGAGGCGCGGGTTCAGCGGCGCACCGCTCTCGTCGGATGATGGCTGTGCGTGGGCACGGAGGTGACGCGCTGCGTCTTCCCTGCCGCGCGGAAGATCTCGGCGGCAAACTGCGCCTCCACGAGCAGAATCCTCATTGGTTGGTAGATTCCGTATTCTCGTGATCATTTCTGGCAGCAGCGGCGAAGGTTTATGTGTGGTGGTTTATGAGCCGGACCTGATCGCCGACGACGGAGAGACTTTGTGTTCTGCGCGAGATTCAGCATGGTTTGACAAAGTTCTTGCCGTGGACGCCGAACACCCATGAAATGCGGACGATAGTACTGGGAGAGATGGTTAGACCGCCTCTCGCCCATGAGCTCTGATGCGCCGTGACGTTGCGCGGGCCGGTCATATCATCCGTCCCATACGGCGTCGCGTCCGTCCCGGGGAAAACGTAGTCCGTACTGATGTGAGGAGGAGCCTGATCCTGCGCGCGCGGCAAGGCGTGGAGATCTTCCGTCCCTGCCGCATTGATGAGCGGCAGCGGGTGGTTTGTCCTCTGCCTTGTCTGCGGCGTAGTGATGCGGCCGCATGGAGGATGGCGTCCGGTCGGTCGCCTGATGACGGCGCGCATGACGTTCTCGTTCGACAGCGGAAAGAGCCCGAGGAGACGCCGTGTACCTGGTGTCGCGCGCACGGAACCTCTTACGCAGTCGAGCCGGTGCCCCTGTCGCTCCTGTGATAGGATTTCTATCGCAACTGTCCTTTCTTTTTCATGTATATCCGTGCCCTGTCCCCTGCTTACTTTTATTAACATAGCAGCGCCTATGGCGGCGCTCAGTATACACTTGCACGTTTATTGCTGATGGTAGATGGTTATAATGGTCGTCCTTCCTCTGCACTCGTCAGCGCAATGTGAATGTTATGCTGATCAGCGATCCAGCGCGCGATCGAGAGCTAGTCCCGGTGTGTCTCCTTTCTGTTCGTGAGGAGTTCATGATAGAGGGTCGAAGATGTGCTTGGTGTTCTTGGCAAGCCAATGCTGGTCCGAGAGTGTTATGACGGATTTTTCCGTCGGAGAGGGCGGATGCAACGAGAATGTGACTGCCCGGCGGTGTGTACTGGCTGTTCTGAGGATGAGGAAGAGTTGGCAGGAGGACAGGATAGCGTTGACCACCGCCTCGTCATTCTTTTGCTAGAGTTACTTGCGAGCTGGTTAACATCTGTATCTTTCCATCGTGTCGGCGAGAATTCCGTGAGAAGCATGACTCATTGGTGCACGGCTGGTGTTTTGGTCGGTACGTGCGAGAAGAGTAGTTGATGATTGTTGCATATTCTTTGCTTCTGAACGAACGGCTGTGATGCCTCCTCGAGGATTTCTCTCGTCCCCAGCGCGAGAGTATATCGGTGTCTAGATGACCGTCATGGCGTGAGTAGCTCATGGAGTGCATCTGAGCAAACTTGCTGCTGGACAAATCCCTCTGCAGTCGCTCTGGCATCCGATTGAATGTACGCCAGTTCCGAGAGCTCATCGCGCGCGTGGATCGAGGCGCCCGAGTCGTTCCACATCAATACCGCCTGCCGTCCGTGTAATTGCGCGAATCGGTATGATGCGTACTGATGAATGTCCTGCAATCAGGGCGAGCACAAAACAGATCACGGTGAGCAGGCGCCGCAGTGAGAAGAAACTTTCTGTCGTAATCGTACGGAAAAATGAATGATAGGTGACGCCATACTGATTGTGTGCCGTGGGCATGATAGACCGATCCGTTGTGGAACTCGAAACTTCCATCCGGATTACCAGAATGGCGTCGTATCGCCCCTGCTCAATCGCCGCATTTGATGG
>BNJU01005529.1_pt1 | contig 102324 bp, 131 predicted proteins | sample 8539281 | NCBI WGS metagenome assembly BNJU01 (sample SAMD00202456, study PRJDB9452) | human saliva metagenome | isolation source: human saliva | place: Japan | reverse complement strand
TTTCACAGTAAATCCAATCGATTCCATCCTTATATAAAATGAATTTTATTGTTTTCTCCTCTTCTATTTCTGAAAAAGGAATCGCATGGCGCTCTACTTCCTCCCCACCCAGTATGCCTACTTCCAGAATTGCCTGTTGCTCTTTGGTCAGATGAAACCTGACGATCCAATTCTTCATGTCCCACATGATTACATACCCTTCTGGCTTTCGCATAGCTGCAAAATGCGCAAGACCTTTCCTTTATGCTCCTTTCGGAGAATCCCATAATAAAACGACCAGTAATACCACCGCCGTAACCACAATCAGATTTCCCATAATTTTCCTTCTTTTCCCGCCTGCATTTTCAGTCTTTTTTCGAACCATTTCACTGAAAAACACCTACCCTTTCAGCCATCCGACTAAACAGCACTTGTTATTATAATTAATCATCGATTATCCTACCTTCGGCTTAAAACAGAAATTATGAAATTTTATAATTCTTTTTCTTTCAGCTTCCATGAAAAAGGATGACGAGCTCATCCTTTTTTCATGATACTCCCATTTTACGAAGACTGGATAAACAATGTATAAATCCAATGCCCTACGCTTCTAAGTTTATGCTATAGTTTTTCTATTGCCTCTTCCTGCTCTCGGAAAGCGTTTGATTTCTAATGGACGGAGTCCCTAAATGCCAATCAGAATCAGCGCAATCACAGCAAAATGGTGAAGAAATTGAAGTTGACAACACTTATTGATGAGTCCGCCAATCTGTAGATTATGAGAGATACGCAGGTTGGCAAGCACTTAACTGTAAACATCGTCCAACGACCATTGTTCATCTCCCTTTATGGCGCTGATTGCTGCAAAGCAGGGAGCACAGAGCAAGTTGAGCAAGAAACCGGTATCCCAGATACCATTCAAAATACTCACGAACCTGGGTGCCCAACCGACCACTCTACTCGGCAAGCTCTTTCCACCCCTGATAGTGGGAAGAGGGTTCCAAAGCACCTACCACATTTCCTTTTGCAATGAGTCCAGGGCTGCCACTACAGCCTTCCACTTGTCTCCAACCAAGAGGAGCAGAGCATGTAAAGTTATTACCAAAGGCAAGAATGGATATCCATGTTCTTCAAAGATACTGTATCTGAAATTAAATCTGACAGAACCAATGAGGATGGTCGCAAGGAGAATACTGTGGTACCCGCCTTCTTTACGAAAGACATTCTCTCTCCCATGCTCTTTAAGATATCAGGATCGGGCATATGGCATGCCGGAGTCTCCATAACGAAAGGCGCTTACTGTCCCGCGAACATCTTTGTCTTCTTTAATACGATACCGAGTATCACGATGGGCACAAACGCCGAGGAAACAAGCACTCCCAGCCCACCATCGCCGAGTTATTGAATAAGGCTCCACAAGAAGGGCACAACCAGCTTTGGTGAGCAGTGGAACAGTTAGTCGTCGTCATAATGGTCATACGACTTGTCCTCTCATTCTGCTGTACGGGAATCATGACACCCGGAAATAATTGCAATCTCGAAATGATTACATCGGAGAAGGACTCTTGAAAGACCAAAACTTACGGAATACACTTGGTCCATGATGCACCCAACTCCTGCTATGTATCCGCATCCCCTAAGGATAGTGCAATATGAAGAAGTTAAAGAACGTAAGCATCTGATAGGCTAAATCCGATTACGGCACCCAATACCGGCTTACGATTCTGTCAATAACAGTCCTGCGTTTCACCACATTCATCGCTCTCCAGCGGGTGCGTCATTGCGTTTCGGAATAGACGGCACATCAACCAGCCCAAGAAGGACCACAGGCATCCGAACCGAAAGAACATCATTTACCCAATGGCTATCTTGGTTCCCACTCAGGAAATGGAGATATAGTACACCGCGAACAATTCACGGCAAAAGCGGAGAGCTGCAACGATTCTGTTACAACAGAGTCGATTTATCCGATGTCGAAGACCGGCTTTTCCTCTCTCCGTATGCAGAGGCGATAATTTGAATGCACGGCGGCTCGGTTTATTGGTAATGATGCTTTCCGCATCATCGTCCCTTCTTCCTTCAATAGCGGCAATGATACCTCTACATCTACATTCTTTTGCCGCTTCCAAGTTCATTTTGACCATCTCGGCCTGAAAAGTCACCGCAAACCGAACGAGCTTCCTTGGAACATTTCGGAAATCTTCTCTTCTGATAGACTGAATCGCTTTTCCAGATTCCCCGAGAACTTATGCTGAATATCGAGGCAGTTCACCTGCTTCACTGACAGCAATCCGAATCAGCTTATCCATTAATTTTTTATTACGCAAAGCGGAGGCGATAATCTGTTAAGTTTTATTGCTTGTCCAAGGGGTACTGAGGTTCAGAACATCGCTGTTTTTCTCATTGCCCATCATGTTCGCGCAATGACCGGAACGCAAGTCTTCAAACGTGGAGAGATAGAGTGTTTCTGAGGTTTGTTCCGTCAATCATAGCTTCCCAATCGCGAACTGGATTGGTTGTTAATCAGATAGTTTCTGGTAAACAACTTCTTCCAATGTATAGAGAAAGATATTAAATACTGGAAGGTTTGGCGATGGTCACATCCTTATGTCCTCTAACTTTCCTTCCTTCTTCTCCACGGTAACACCTGGCCAGTTACCAACATACTGGCCTTGAGCCTGTTAACTGGTTGAATAATGTTGTTTTTCCACATTCGACTGTTTATAAGTGCTATTGTGGCTAGCCATTTCGCCCTAAACCTTCTCTCTCTACTTCAATCATCTCCGTATCCACTGCATGAACAGAAAGTTCATACCCTCGAATCTGGTAATCTCTAATCGATTCTCCCAGTGGAGCTACTTTACGAACAAAAAGCCTTGCGCCCTTTGTCAGTCCTATATCCATGATTCTCCCGCTGGCGCCCTTTCTCCTGTCAACTTCACCACAGTGCCCGGTCTCGTCCTAAATTTCTGCGTCATACTGCCCTCCGCTTCTTTCTTCTTACCTAATCTTATACCAAGCAGGAATACAAAACCCAAGGCGTCATTATCCCCTACACCATAATCTTGTTTTGCTATCCTTTATTGGATAGACCTAGAATCCTCGATCTTCACACAATGGCTTCCTGAGAAGTGATATCACGGTACTTCTCCTCCAACCACGAACCCCAGGTCGACAAACGTTTTCAAGCCCAACCTGCATCAATTGATTCTCCGAAAATAAGTGGAACTCCCAAAAGCACAATGCTCAGTGGCATACTGCCCTTTCCGCTCTCCGCATCCGCCCAGTCATGCATAAAAGAGAACTAAATCCATACTTCACAGTATCTAAAAACCAACTCATTAAATTAGCATTCTCTAACTAACTGGTCAACAAAGATTATATCTTTATAGAATAATTATTTAAATTTAGATTCATAGCAACGCTGCTGTAGACGGAAACGGATAAAACAAAGAGAATAAAAGTTAGAAGAAAATGAAAGGCGAAGAGATAAAAAAGAGACAGAGTTTTCCGTCTCTTTCCTACTATAATAAATACTTTATTCTGCCGATGGCTACTTCGTGAGTCTCTCTTTATATTTCCACAGAACTTCATCTCGTGCATCTTGGGCTTAAGACATGTTCCATCTCGTAAGCGTCCTGAGAGGCTGTGTACGCATTACGCCACAGAGCAACCAGAACATCCGTCAACACCGTATGCTTCATACGTATTCTTGCGGCAATCACCAAGCTTCGTCTGTCAGCGTGAGGGAGCCCTTTCGTCCGACTCCCACCTTCTTCTTCCTTCAGACGCTTTAAAGCGATACTGACACTGGCTCTGGTGCCCAGCATATTGGCAATATCAATCGCACGCACCTCCTACCATCCAGGAAGACTGCAACCTTCCCAGGTAATTCTCTCTGACCTCATGACTGGTTTCACACGTACCTCCTCTTCAAAGACCTCCTTTTATCCCTTCTTTTAAAGGAAAGAAACGGGTTATAACTGACCAAGCAGGTACTCTCTCCCAAAGTAAAGCTCCAACCCCGGCTTCCTGGCCTGCTCCTCCAGCACCTTCCCATCTTTTTTCTACTTTCTTCCTGAAGAAGCGTGGTGCCGCGTTCTTCAACCCTGTTGCACAGTAGATAAATTATGAAGAGCGCAGAACCGGATTTGGTGATTACGCCAAAAATCCTAGGTAATTGAAAAGATAGAATTGAAGCTGATGAGGAAATTGTAATTCTCCAACCATTTCATCGCGATTACTGATGTCTTTCAGGATAACAAGTCTATAAAGACCGCCTCCTGCACGGTGCAAATATCTCGGCAATTTCCTTTGCAATCGCCGCTCCCAAGAGATGGCAAACGCCCAGTCCGGCTTCCAGATGTGGGCAGGAGAATCATGATCCCGTCTCACTCATGATCACCTCTTCCTTTCTCATGTTCCTTCCGGACAAACTTCGCCCCATCTTCCGGAAGAACCTCTCTACAGAAAGCATCTATGCCACTTATCCGCTACCGCCCAGTGGGTGTGTTCATCCCTGGTCATCATCACGACTTTATTATGCCGGCTTCTTCCAGGCGGCGGATAATATCCTCGCCTGCACGAAGTGACGGAAATCAAAACACTGCGGAAGCTTCCACGGCGTTGCAGGAGTGCTGAATGCTCCGCGGAACAGACTCTCACCCTGTCTCTCCCTTTGGAACTGCAATGCTCATCCTCAAAAAACAAAGTGATAGCCTGATATGTACATGTTTTCCTTCATAAATACTGGAAATACCGTGTGGCCACAACATATTCTACTTGGAATGACGCTCAGTGTGATGAAGTTCTCTCTCCTGCTTCCGCAACAACGGCATTTGCCATGGAGTGCGGTAATGCTCTTCTCCAGACAAGCTGCCATACGGGAGCATCCGCCTTCACGTTGAAGGTGATAATTTCACTTGCTTGGCAGCTGGGTTCCTGTCTTATCAAAGACGATAGGACCGCTTCCGGAAATCACTTCCATAAACTTTCCGCCCACTGAAATGTATTTTTCCTGGCTTCCGCATAAGCGGAGAGAACTGAGGCATGGAGGTCAAGGCACAGGAGAAATCCACTATCAAAAAGGCAAGCGCCTTCGTTATCTCCTTGTAAAGAGATACGCCAGCAGTGGCACCGCCCAAACTGTAGGGCATGAGCTTATCTGCCAAATGAGGAAGCCTTGGTTCTGCTTCCAAAATTCTCAGCTTTGACCTTCAATCATTTTTTACGATTCGTCGTACCGGAACTGCCGCCTTCCACAAGAATATGGCACTCCTTTCCACAACTGTACCGAGATAGGCGTACTCCCGCCGTCTTCCGAACAGGAACGGTTTCTCCCAACAGGTTTGGTTCACCATATGGCTTCACCTCGGAATAGGACCTTTCCATCCAAGGGAATCATATTCGTACGAACAATACCCGCCCCCATTTGACCATGAATCGGTTAAGAACTTTCTCCCGCATTAACCGTCCAGACTTTGTCCATCCAGTGCCATCGTCCGGGCAAGATCATCTACCGACTTTGCGTCCATTCTTCCAGAGTCTCACCAACTTGAGAAGGAGACTGTGAAGAGGCTGTACCGTAACGCCTGTTAATATGGAGAGGGAAATGGCCTGCATCCAAAAGGGCTACTTTATTTTTCTTCAGAATCGTTTTAATTTTTAAGATAAGGAATTGCGCATACTGTCAGGGTTTGTTTCAAAGTACCGATAAAACAACACATTCACCGCAGCACGTCCCGGCCACACTGAGCACTTAACTTGTCTCTCATTCCTGATTCAACGTTTCCGCTTATTTTGTTCCGGAACTATGGGATTTGTTTTCTTATAAGAAACGGAAAGGGCATCCACAACTCTTCCTGCAGTTCTTGTAAGAAATAATTGCATCCCCGGTTCGGTCATTTACCTTCGCGGAAATAACCCATCCTGCGCACGCAGACAATACCCAAAAACATCTCGCCTGTCACATCATATCGAGGCCGTACAGTGTGAACTCATCCGCCGACAGTGGATTCATGGCCATCTTACCCCCATCGCCTACCTTCCTTATGTTTTCACTTTTTCGATTGTTCCGACCGCGATGAACTGCACTGTCCGGTTCTTTCTGTTTCCTTGACTCTATATGGTTTTCTGCATCCTACCGTAAACCCACATGCTCGGACTTCTTCCGTCACATCTGCAGCTATCGGAAACGTATTTTCTCCTCTGCTCGCTTCCTTCTCATTGATACGCTTGTATCGGCAACATATTCGCAATTCTCCTTCATGTTTGTGTCAATTTAACACAATCCGTCTGACGAAGTAATGTAGTGGCTGTATCATACACCTCTTGCATCGCTGGACTGGTAATCTTAAACCCCACAATGGAAAAAGCATGCCACTGTGTGTAAAATGCCAATCTTTCTTCCATGTAGTAATTCCTGTAAAAAAAACATAGTACCCTCCTTATGGTAAACATTACACTTGTTAACAGCATTTTACCTATGTATATCTGCTTAATAAAACAGTGGTAGTATAAATAGAAACGATTATTGTCGTTTCTAATCCTTTCAACACCTGATTTTAACAACTGGAATATTAGTCTAGTCTACCTTTCTGCAATATCGATGATTGAAGCAAACACTTTGAAAGCAATGTTCTCGCTGCTGAATACGATTAAAAGAGAGGGACAAGTCTCTCTTTCTTTGAAGAACTTCTTCACACCGGAACCCAGTTATTAAAATTAAGGACATCCGTGTAGTCTCAGAAATTCATTTCTCTAAAGTAAACCTTGCAACCCTCAGCCCTCAAGTTAGTCTCCCATGCTCAGCCTCAGCCTTGGCAGCGTTTCTCCATGAACCCTTGACAGTCTGGTCACATCCTTGCTTCCTTCGCTAGACTCAAGTCCTGTAGCTTCACGAACAACCTGATAACCTTAATCTTGGGTTCGTTCCAAGCGATCAGTGGTTTCAACGTCGAACTCGGTCTTTCTCTTCCTCAGCTGCACTTAAGACTCGTGCCTGCGCCTGCTGCTGCCATAACCATGCCTGCTGCTGTAGAAACTGAATCTCTTCGCAAGCCTTTACCAAATCATTTAATCTAATACGGAAAGTTCCTTTAATTGCTGCAATAAACTCTTCAACAGTTAACTTGCTATTGTATTTTCCTCCATTAATATTTTTCGAACAGAAATGTTCTGTTCTTGGCTAAACGACGTTGACATCACCTCTTGCCTCCTGGATAAATCCCACTACCTTCTTGGATTCTTTGTTTTCCGAAAGCTCAAAACAGGAATTCCCTGTGTTCGGATGCATTGACCCTGCGTTTCTAAGTTCTTGCTGCCTTATGCTGCTTCTCCATCACCCTCTGTGTAATTCCATATACACGTGCGAAGTTCGAGATTAGACTGATCGATCCGAGAAGTCTTCCTGTAGTTTTCTGACGGAATCGCTGGTGCTCGTACCTGCCTTTCTGCGTCATAGGAACTTACCTTCTGCTAACTGCACCCTTAAACTCCAACTTCGGAGATGTCTTTAAACTTCTAAAACTCTTGCTGCTGCTGTCGCATCATCTTTCGATACTGCAAGAGCGGTAGGACCGTCCAATACTGCATCTAACTCGTGAAGTCCGTCTCAGCAGCTCTTAATTGTAGCATTTCATGACTTTAGTACACCTATTTCCTCAAAGCTCCCTTACGAAGTGTCATTATAAGACCGCGATAGTTCATAACGTAGGCTGTTATGAAAGCGCCGTCCAGAAATCCCTTGATTTCTCATCAGATAATCGGTCGCTTAATTCAACCTTGCCATCTTCTGGTTTCCTCCTTCTTTATTTTGTAGCATTAACACGAATGGGTTGTTTTCTTCACGAAACCTCCCCGTAAGATTTAGAAAAACTCCTGCCAAAGACAGGGATGAAAATATTGAAATCGACAGCCCATTTCCTGGCTTAATCCTTTATTCTTTCCTTTATATGATTTCTTCATATCTTACTTTCTTAGTTTCACAAGATATCATGGAAGCAATTTGAAAGTTTAGATACCTGTTGTTCTGTTAATACCTTGCAGATACTAGTATGCCAAAATGGAAAGTCAAGGAAAACAGGTTCATTTCAAAAAACTGTTCGAAATAGCTGCATCTCCATTCTTTCTCTCGAAAATAACCCGGATTTCTATAGGATGGCTGCATCTCTGGGCAATCAATCCCAAAGATAACTGGGTGCATCTACGCTAAAGGAAAGTCTTTTTTGCTCTCAACAACGAAGGCTAACCCAAATCACACACCATTAATCACAAGGGTTGCACCGCGATCCCCTTTAACCCATGTGTGTTGTCTATAATCTGGTGGAACAAGATACATACATAAGTTAATGTATTATCAAGAGTTCCAACTCAAACCAAAATCGCCACCTCTTCTCTGACATAAATTGTCTCCTCCTATAATCTTTTAACTCTAGGTTTCACTCATTTCCTCCCTACTAAGAAGTTCAGCCTGGTGTTAAAGAGCGATGGAAAATACTCACAATCCATATCGAAGAATCATGAAAAACTTCATCAAGCTTCCACACCGAATTTTCACATTTCACCCTCCGACTTCCTTCTCCTAACTGACCAGTCCTCCTTCTATAGTAGTAATCCCCACAGCACAAGGTTCCTGGAAATGGGATAATTCGGAATGTCCGGGGTAGTTACATCTTTGGTACCGTCCCCAACGGAATACTCCATGGACCTGTCCAGATAAATGCCTTCCAGCCTCTCCACCCAGTATTTGCTAGAACGAAAATGGATCATACAGCAGAACTTGTTCCACTATTTTTTAAGGTAACTTCATTTGGTTATAATGCTCCACTTATTTTATATCGTCTCCAATTCATATTGTCTATATCATCAACATAATATTGGTCTTTATACCTACTTTGGGTTTCTTTTAACTTTGAATATTGATGCACAACTCATATGAACTTTCACAAATGGATTAATTTAAACCATTGCAAGTCGAATTTAGGCAAGGTGTCATCAAACCCTAATCTAATGACCTGAATAAACTCATCACGTGATTATTAGAGTTCCAGACATTATATGACTTTTCCATAACCTAAGCACCTTTTTTCTCTCTATTATTAGCTTCTTTTTATACTCTTCTGAAAAATTATAATTACATAATCACCATCTCTTACGGAGCTTTCCATAATTTTGGGTCTATCTCAAGACTTATAATTATAGCTATCTATTATGGGTTTGCATACCATTCCACACAATTTATCTAGATTTGAACTTAATCAGAGTGTTTTTGCTTTCCCAATGAATATGATATAAATACTTTTGAACATTATTGTTTTCATCATTTAACACCCTATTAAAATAAATCTTCTAGCCTTTTCCTGCTTCTATTATTCATTCTTTTGTGGTTTAGCTGTTTACTATAAAGTCTCGTATCTTTATCTCTAACAAACCCTCAATTTATTTTACGCCTTATATGCGTAATCCTGAAAAGCATAGAATCACTGACCTGTCATCAACATTTTCCAGCTGGACCTTTCACCATACATCCTAAGCTCTCGAATTTTGTTTTTTCTCACTCAATATATCCGCGCGGTTATTTTTTCATCGGCATCTTCTATAACTTTTCATAGCTTTTAAAATAGTTCTGAACACTGAGCCACTTTATCTCATTATCTTATTATTAACTTCATCATTTCACCATAGGGCACCTCCTTCAGAGTACAAAAAAGCGGCTCCAGACTTTATATCTGAAACTGTTGTAAACTTTAATTTATAGTTTTATTATTTTTAATTTTATTACCGTTGTGACGCAATTTTGTAATTATGTTTCTGCAAACTTTTGTCGCTTTTTTAATGCCTTATTGATGGTTTCTGAATAAAAGGACTACAGCATTTTCTCAAAGGATTGTTAATTTCTGCATCTTCCATTTTTCATTGCCCTAAAACACATATCTTTACACTGCACCATCATCTAAAAACAGCGTTTATAATTTGTTGCTCTGTAACTTGGGTTGCAATAGCATTATAACACCAATTTTTAAAACCATATAGGAACTTACATCTCTCTTACAAAAACTCTTCATTGTTTAAGCAGTAATACACGACACCACCCCATTCATACATAAATAAAGTTTCTTCATCTACAACCTTCCCATAAGGCTTCTTTATACCACATGCCTATAGCTATTCTTAACCTTTCTCCCATTTCCAGACATTTAGCACTTGTTTTTCTTCCACTGTACCAGTGGTTTTTGCATTGAAACCCCAAAGCAAGACTGGATTATTCTATTTTCTTTTGACTTACTTGTATTCTCCTTTCTAAAAAATATTTTCTATTTTATTCCAATTCCTCATTTCTATGAATTTCATGTAATATCTTCTAATTTGCAATCCAATGCCAGGCAAATCTTTTCTAATGATTCTAAGTTCATATAAGAGTTTTTGTCATTCTAGAAACTATGTTACTTGTTATGTCGCAGCCTTTTAAGTCTTCTTTGTTCATTTCTTCTGCCTGGTAGTGCTTGCAATGGTTTATAAGAAATTGCCATAACATACCCCCTTTATCCGTTTTATTGTTAAGATATATTATATCATAAATAGTTGATGTCACTCTTTAGCCTATTTTATACTTGTGCTTGTGTTAGTATTTATTGATAGTCCTTGTTTTTTCCTTGTCCCACTTGGAACTGTCTAAATCACAGACTGTCATCTCTATTTGTTTAGACATTGAGTTCTGTACCTGGAATTTGTTCTCAAAGTCTACCCATCAGCAAAATTGTTTGAATACGCACACAGCCCAATACCATCGGTATATTTCTATTTTATCCGCTTCCATAGTCTCCTACCCATATTCCGCACTCAAAATGCTCAGTCAGAGGTCATGCATTTGAATTTTCTCCCAAAGCCATATGATTCCCTTGGTAATTTGCCTGGATGAAAAACGGACTTAATAAGGAAATTTGGAAAAATGATTATTAATTTGAATGAAATATTGTAAATAAATTCAAAATTTGCTGTAATTTATTTTTATATAGTACCTTTAGAATTATAGGATTAAAAATACCCCAAAGCCTTGACTTGAGAAATTTAGAAATCACGCGCACTGAACTGACAGTGAACTAACCATGCCGTCCTATGGTAGAAGTCAAGGTGATGGACTTCATAAGCGCTTTTGCTGGACGGACGAGCCTTTACAATCGCCAATACCAAAGCATCCAGGCTAACTCTCAGCTGTTCCCTTCCGTGAAAAGAAGCCTTCCAACCGGAACATGGATGATATTTGCCTTATCCAGTCTTGTATCCACCCACGGCTTTGGTATCTTCAATGGCCTTCTGTTACATCCCACCGTAACGGTACCAAGCTCGTTCGCACATCGCCTCGGTCCGAGTAAACGTCTGATTCGTCCGACAACACTATCATATCTGGTGTCGTATAACGACATCAGTAGTCAAACCAGCCGCCCTGAATTCAGTACAAGGTCCTCACCGCCCATGAATCAGCACCTGCCGTAAGGGTTCTCATCCGCCTTTGCATCCTTTGCAAATACCGTTAAAAATGTTGAACCTTCTACTTATTCTGCATATAGAAGCAACAACAGACCTCTAACCTGCTGGTTTCATGTGACGTCCACGCAACCTACATTTGATATGTAATTCTGGCAGTCTCATCGAACTTGCAGTTGCATTCTTCTTTTACCAGTGCACTTTGCATCCAGCTTTTCCACTGTACTTAACCTGTTCATTCATAAGCTTCCTTGCCACTGGCATTCTTTACCCTGTTTCACGAACCGCCGCCTCCTTCTATTGTTCCCAGACAGCACACCCATAATTCGCAGGTTCCTGCAATCATGGGACATGGCAGCTCGATTGACGCAGCATTGCCCCATCTTCGTTTCCGCAATCTTCTTGAAGGTCGTTTTGGGAAATCGTTAACCCGCCCTTATTGGCTCGGATGCCTCTCTGTAGCCATGTTTTCTTGATGATAGAACAGCAGCTGAGGAGTTCGGGTTAAAGCTGGAAACTTCTATCCGCATAAACCAGATAACAACTGGACGATTATGTCGTTCTCTATTGGCTGTTCTTGCATTGAACCTCTTTGTAAATGCAATGATAAATTACACTGTGCTGTCCTCATCAAAGTCGACCAACGGGGGAGCTGGAGTTGTTTTCCAGCGGAATCTATAACTTGATGTAATCTTTCACTTTCTTTGCCATAGGTGGCAATTCCTCCTTGTGGTAATTACGTAAACTTCTCTTCCCACGAGCTTCTTCTGCTTTGGTGTTGCATAAAAATGTAACCATGGACAAAATCCCCTGCATTACCAACCTTATCTTAACTTCTGTACTTCACCATAGACACCAACGGGAGTATCCCTCATGAACATCTCTACATTGATGGTGACAGTCTTCTTCTGGTCATCGATTCGTGTGATGACGCTAATGGTATCTCTCCATGTTCCGAGGCAACAAAACTGCATTCTCCATATAAAATCAATCAGAACCTTTGGACTCTCTATAACCAAGGGTTGAATCTCTTCTCGAAAGGCGGTACTGGCTTTGGATCCCGGACCCACAAAGCCTGTTACGCTCTGGTGTTGGAACAACGTACTAAGTCTCATCATTCATCACCATGTTCACGAGAATAGCCTGAAACATCTTCGTCCGTCTTCTTCTACACCGTTCTTCACTTCATTAACTTGGCTGTACAGCTGACTCTAAAACGACTCCAGCGCCACGGTTATCAACAATGGTTTTCCAAACCATCTGACCTTATTTCGCTAACCTGAATACGATGTGCTACATACCAGCGGGCTTCAGTTTTTTCTCTGCCATCTTCATTCCTTTACTTTTACAAGAACAAATCCCAGACCCCACTTCATCGCAATATCCAAGCCGCAGTAATCAATGCAATCGATTGTGACACTAACAGGTGTTAAATCGTAAAGCAATAGACCCTGATGACATCCTGCTTGTGGGAAAAACAATCTCTCAGTATTCCGGTTTCCAAACCAGCAAACAAAGGAACGCAGTCCGGATTTCTTCTTCTCTGCATATTTACTTTAATGTCTCCTTATGCAATGTCGTGCTTTTGCAGAACTTGCATACTTCGTCACTCGATGCGCTGCCTAGGGATGTACTTTCTCCTGCAGATGAAGTACCTCTTTGGCTTACATTCTGCGCTTACGCTAATACATCTTTTGGTACGCGCACGGCTTTTCACCTCTAATGATTTTTAACTTCGCACGACTCACGAAATTAGTGCATTATAGGGCTCAGCCCTCATGCTATGCCAGTCTCAGCATGCAGGACACTGCTGTCAAGCGCTTTCTTCCAAATACGAGCGGTAAAAGCGCCTGAACTATCTCTTCTCCTTCAAAGGACACCTCCGTCTTATAGTGTTTCGTCACGCTTTCAGGAACTTTCTGAAGAGTATCCTTCTTCGTCTTTACTTTTACCGTGACGTGGAACCCTCACAGGTGCGCACAAAGGTACTCCTTTTCAGCAATTCCGATCCACTGAGAAGTTCTTACCGGAAGATCCTCTCATCGTTCATTCATAAGTCCGAACACGGAAGGAACCCGGCGTACAATGCAAGACCTTCTCCATCTCCGAAGGTTCGGCAGCGACAGGCGTCCACAGTCGACGGCATTCTGGAAAGTTCTTTCTCGTTACAGATCGCTTTTATCGCGGCATCACTGTGCAGTAGTAAAAAGCTGTGTTTACTATTGGCAAGCAGACGATTCTGCACACCTTTCGCTTGCAGCGCGCTTCTTCAACCGAGCGCAGGCCTCCATAGTGTGCGCCGCCTCACGATGGTCTAGCACTGCCCGTAGGGAGATGCCGAGCTGATCCAGGAACACCGCAACCGCAGTCTTTTCTTCTTCTCTCCCAAAGATCTTTTCGGTCTTCCTGTCCGTACTCCAACTGCATTCTTTCCTCCTTATACCACTCCATTATCAAAGCTCAATACGACTTTGAACTGAACTTATTTTGAACTGAATCGGTCTTGAAAGTAGCTTATTCGATCATCCTTTTTCTCTGTCTGGATTGTCTTTTATTTTATCATAGATTAGGTACATTACACGGAAACGAACTGCCTCTCATAGAGACAGAACTTTCAACTTTCGACGATGGCTTTTGATTTACATACGATAAAATAACACCGCTGTGGCATCATTTTTAGATAGATACATTTGATTCATGACAGCACAATTATGGCGGTCGTAGAATCTCGACTGAAATACCTGGAGGACACTCGAGAGCCGCGGTGCATATTTTAACGGAATACTCTTCTCCATCCGCTATACTGCTATAAAATACCATCAGTGTGCTCTTTTCCTGTCCCAGATGGGGAAATCGTCCGCAGTAAGACTTCACGAAGCTGATTCGAAAAGACATTAAAGCGGTACAGAGCATCGATTTGACCGGATACACTGCGCGGACACTGCAAGAGTGGATTTGACCAACATGACGATTCAGGAATACCACTGACGGTATCGCCGAGCTCATGCGTCGTATCCTTGTGGTTTAGGAAAACGGCTTAGTGAAACCTGTAGTGAAGCAACGGAGTGAAGCATGTACTTTCCTATTGGCCGACGGAAGAAGCCTATTTCTTCACCACAGTTACAGTGTCTGGATGTCTCGAGACTGGATGCGGACGACGGCAGAAGGAGGAAAGCCGCGGTGAAGTTCGGCATCATTCTCGCATCTTCGGTGCTCTTGTCGAAAGCTTTTCATCGGCGCTATCTATCATCGTCTTCTTTCATCGCAAGACTTCGGCTATGTATCGCTTTTACGGCGAGTTACCATGGGTTTTACAACGGTTCTTTGCCACAAAGATCTTTGCTTACTGTTTGACCGCTCGCATCCCTATCTGTCTCTGTATTGTGGCGGACGCTATTTTGGCAAACGTCTCGACTCTGGCTTCTTCTCTTTATCCGACGCTATCTACGAGCTTTCCACCACGCCATCGATTGCTCACATATGCAAGGAAATTTTCAGTGCAACGATCCGCAGGTTGCCGCAAGCTATCGCAGAAATCCTAATAGCATTTAAGTATTTTACTCACGGGAACTTAAGGCACGGCACCATTGCAACTCTACTTTGCAGTAGATAAGAAGGCGCTGCTGTCCCATCCGATCTCCTGAAATGAGTTTCAGCACCCTCTCCGGCGGCGGGAAGCTGGCACCGCTTCGCGGATTTCGAGGGCTCTTTCCGATCTTAGTGAATATGCAAACAAAGCGCTACACAGAGAATAGCGAGAACGCTTTCACAACAGAGTCGCACGGAGATTCTTCTCTGCCACATGAAAATACAGTATTTGCATGAACCCGCAGGACAATCCGCCTCACCGTGAAACTGGGCTCTATAAGAAAACAACAATGAAAAGGAGACTACGTGTCACAAAAGGCAGATTATGCGACCATCGTCGTTACCTTGTTTGTGCTGCGAGGACCTTCGTAGAGATTCAAAAGCATCCGTTATGCGTAAAGCAAGTCGACAGCATCGACCACCATTCAATCCGCATCCGACTGATCATCGCTCGCTACTACGGTCATCATGCGAATCTATTCTCGTTACCGGACACTATATCTTAAACGTATAGCGACTCGTTCATCCACGGTACCTGAAGAAGAACGAAAGAAGGCACAGCCAGGCGTCTTATTACTTTTCTTTTCAGATAGAAAAACGAGGTCACGCCCGTGCAATGATACCTGCTTCTTTGCAATATGCCGTTTTACGATATCGTCTTTAATAAGCAGTGAACTCGCTTTATTCGGCTGAATCTCAAGGCACGCTCCATAGTCACAGCGCTTTGCAGCTTTCACGCACACCTTCCTACTTTCTTCGTTCTATCTCTGCCATCCAAACTCTCTCGACGACTGTAAGAGCGCACTGTCTCACCTGTTCGCAGTCCTTGGATAAGAAAGCACCAACTCGCAGTATCTGGCATCAGTACAACGACCTTGTTCGTGCCATTACTCTCGAACCGACCATAGACTGCATTTCCAAGCTCATTGTTGCACACGTCGATATCCGTGGTTGCAAAACTGTCTTCTTTGTACATCACATTTCGAATATTACCCTCTATAGAGGGTGCATTTACGATTCCAGACTTTACTGCAAAGCGTCACAACTCAGCACTCACTTTTCGATATCCAAAGAGCATAAAGTTTCTCCTTAAAAGCCGCTTTTCGCCTCCACTCCAGTCGGCACCATCGCTAGCTATCGGTTTCTTTTCTTTTCCTTTCTAGCGGACCTGCATACCGCAACTTCGGTAGCTGTCCGCATAAACTCTAATCACATTTTCCCTTTCTACGAAAGCAGAGGAGAGAGACAGATGATTGCTATGGTACTCTGCCGCCGTTGTTAAGTAACGCATGTCAGCGTCCTTCCAAAGATCCACCTCCGTGAATGGGAAGTAATGCTTTGCATATTCCTCACTGCCGTTTACCACAACTCTGTCGACTCTTCCAGGTAGTCGCACATCGCGTCGGTCGACGTCTTTCCGGACAAAAGAGCAATATTTCGCTTACGAGGCTCTTTCCGCTCTTCCTGAAATAGTACTTTAACTTCCGGCGCCTCCAGTCCTTTGTCCTCTTCTTCTGGCTCTTCCCGGCGTATCTGACTTTTCTTTCACTTGAAAGGTCGTTTAACGTTCCATTCCGCTCTTTCAGCTTCTCACATAAACGGTACCCGACCTGCCTCCTGAACGTCCCGCTTTGACGATCAATTGGTCATTCTCTTTCATCCAAAACGTAGTAATCGTTTCGGAAGTTCCGCCTGCAGACGCATCCAGAAGCGGCTTTATCTGTTCCGCTTCCTGTAAAGAAACCCTGCAAAGCGTAGAAAAGCATGCGTCTCTCGGAAGAGAGAGTGTCGGTCCTTCCAACTGCGGCTTCTCCACCGGAGTCGGCTTCGCGATCCCTTCCTGCAATCGTAAGATATCCACCTTCTTGTAGTCCGCCCCGCATCAAGCGTGGATCGATATGCTTTCCGACTTCGGAGTCGCCGGATTCAGGAAATTAAAGGCATAACGATGATAGGTAGGTGCCCTGTCCCTGTCAATCGTGACCTCTTCGGAGACGAGAATCATCCGATTTTCACTGCCATCGGTATACGCCCTGTATCTTCGAAAGGTATTTTGTGTATCCGTATGAAGACAATTCCTCCTTTCTTGATGGTTGTACCGCAAAGCCGCGTATCTCTCCCTGTACTTCTTGAAAATCACTCTGACTCTCGAGCGTTCCGCTCCAGAACGAAATTGTACTCCGATACGCCCGCATCGGCCGTCCCAGCCTCTTCCGATACGCACTATAAGAGCGAATCTTTCCGCCTCGTCTCGTCACTCTTCAGCGCATCTATATACTTTCTACACTGTAGTAGTTTTTTCGCCCCCATCAAAGAGATAGCCAAAGTGGCAAAGTTCATGTCTGTAGTACCATACAAGGACGATTCCGTGTATCTTTCGTTCAGCTTGATCTGCATAAACCAGGCATTTTCATGAGATCATAGTCAACACCACATTCACACGGTATTCACTGTCTGCCAGAGAGGACACATCTACACTGATTCTTCCCTTCCTGGATGCTCTTTTTCCGCATGGGTGGAAGCTCGCTTGTTGCCGCAGAAACCGCGTCCGCCTTCTTCGCACAGGTAGCTCTCGTCACTGCTTCTTGCCGCATCTTCCTGCTTGTCTTCCGTATTTCTGGCTTCCTCTGTGAAACAACAACGTTTACTGAGCGTAGGATAGCCGAATATTTAATCTAATGGTACATCCCGGCTTCATCGGTATTGACCGTCTTCTTTATTGAACCTGTGCCATAGAGGATAAAATTTCGCCGAAGTTGAAACTAATCATCAATATAGAAAGCTTCTCCTTTCCGCTCGGCTTCTCCAGTCACCTGCATATCATCGACTTTGATCCATTTCCAGCTCTTCCATTTCTCGCCGTTAACCCGAACTTGACCTTCTCTCCGGTCTCGCGCCATGTGGTCTCCTGCGCGGACGTCCACCTGAAATCTCGTGTTGTTTCGCAACTCCAAATCGAAGAGTGATGACTTCCCGTCTTCTTGGAGTGAATCGCCAGATAGAGTCCGCGAGAACGCATATTGTCCTGTCCGACCGGCACCTGCACAGCTCTACAAAGCTACAAGCTTCGGATACTCGGATCCGTCTTCTTGAGTCTAAATTCCGATTCAGGACGGAATTGTCCCTCATAACGAAGAAGGAAATCTGATCAATGCAGTTAAACCACTCTTTCTCCTTATCCGTCTTCTGCTGAATTCCGCCTTTGATTCCTTTTCCGCCGACGCCGTTTCCTTCCGCATCAACAACGACGGGTTTTCACATAAAATTCGCCTGAATGGCATCCGATCCTCTTCTTTTCAAAAAGAGTAGTGCGCTTTCTTCGGCGTAAATCTTTCTTTTCGTCCTTCCTGTTAGTTCGAAGAAGACGCTAAGATCCTGTCCGTTCCCAGTAAGAAGGTACTTGACGATCCTGTGGGTCGCCCTGCCGTGACTTCCACCTGGACTCTTCCGCTGCTTTTTCTTCTTCCAGCTTGATTTCCTCTGTCTTCCGTCCGATTTCTGAAATCATGAGCTTTCTTCTGATGGGCAAACTCGTAGCCTCCACTCGCAATCTGCCCGGAATCGTCACACCTAGAGGGCTGCGGAAATGTCCGTTCCATCCACTGTGACGGTATAGTCCCCTCTTTTCGCCCCAAAAAGGCAAGGAAAGGAAATTTCCAAGCTCGGTATGCACCAGTTTTGGTCCGCGTCACTGAGGACCTGCTGTCTCATATTCTCTTGTTCTTCTTTGTATCATCTTCTCTAGGAGCCAGCCCTTATTTCCCGGAATCTTCTTTCTGATTCCCGACTTTGCATTCTGCTGCTCTTCCTTAGAGCCGCTATTTGTCCATTGCCTTCGAGAACCCGCCTCGACTGCTGCTGCTACGTCCGCCGAAACTTCCTGTTCCGCCGGAAGGAATCGTCTGTCCGACCGGCTACTCTAAGGCATTTTTCCGGGAAGAGAGTCCCTTTCGTTTTCATACACGGCAATGCCGTCTGTCCAGCGTCCGGCGCTGTCCACGATACCCGTCCGTGTAGTTCCACCCGTGAAAGTTCACCACTATTTTGCATTACTCTTCCGGCACAAAATAATAGCACAGCGTCAATACCACTGCCACCCGCTAAGGAGTCTTCCTGAACTGCCCTGATTCCGTACTCAAGAACAGACTTCCTGTTCAGTGTTAACCAGCTGGTCTTCATGTGCCCTCTCCGGAACGGATGATCCAATCCCCGTTGTAGACAATCCAACTGCTTAGCTTGTTTCCTGCATTGTCGAGAAAAGTCCACTATCTTCCTCTGTCTTCCATGTGCCAACCGTTGCTGTTCTGCTCCGTTCGCCAGAACGGTGTAGGCGATTCAGCATCATGGACATGGCAGCGACACCCGTAATGGTTCGAAAACCTCGTTCCTACCATAGTTCATCCTTTCTTCTGCTTATAGCGCAAATTAACGATACTGTCTTTTTCTATTAAAATAAATAGAAAATCGTGTAATATTGTAAAATAATTAATTTTGTTGCAATTTATATTTTGCTGTCTAATTTACATTAGTAATGACTACCGTCAACAAGAAAGTCTGCATTCAGATAAGAACCTGTTTTCACCTCTTTTTCACAGTTCTTCCGGATGGTCTTGAAATACTGGCGAAAAATATTCTTTTGCTTCTGTCATATCCGTTATGGCTTCCCAGCGTTCGCGACATAGTTCTTTTTCCCTGTCCCGTACCGCCGCAGCGCACCAGAAAAGCGCTCTTCCTCCCTTTTCCATCCAGATGGCACTTCCTTCCTTTCCTCCCGGAAGTTTCGATAATCGTCCGTACCATCGGCCCACTCGGCGATGACAGAAAAACTTCCCGATCGATCGCCATTTGCAGGGCGTTTGAAGACCTTCGGTCCTCGTTAAAGAAACGATTGATATTGTCCTTATCCACAAAGGTGATTTTCTACCGAATGGTATTTAGCATCGCAATGAGTTCCTGCTTTTCCAAATGCCTCCGCATCACATCTTCCATCCGCTGAGGAATCGAGAAAGACGGAATACTCTGCTTTGCCTTCCTCTCAGTGCTTTCCACTCCTGAAGCAGGTCCTCCAAGCGATTTTCGACCCTTTCCGACTTCCTTCCGGCTCCTTTTCCGACTTCTCTTCCTTTCCGGAGTCCTTGAAATCTCCGCTTTTTCACTTTCCTCTCCGGCTTCCTGAGATTCTACTCTCTTCCGCTTCCTTCCACTTACAGGAGAGAAAACGAAAAGCAAGGTTCATAGTCCTTTCGAACTCTAAGCAGATCTGTATCCACTCCTCTTTCTGGAACTGCATGGCACACATCGGAAAGAGTATGTCCTCTCCTTATAAATCATCTCTTCCATACGATTTCGTACGGCAAGATACTTTTTAAGAAATACGAATTCAGAATATTTTTCGCAATATCCTCTTTATCTGTTGCTTTATCCCTGTCCCGTAGTCCGCTCTTTTCCCGGTATTGCCTATCCTCCTCTCCCCTTACCTTTCTCCACGAGTTCTCTCGAGTTCTCCCAGGCTGTCTTGATTTCATCATCCACCGTCCACATCACCTGCGACGGACCGGCAACATCATACTTTACTTCAGAAGCGGATAGAGGAGATCCTTTTAGCATAATGCATGAATGAGCGGAGCTTGCAAGTTCTCTGAAAAGTGGAGTTAGATCTCCCCATGCCGGCGTGGCATTTCCATCCTGTCTCCCCTTTCTCCGTCCTTCCTCCTGAAAGCAGGGAAAGCAACTCTTCCCATCCTGCCTGGGCTTTTGCAGGAATCGAAGCGCCTCATTCTCCTTGGTAAAGGTGAGACAAGCGGGTGTCCCGAATCACAATGCGCGCGCCGCACTGAATGTAGTCCTTCTTTCTCGCCGGAGTCCTTCAGGGATGCCTGCACGGCTCTCATTTCCGTGTCGCAATCTTTTCTTCCCGGGTACTCCCAGAAAGAGCGCAGAGTGCACATCACAAAGCTTCTGTACCTTGCTAAGCGGCATACCGGATCCATAAGCCCCTGCTCCGCCTTCATAATTCTCCGCTGATCCACACCCTGAAAATCCTGCACAAAGTCCGCCTGAACTGACCTGAGATCCCTCTCCGTCCGAAAGGCGGCCGGGAAGAGCGCAGGCCTGTCTGATTCCACGGAGGCTGATCCCTGCTCATCACCTGTAAAAGCCTTTCCCGGAAGGTCTTTCGACAATCTCTCCATAGGGATCTTTCTTCATCTGTGAACCCTTTTTCAGGTTCATAATCCTTCCGACTAGAATTCAGCATGCAGGCTTTTTCACTTCCGAAAACCCCAGTGAAACATAATCGGAAACCTCCCGATACTCCTTCACAAGAGCTCACACTTTATTTAAACCAAAATCTTCCACGTTCTTTTCTCCTTTTTCTTTGTCTTGCTTTCTCTGATTCGTTTTCGTCTTTATTCATTTTGTTAGTATAACCCAATTATCTTTACAGAAAATATTTTTGTTGCGCATGCACAAATAAGAGTGCTTTTATCTTTTGTGCTCTTGGGCTCCTTTCATGACGAATTTCAGCGGAATCCACACGGAATAGCACACATAGATAAAATATTAGAACTATATAATTATGATTAATTTTACACTAGAAAGTCCTGTTATAATATAATTATTTAAACGCCGATAAGAGATAGGAAAGAATCTCTATATAAGAGAGTGAGGAGGCAAAATGAGAAATCTATTTCCACAGTTGATTTTACACCGAATTGAAAAAGACTTCGGATCGTCTTTTCTCATTGCTTACTTTTTATCTGACAGGTTTTCTGCCTGACTCAGTAATTGCTTTATGCCAGCTGAGGGAGTATTTACCTGACGGCATACACGGAAACGACAGCCATGATTTATGAAAGCGAAAGTACTGCGGTACGTTTGAAAAAGCGAAGGATTTGCCACAGACAACGCAGGACATCGAAACCATCTACATCCTCGGCACGGTGTCGATTCAGGGATGAAGTCACGTTTTGAGGAACCAATGCATCTTGAACGTAACCCCGACACGAAGATCACCTTCTTTTGTTCCGACCAATGTCTGCCACGCTTCGGATATCCACGTGATGTGGCGAGGAAAAACAAAGATTGACCAGAAAGTCTCTCCTCAATGTCCAGGGCGACCTGGAAATCCAGGACGGCATGGTTTTAGAAAATAATATCGTAATCGACCCCAGTCGAAATGTCACCCCGTTTAAATGGATGACCAGATCCGTGGAGTGAGCAATCTATGGGAGATACCGCCCACCACAGTGTGATTGATATGACCTGCGGTGTGATTCAAAACATCAAAGTTGGATAGGCGGAGGCTATATCTGGCTCCAATGTTACCTTTAACATGTCCGGCGGTGCCATCCAGAAGAATACAGCCCACCTGGGAAAAAGTACTGGGAACGGATCGTTTTCACTCAGAGTGGAGGAGGAAATCGCTTGTTCTCGAATTCCACCATCAACCCTCCGGAGACGCTTTGATTACCCAAACGAATCTGAAGCAGTGGAGCGGTTCCCGTCGTACCTGATCAACGAACAAAGGCAGCATACTGAATACGACTGGTATGGTGATGAAACCGCTCGGCATCCTGCGGTGCTGGAATCAGCGTCAGCGCATCGAACAACAACGAAAGAGACGGATTCTCCACCGCGAACATCTCTGCCGGAGCCATGACAATGTCACTGACCAACGAGCAAAATATGGGTCATATCACCTGTCCTTCGGCGGCGTGAATCTACGCAAAACGGCTGGAACAGAGTATATGAAACGAACGGCGTCCTAAACCTGAAAATGCCCTCATAAAAGATAACGAAAGCCGCAAAACCTGGCGAGATATGCGGCTGCCCCATTTCCAATACCAGATCATACGTGAAAAACGGAGGCCATCATCGGAAACCGCTCCATAAGAGGAAGTGAAATTCACCTCGATTCCGGACAGAGCCTCTGTCTATGGGCGCAAACGCATCTGCGCCCCTAACCATGCCATTTCTCCTGATGCTGGCGGAACAGCCTACCGCTGGAGAGATCGAATAAGAAAGAACCCTCCTTTAAACAAACTAAAGGGGAAACTGAACTGAGTTCCGAATGGGAACCGATCAAGTGGCGGGGGAAGAACCCATCCCATGGAGCCCGGTGCAGGAAGACAGCAGCGAAAGTCTTGCCACGGTAGATTACTGGAAACTATTCCCGCAAACCAGGGCGGCGGCATCGGCTCCAACGGAGATGTCTATATGGGCGAACGGGATTTGATTGGAAGTCAAGGTCAGCAGACTTGAACCACGACGACCTGGCAGGAAGACCGAGCATCACCGCAGAACTTATCGGAAGAGCGAGTCCGACCCGACGATCCGTTTGTATATCGGTTCGGAGTCCGAAGGAAGACCCTGTTACCCATGAATGGAAGCTCAGCTTCAAAAATCTCCCGAAAAAGGATGAAAATGGGGAGCCATACCAATACTTTCGTGAAAGAGTGCAATCCGCTGGACGGCTGTGCCTGTCCTGTAAGCGGGCAGTCTGACACAAGGCTTCAAGATGGAAAATGTCCCTGGACGGTCCTTCTCGTAGAAAAGCGCTGGATTGAGAAAAGTACTAACGAGGTAGAAACTTTCCTTGCAGACGGTGTAGAGAAAAGAGAGCCTGACCCTTCCGATGAGAACGAATGGAAAGCCAGCTTCGAACCTTCCAGTTTAGTGACGGGGACGGACACGAAATCAACTATAAGGTAAAGCAAGTCGCTATAGAAGGATACAGCAGCTCGATCAGCGGAAATATGACAGACGGATATATCGCTACCAATACGAAGGCCACACCCTCCGATATCCCTCTATGCCCTCGAACATCCTGACGCCGTCCAATATCCCGGAGCGTCCGGATCCGAAGACACCGTCTGAACCGCTAAGCACATCTGACACACCTGACACTGGGTGTCATGGTGAAAAACAGAGACGCAATCCTGAACATTACTCTCCGAAACACCCGGAAGTTGCCGGCAAGCAAAGATATCTTCGGTTCCGGAGACTGAGATCATTCCCTGCTTCTCCTTTGAAGGGCGCATTGTTCAGTCTGAGTCTCTCGTGACCGCTTCCCTCGTATGGAAGAGAGCGGAGAAGAAAGCCTAGATTTGTCTGCATGGCGCATACACCATATAAAAAGAAACAGGACATATAATAAGATATAATGAGGTTTCAAATAAGACTCCAAATAAGACTTTAAATAGACAGAGATTAGAAGCGAGAGCTTACACAAACTGTAAGCTCGCTTTTTCCATTCCCTCTGCGTCCGCAGTCTTTTTCTGCTTTCTCTGTCTTTTTCCCGCCTTTCTCCGTCTTTCTCCCAATTCCTTTTTATCTATTAAAAAGGAATAAAAAGCTCTTAGCAGTTGATCTATATACTCTTCACTGATTTTTCGGATTTTCCCAACGAATAATCCGTGATGTCAATGACCTGCTCTCCGGGTCTCGAAATATCCGCACCGGTTTTCCCATTGATCTCAACCCCGTTAAACTATACCAGAATGCTTCCGACGTCTTCACTATCATAGTCCGTACTGTTTCTCTCTCCTTCTTCTACAGTGAGTACAGTGTCATCATCATCTTCTCCCAGATCATACCTGCCATACGGCAGGAAACTTCCATTTTTCCCTTTCTTACGTTGTACTTTATGGTATCGGACACCCTTACTTTATCTGGAAGAAAACTGAAACTCCCTTTAAAAAGTCTGCCCTGTTTTTCATAGCGGTTACAGAGATAGAGCCATAGTTCCCTGATCCGGGTTTTCAGTTCCAAGGTACTCCACCCTGCTCTCCCGCAAAGCTCATAGTTCAAATAATAAAAGTATTCTATATCTTCCCTATGCGCGCACCGATCTTTCCGTCACGATCAAGATCTTCTCCGATGACCGATACTCCGAAGTCCTTGCCTTCCATGGTCACTTCCCATTGAAAACGGACTCTTTCGCGAGGCTCTCTCCTATTTCTTCCGCCTGGTCACGAAGGGTATCCGCACCCGGAAAAAGCCGATCCGTAGGCTTTTTACTTTCCATGCCCAAGCTGTCTTGCAGCGTTTTACTAAGTCCACTTTCCTGAAAGAACGTTCTGCATTCTTTATCTTTCTCAAGGAGGCAGTTTTTATCAAATGCGGTGATCTCATCCGCATCCGGCTCAAAAACGGTATACGGTGCCTTCATAACGATATAAAATCCTCCGCATCCTCCCAATAAGGCAAAGTACAGCGCTCCTTTTCGACCGTCAGGTTGTCCTTCGTCATCGACTTCTGCAAGCAACGCACCATAGCGGAGAAGCAAACTTTTGCCCGCTTTTTGATTTTCTTTTCGTATTACGAATATTGATGGAATCGTCCTTTAGCCCCAGTTTTTCGAATACACTGTCTCCCTCACTGACATATAACTTATGGTCCGCGGAAGGGAAAGGCAAACCGATCTTTCCATTCATTTCCTCCCCATAGAGATGAAAAACCTCACTTCCCATGAGATTTACATCCATGTCAAACTGCCGATTGTCTTTTCCCAGATCGTTCTTTATTTTTAAGATGAGGGAAGAACTTCCAAATACCCGGCGAGCTTTTCATCCCCTCTACTTCCGGTAAACGTAAAAAGTATCAATTCACACTCTCGTCCACCCAGGAGTCCGAAATCATCCATTGCCTTCAGTCTACTCTGCAAGTGATCTGTCTGCATCTTTAAAAATTTCTGTCCCCGGCTGAGACCGAATTGCCCTCCCAGAGAGTGAAACACTTTTCCAAAAGCAAAAAAGCTCGCGCCTACGACAAGCAGAAACGCTATGAAACCGATAAAGAAGTGGACCTTATTCGTTTTCTTTCTCTTGCTTCTCCTGTAGAAGCTTTCCTTCTTCACACTCGTGTAGGACGCACTGCTTCCTTTTATTGTAGAAGCCGCCTCTTCTAGCACTTGGTACCTGCCGGACCCTTCCTCTTCCTTCTTTCGCGAGTTCCGTTCCGCAATGTGTGCAAAACCGATATCCGTCCTGTACCTCATTTCACACAAACAGGGCAAGTTTTCATATCTCCTCCTTCTGTTTCTCTCCCATGATTTTCCGGCTTGTTGTTTCCCGCATCTTACGCAGGACAAGCTTAAAAAGATGTTTCGATTGTACTAAAAGAAGGAAATGTCTTCACTACCATTTTCTTACACCTTTCCCGTGTAAGTCAGGTGTAAGTCGAATGATAAAAAGCAGAACCCTACCATTCCTCTTTGACAGCGAAGACAAGTAATAATAAACTGTAAAACGCCGATAAAAACGTAAATGACAATAAGGGAGAAAGAAAATGAATAAGAAAAGCTGTTATTTTTCATACTGACTTTTGCAGTATTAATTGTCTCCATGACTCTTCTCAGTGAACTGATTATTGAACTGGTACAGGGTTTACTCGACCCGCTTCATGTCCCATCGATTTATGGGAGTGCTTCTCCTTCTTTCCTGGACGCATTTCTGGCGACGATTCTCTCTGTACTTTTATATCTCTATTACTCGCACGCTCTTTCCGAAGAAAAAGCGAAGTGAACCTTCCGCTTTGAAAGGCGTGATGTTTGCCATTGTCCTGGGATTCGGTGCCGGAGGACTGTCTACCATTTGTTAAACTTCATTGACTTCCTCACGCGCACATCTCCTGCCTCGGTGCCCAGGCGGAGGCCTTCTGAACCTCTATAACGACATGGACAGTGACCCCCTATATCTGGACTTTTCTTGCCATCGTGGTTGTCGGTCCTCTGGTAGAGGAAATTCTCTTCCGCGGCATCATTTTCCGCTCCTTTGAAGAAGTTACGGAGATTCCCTGGTTTCCGGCACTCGTCTCCGGCGTGATGTTCGGTATCTGGCACGGAAGCTTCATCCAGGCTGTTTATACCGCCGCAATGGGCATCATCCCGGCTATTTTATCATGCCGTTCCTTGTTCTTCGTTTTCCTTGCCCATGCCGTGAACAACATCAGCGGAACTTTACCCCCTGCACTGGATACCGATTTTAATCAATGGGAGTGATTACGTGCTTTCCTACGTTTGTATCATTCCGATGTTTCTCTTCTCTTCTATCTGTATAAGAAGGGAAAAGAAAACAAAAAGATCCCTCAGCAGGAAGCTGTAGTGTAGATTTCTTTTTCCAGTTCTTTCGCGCGCAGAGTGAAAGAATGCATGGTTTTTTGCAATGCGCACCCGTAAGTCTTTTATCGTAGCGGAGCAGTTTCTATCGCGTACGACCTGCTCTCCATCAATCCACTATCGTCCCGTACGTTCTCCGCACGGGCAGAATAGACCAGCGCCGAATAGACATCATGTAGGGGGATAGATTGACACTGTCTGTTTCTCATCAGGTGAAGTCCGCCTTTTTCCCCACTTCCAGACTTCCAATCTCCTCCGAGAGTCCCAGTGCTTCTGCCCTCCCATTGTCGCCATCCGCACAATTTCCCGTGCCGGAAAAAGCGGATCGGTCTTTCAGCGCGGTCTTCGGAAGTTCGCAATCATTCGCATCTGGGTAACAATCCAGGGTATTCCTGAACTCGGTCCGTCCGTGCCGATTCCGACCGGAATGTGGTGCTGCAAAGGATTGCACCGGAGCGACTCTCTTCGCCGCCTCTCGTATTTGCACCGATACGAGTGCACAAGGCTTACCTGCGGATGATGAGACAGTCTCTCGATATCCTCCTCCGTAAGCAGAATTCCGTCGCGCCAGAACCAGCGGCACTTCGAAGAGATGGAGCGATTCCAGATATTCAACCGCGCCCATACCGTACTTTTCCCGGTAAATGCCATCTCATACCGCATCTCTGCAAAAATGCATGCTGGAGCGCAGTATTGTATTTCTTTGCCAAATCGGCAGGCCTCGAGCACTTCCCCGTATTGGTATTCCGGTGCATGAGGTGCCACAACCGGCGTAATCCGCTCCGGAACCGTGCCACTTTTCAAGCATGGTTTCACAGCACAGGCGTCTCGGCAGAGGAACTATCCAGTTTTCTGATCAATGATCGTCTCCCCAGAAGGGCACGCATCCCCATCTTTTCAACCACTTCCGCAACACAGTCTTCAAAATAATACATATCGTAGATTGTGGTAATGCCAGCGTTGCATCTCCGCTATAGCATAAAGCCGTACTTTCTCCACAAAATCCCGGTCTACGCATTCCTGCTCCCGAGGAAGAGAAACCGTCGTGCGATCTTTGGTATCATCTCCCAGAGAGCGGAAAGGAATCATCCTGGCGTGCACATGACCGTTGACTATACCGGGCATCAGGATTCCCCGCCCGTCATACCAGCACTCCGCCTCTTCCTCATGAAAGTCCTGCATCGCGCCAAGTTTCGTAATCCGGTCATCCTCGAACAGGAGGAACCCTTCCGGATACGACGTAAACTCTTATCCATCGTGACAAGATGCACATTTTTATACCCTGTCTTCATTTTGTCCCTCTTAACGCGCTTCTTTATCGATTTTTACTGATTTAAAAATGATTCCACTTTACTGATTTAAAACTATTCCACTGATCGATCCAGTCCTTCAGATTGTCATCGACCAACTGAAAATCCACTCACCTTTGGCACGCTTCGCTACCGCACCGTAGTGTCATGGTCTTCACTTCGTCGTCTTTCAACTGTACGTCCTCGTTTACCGGTGCTTCGCAAGATTTTGCTCACCGCCTGGTTTTCCGCACTGATTCTGAAATTGATATACTTTTAAGGCATTCTCCTTTATTTTTGCTCTTTGACAAGATTTTACCGTATGGCATAGGTTCCGGACTCAGCACTAAGATACCTGCATTCGGATCCGCTTTGTACGGTAGAAACACCAAAGTCCGCTACCACGGCAACGGAAATTTCTCCTGCCTGGAACATATATCTGCAAGGTCGGAAGACTTGAACAGGTCTTTACAATATTCGGTTTTAACTCTTCCAAAGCTTTAAAAGCAGCTTCTCCCTTGTCTTCGAAAGGGCTCCTTTATCCGCAGCAACCGAAAGGAAAAAGCGGTCCTGCTGTCGTCGTCGATGTCCGGCACGGCAATCTTTCCCACAATCACTGCTCCAAAGGTCTGCCCAATCCTTCAATTCATGTCCCACTTTCTTTATCATACACAATGCCGATGGAGTTAATGGAAAAAGGAACACCGCCTCCATTCTGATATACCTGCTTTTGCCTCATCGGAAAGGGAAGCGTTCGGAAACGTCCTTCTCCGTTACTTCTTCCAAAACCCTCCGTATACCCTTTGGTGGAACCGGACTGAGAAAAGCTCAATGATCATCCACATTGTTGCTGCCGCTTTCCACCTTTAGTCAAACGCTCTGCGGCATGCTGACCTCCAAAGGTCACCTTTACGCCATTTGCCTCTTCAAAGGGCTTAATAATATCACTCTCTACGATATCCTGGTTTAAACCGAAGGTGGATACCAAAAGTTCTCCGGAAGCATCCTTCTTCTCGGCAGCTTCCTCTCCTTACTGCTTTCCGCTTTGCCGTGCTTTCCTCCTTCTTTTTCCCCGGATAGTTTGCCTGGCTGTTTCTGCAAGCAGACAGCCCCAGTAAGCTAAAACTGAGCAGTGTAGCTGTGATTACTAGAAATGGTTTCTTCATTTTTCCTCCTTTAATGGGTTTCCAACACAATCACTTCTTCTTCGGAAAATCGAGACTCAGTTTTGTCCCGCTTTCTCCAGTTCCTTACATCATTGACTAGCAGGGTTCCAAGAGAAGTTTTCACCGCATATTGGTAGACTTCCCTGAGAAAGCATGAACGTGACTTCTCCTTCCAGGAGACCCTCCTCCGGAACTATTTTTATATGATCCGGCCGTATCGCAAATGACAACCGGCCCGGAAACATCAGTAGCGGAAACAGTAAGATGTTTATCCGGCGAGAGCTCACCGTATTACTGTCCAACATTTTCCCGGAATAAAGTTCTCAGCCGATAAATCTGCTAGCAAATTCTGTTTTTCGGCTTTCGATAGATTTCTTCCGGCGTACCATACTGCTCAATAATCCCGTTATTCATCACGGCAACCTTATCGGAGATGGAGAAGCACTCCTCCCGTCGTGCGTCACGAAAAAGGGTGGTAATCTAAACTGTTGCTGAATGCGCTTGATTTCAAGCCGCATCTGTACCCTGAGCTTTGCATCCAGATTACTCAAAGGTTCATCCAGTAGCAAGCTTCGGTTCAATGACCAACGCCCGTGCCAAGGCAACTCTCTGTCTCTGTCCGCCGGATAACTGCTTCGTAACGTTTCGCAAATTCGTAAGACCGCAAAGTTCCAGCATCTTATCGACCTTCCGCCGGATTACGCTTGCTTCCTCCTTCCGAAGTTTTAGCCCGAACGCGACATTTTCCTCTACTGTAAGATGCGGAAACAGCGCATAACTCTGGAAAACCATCCCTGAACTTTCTTTGATGCACCGCCACATTCGTCATGCTTCTCCCGTCGAGGAAGAATTCTCGCTGTTCTGGTTTAGAAGCCCCGCAACAATGCGCAGTGTCGTCGTCTTCCGCAGCTGCTCGGCCCAAAGCAGAGAAACCAACTCTCCTTTCTCTACTTCCAAGTTGAAAATCTTTCAAGACATGATTCTGTCTGTTATAAACCATGCTGATATTTTCCAGAGAAACAAAAGCCATATTGTTCTATCCTTTCCCATACCCCGTTGCTTCCTATATCCCGTTAGGACGCAATCGACGTGCGAGTCCCTGCGTTTTCCACCAGCATCATCATGAAAATGGTAACCACCATAAGCAGCACGGAGAGTGCCGAAACGGACGGGTCGTAGTTGAACTCCATATAACTTAACAGCGTCGTGGGTAGCGTCGTCACGCCGGGTCCCGATAAAAACATCGATACCGGCACATTATTAAAAGGAATTGATAAAAGCCAGCATAAAAGAGGCAAAAATTCCCGAGGAAATATTAGGAATCACAATCCGGAAAAAGGCAGCTGGGTACAACCGAGTGTCCATGCTGCCTCCTCCACGGAAAAATCCATCTGTTCCATCGAAGAACCTACGACGCGGATGACATAGGGTACACTGATCACAAAATGCCCTAAGAACAAGGCGGGAAGAACCGGTATTTTTATCGCCACAACCAGGAATTGATATAGGGAATAGCCCACCACGATGCCCGGAATCAAGGTCGGGGACAAGAAGAAATCCTTCCAAAGCTGCCTCCCTTTATTCCGCTTCTGGACAGGCTGTAGGTCTACTGGCGTCCCGACAAGGAGGGCAAGAAAGGTCGCAAACACACCCACGAAAAGGCTGAGGCGTAAGCCCGCCATAAAAGACTTCGATTGCAAGGCTACCAGATACCAATCCAGTGTAAACCCTTTAATCGGAAAAGCAATAATCGCTTCCGTTCCGAAGGAAGTAATCGTCACAATCAGGAGCGGAAGAAACAGAAAGAGTAAAACCGTAATCGCAACGATAGTAATGAAAGGATTCCTACGCATTTTCTTCTCCTCTCCGATCCAGCAACTTGCTTTAGCATGGTAAAGCCCCGCATAACCAGAAAAAGTAATCACAATCATCACAAAGGCAATCACACTGGCACTTGTCCAATCTCCCAAGGCAGTCGCACTGTTGATATAAAAGGGTCAAGCATCATTTTCTTATTTCCGCCTAAAAGCTGCGGGTAGTGTAAGCCGTCAAAGTTCCGGTAAAGACCAAAAATACGCCTCACAATCATGCCGGGAACGGAAAGCGGCAAAATCACCTTCAGAAAGCTTCTGAATCGGACCTGCCCTCAGGGTCGCGGCTGCTTCCATATAGTCCCCCTCATGCCCTCCATCACCCCTGCTAAGGGTCATAATCATGGTCGGCAGGAAGAGATAAACTGAGCCGATGATGATGGCAAACTCTGTGTACAGAAGGTTAAGGGAGCCTTTTACCAAACCGCTGAGAAGTAAGATACGGTTCACAATTCCATTTTTCCCCAGGATATTGATCCAGGCAAAACTGCGCACCACAGAGTTCGTAGGTTAACGGAAAAAGTGTCAAAAGCGAGAAGGATTCCTTCCACTCTTTGACACTGTAGAAATAAAATACGCTGTCGGTAAACCGAGTATACAGCAAAGAACCGTCACAAGAAGGGCAATTCGTATCGTCCGACTTAAAAATAGTCAGATTGTAACTGTCCCGGAAAAACTGGAGATATGCCTCTGTGCTCAGACGACTTTGCAGGAAAAGTGTGGGAAAAAGACTGTTCAGTAATGGTACTACCAGAAAAATACCAAGAGAACGGGTACAAGAAATAAGAGAAAGTACTGCGTCTTCTTCTGTATAAAATGCTCCTTTATTGTCGTACGGAAAATACGGAGACCATTATAGACGATTCATTTTTATGATTTCAAGGTTTTTAGTACAAAGCTACAGCGCATATAATTTTGTATACTTCTTCAATATAATCCAGAAAAATACTTTTACATTGAATTCTTCTCCTGTCGCCCTTTTATAATCTCTCCTGCATCATAGAGACAGCCGTAATGCTGCACGTGCTCTTTTTAACCACTGCATGATGGTATCGTAGCGGTTATTTTTGAAGAAGGCTGTCCACCCTCTAAGTCCTTCCGCATGGCGTGTATAAACTGTGCCGCAAAAGCGGTTCTCAGCGCATAAGTCGGAAAATAGCCGAAGCTTCCGTCCGACCAGTGTACATCCTGTAATATACCGACACGGTCATTCGGTACATCCAGGCCCAGATATTCCTTTGTACTTCTGCATTCCATGTTTGATCCAGGTTTTCCGTGGAAAACTCGTCCCGTTAAACAAGCCTTTTTCAATTTCCCCTATACCGAATCACAATATGGAGCGGGTAGGTCAGTTTCATCCGCTTCCGTCCGCACAAAGGACGGCTCGGAAAAGACGTTTGATCGCACGATAAAATTCATCCAGTGAAATATTCTCGAGCCTATTTGGAAAAATGACGCTGAAACGCGGATAATGATATTCCCAAAAGGCACGCGAACGTCCCAGATAGTTTTCACAGAGGCGGACTGTGACTCATGCATACCGGAAGAAACGCCGTCCGAGAGAATCATCTCCGTCATACTTCGGGTCATCGTTATGCTCATAATAGGCGTGTCCCACCTCATGTACCGTGGAAAGGATCGCATCTCACCGGTTCTGTTCTCGATATACTTCGAGTGGTACGGCAATCATTTTCACAAGTCCAGGAAGTAAAGGATGTTCCGACTCATTTTGATACCCCCAGGAGGAATCGAAATGAAGGTAAGCAAAGAAGCTCCCTGCATGAACTTCTTCTGTCTCGTCTCATTGAGAAACTTCTGATGCAGAAAAATCACTCGGTATCTGCTTCTTTTCCTTCACCTTCCGAATAAGAGGAATCAGACGCTCCTTCAAGGAATGGAAAGAAGGCGTCGTACTTTTTCTTCCGTCATTCCCTGGCTCAAAATCATCCAGCATCTGGTTATAGATGCTTTTTCACTTTTTCCGATAGCCGTATAACCTCTTCTTCCCTTCGATGACCTCTTCAGGTACGGTTCAAAAATACGGTAGTCCGCCTTGGATTTTGCCTGAATCCAGGCGTCAAAGGACTCGTCACAGAGTTTCTGAAAGGCAACAAACTCCTCTTTCGGAATCAGAACGGAATCCATTGCATTTTTATAATAGAGTGCGATAGCACGCTGATCTTCCGCTCCCACCTCCGGATCGTCCTTCAGCTCCCCGAGTAGAGAAACGATCTCCGGATCCGTCTCCAGGCTGAAAAGCTCTCCGGCAAGATAGGCTGACCGTTCATCCCGGTAAGATGCCCCCCTGCCGGCGGTGCCACCGTTCTGCTTATCAATTCCTATCACCGCAAGCGCCATCTGATAGGCGGAACACTGAAATATCCAATCTCTGTACTTCTTTAACTTTTCTTCTGTAGTCATAAAATCTCCTTTCTTCCTATTGTCCCTACTCTTTCTCCATGCTATAACATCTCCATTATATTGTACAGGGCTTTAGGAGGAGTAGTATGGAAGAGAACGCAACTAAAATCAATCTGGAGAAGCGCGGAAAAGCCATCATCCGTGCCGGTATCATCGGCATTCTGGCAAATCTTGTTCTGGCATCCTTTAAGGTTCTCATCGGTTTCCTGTCAAAGTCCATTTCCATCGTCCTGGACGGCGTAAATAACCTTACCGACGCCTTATCTTCCGTGCTGACCATCGTAGGAATGAAACTCTCTGAAAAGCCTGCGGACAGGGATCACCCTATGGGACACGGCAGAACGGAGTATCTCACCGCTTCCGCAATCAGCCTGATTGTTCTCTACGCCGGTATCAGTTCGCTCGTGGAATCGGTCAAAAAAATTCTGAAAGCGGAAAAGCCCGAGTATACGAGAACCATGCTTCTGCTTCTTTTTGTCGGTGTTCTTATCAAAGTCTTCCTCGGAATCTTCGTGCGGAAAACGGGAATGAAAGTACACTCCGACTCTCTGAAAGCGCAGGGGCAGGATGCACTCCAGGACGCCGTCATTTCTTCTTCCACTATCGTGGCTGCTCTCGTCTTTCTATTCTATGGCATCTCTTTAGAAGCTTACCTCGGCGCCGTGATTTCTCTCTTCATCATAAAGTCCGCCTTCGATATCCTCGAGAAACGCTTTCCCTGCATCCTGGGAGAGCGCATCAACTCCTCTTTCAGCCGGGATATCCGGCATGCCATTCAGAAGATTCCGGGAATCTACGGTGTATATGATCTCGTTCTGCATAACTACGGTCCGGGAAAATATCTTGCATCCGTGCATATCGAAGTACCGGAAAATATGACGGCAAAAGAAATTGACAGTCTGACACGAGAAGTGGAAGACGTCTGTTACAAAGACTTCGGTATCGTGATGTCCGGTGTCGGGATTTATGCGCGAAATACCGATCCGAAGATTGTAGAACTTCGAGAGGAAATCACCGCTTTCCTGATGACCAGAAGAAATATCCTGCAAGTACACGGCTTTTATCTAAAAAAAGAAACAAATTCCATCGACCTGGATGTCGTGTTGGATTTCAGTGTAGAAGACCGGGACAAGGAAGTGCGGACATTGAGACGGAACTGCAAGAACAGTTTAAGCCTTTATCATTTTCCATGTGACCGGAGACTTTGACATCAGTGATTGATTCTCCAACGATTTCTTAGCGATGCACAGCCACTAAATAACTGTACGAAAGAAAGAGTCTTCTCTTCTTCGTACAGTTTTTTCTTTTTCACAAAGACTTCACACTTTCCTTCTTTTTCAGTTTCGTTTCAGCTTCCTTTTGTATTCTCTTCGCAGAAACAAAAAACAAACACACGAAATGAGGTCATTATGAAAAAGAATACATTCAAAAAAAATTTAACTCTTCCCTGTCTGGGAATCGGCATGATGCTTGCTTTAAACGCTTGCGGAACAGCTTCCCAAAGCGCAAGTGCGGAGACCCTTACGAGCTCCTCCACTACGGTCGGCGGTGCAAGCACCGCCATTCAGGTTTCAGGAGACAACATTTCCATAAAAGGAAACGGGGCAACAAGGGAAGGAAAAACCATCACCATCTCGGAAGCCGGAACATACGAGCTCAGCGGAACCTTGGAAGAAGGACAGATCAAAATCAACACCGATGGAGAAGTAAAGCTCATTCTGAATAACTTCAACATTTCCAATTCAACAAGCGCACCAATTATAGGAGAAAAAGGAAATGTGCAGATTCTTTTAAAGGAAAACAGCAAAAACACCGTCAGTGACAAACGTTCCGCAAAAGAAGAGTCCGACTCTACGGAAAGCGAAGAAAGTTCTGAAAAAACAACAGACTATGACGCTGCAATCTACAGCGAGGGAGACCTGCTCCTGAGCGGATCAGGGAGTCTCACCGTAGAAGGAGGCTATGAAGACGGTATTCACAGTAAAACAAGCTTAACCGTAGAAAGTGGAGAGTACAAAATCACCGCTTCCCACCACGGACTGAACGGAAAGAAAACGCTCACGGTAAAAGACGGAACTTTCGACATCACTACTGTAGAAGATGCCCTTCACTCTATGGGAGATGTTTCCGTAGAAAATGGAAAGATTACCGTGAATGCCGGAGACGATGCGCTTCATGCAGACAATACCCTCACGGTAAAAGACGGTACTATTGACATTCAAAAATCCAATGAAGGTTTGGAAGGCATTACCGTAAATGTAGAGGGCGGCAATATTTCCATTCAGTCCTCCGATGACGGCATTAACGGTGCAGGAGAGTCCGAAGACGGCTCTGCCGTAGACATCTCTGTCAACATCTCCGGCGGAAATGTGAAAATTGTTCCGGGAGGAGACGGTATCGACTCCAACGGAGACCTGAACGTATCCGGCGGTACCATCGTAATCGATGGCCCGTCCGACGGTGGAAATGCACCGATTGACTACGACGGAACGGCAAGTATTACCGGCGGAACCGTAGTAGCCAGTGGGAACTCCGGTATGTTCCAGGGATTTGATGAAAGCAGCTCCACACAGTCCAGCGTCATTTACTACCTTAGCGACACGGCAAATGCGGGAGACAGCGTGAAAATTACCGACTCCAACGGAAAAGAAATCTATTCTTCTTCCGACACTACCCAGAGTTTTAACACCATTCTCTTCAGCAGCGCCGACTTGGAAGACGGAAAAGCGTATACCGTGTCGGTCGGTTCCTCCAGTGAATCGGTAACCATCAGCGGTAAGAGCAATACCGTCGGAACAAGAAGCCAGTCTATGGGACAGCCTCCGATGAACGGCGGTAATGCACAGCAGGGTGGTCACGGGCAGCAGGGTCAACCGCCAATGAATGGCGGCTTCCGGGGAAACGGCGAAGGACAGCAGGGTAGTCACGGACAGGGTCGGAGCGGTCAGAAACAGGGTAATGATCAGAACCGTCCGCCGATGCCGCCGATGAACGGCGGTAACGCTCAGCAGGGCGGTCGCGGTCAGCAGGGAACAGCCGCCGATGAACGGCGGTGATGCGCAGCAGCGTGGTAACAAACGGCAGGGGCGATCGTAGTCAGCAGGGACAACCGCCGATGGACGGCGGTGATGCACAGCAGGGAGGTCACGGGCAGCAGGGACAGCCGCCAATGAATGGCGGCTTCGAGGCAACGGCGAAGCGACAGAACCGGGGCGGACAGGAACAGGAAGATGATCAGAACCGTCCGCCGATGCCGCCGATGAACGGCGGTGATGCACAGCAGGGTGGTCGCGGACAGCAGGGACAGCCGCCGATGAACGGAAACAAGCAACAAAAAGAAAAATAAGGCTAAAAAGTAACAATTCATCTAAAAGAAAACAAGACAGAGAACAAGAAGCACTAGGGCTCTTAAGTAAAACGAGGTAGAACGCGCTTTGTGCCCGGTGTTCATCATGAATCAATTAGGAGCGTTTCGCTCTGGAAGGAGTCGACATGAAAAAACAATATGTCTTAATTCCGGCATACAAGCCTACAGAGAATCTCCTCTCTTTTATACACTCTCTGGAAGAACAGGATTTACAAATCATCCTGGTAGATGATGGATCAGGGGAAGAATTCCTTCCCCTCTTCCGGAGAATTGAAGAGGAGAGTTCCGCGAAAGTAATCCATTCTCCCACTAATCAAGAGGAGCCGCCTTTAAAAAAAGGATTATCCTATCTCCAAACGGTAGACGATGATTTTCAAGTGATTACCGTGGATGCCGATGGACAACATTCCGTGAAAGATACCTTGTCCCTTCTCCAAAAAGGACAGGAAGCGCCGGACAGCCTGCTTCTTGGAGCAAGACTGCAATCCGTGGACTCTCCTCTACGCTCCCGAATAGGCAACTATATTACCAAAAAAGTATTTCTTCTCTCCACCGGTGTAAAGCTTGAGGACACCCAAACAGGCTCTCAGAGTTTTTCCAGGAAAATGATTCCGAAGCTTCTGTCCATTCCCGGAGATCGTTATGAATATGAGATGAATGTGCTCCTCCGTTTCGCGAAAGAAGGCATCCCCCTTGTGGAGTATCCCATCGAAACCATTTACATCAATGACAACAGAGGAAGTCACTTCGACACCGTCAAGGATTCTCTCCACATTTACCGGCAAATCCTGAAGTTTACCTCCAGCTCCGTTCTTTCCTTCTGCGTAGACTTTCTGTTTTACAGCTTTTGTCTCGCCCTCAGCGGGAATCTCTTCCTTTCCAACGCGATAGCCCGCCTCGTTTCTCTACACTGCAATTTTTTCTTCAACAAAAACTATGTGTTCGAGAAGCGAAACCCTAAAAAAGCAGAGGACAAAACGGTACTCACGAGGACTACCTCTCCTATCTTGCCCTGGCACTTTTCCTGTTTTTTGTCAATACCATGCTCCTCAGCGGCATCGTGGACAGCCTGCATATAAACCCTTATCTCGCAAAAATCATTACGGAAATCCTCTTGTTTTTCTTTTCTTACTATGTGCAGAAAAATCTGATTTTTCTGAAACCGGAAAAATAGAAGAGGAAGAAAGTAAGCTTGCAGAGATTTCTTACTAAGAAAAAGGAAGGAGTTTTCCCGTGAAAAAGATCAATACCAAGAAAGCAGGTCTCCTCTATGGCTTGACCCTTCTATCCTATACCGGATTTGCTCTCCTGGACAGCTTTTGTTATCCCCATCCTGCAAAAACTGTGATACTTTCCCGCAGAGGCGGAAACGAAGAGTAGCCTGAAGAAAGTATCGAAGCAAAAATCCAGGAAAAACTCGGCACCGCAGGAAATGGAAGTGCGGAAAATACAACTACAGTCGACACACAGGACTCTACCGTTCAAAGTGGAGGAGTGCCGTCCGATAAAGGAGATACTGTAGAAAATACGGATGCAACGGAGCAGGAAGACAGCAGTACGGCAACAAGTGCAGGCACCGTCACTGGCAGCTATTCCGACAGCAAGAGTAAAATCACATTAAAACAGTACAGAGCTTACGACAGCACCATTTATGTCGCGGATGTAACGGTTTCGGATGTTTCTTCCCTGAAAACCGCCTTGGCGGATGATACTTACGGGCGTAACATCACGGAGTTGACTTCCGAAATCGCAAACAATCATAATGCAGTACTTGCCATCAACGGCGACTATTACAAGGAGACAAAGCGGTTATGTCCTCCGAAACGGACAATTACATAACAGCTCTGGCAGCCATGCAAGCCTTTAGCCATCCTGAAAAACGGAGATTTTCAATTCGTAACAGAAGGGAGGTCTCCTTAGACAATCTTCTACAAAACGGAGCCCTGCAAGTATTTTTCTTTGGGCCTACTCTGCTAAAAAACGGCAGCATAGCCGTATCTGAAAATGAAGAAGTGGGAATGGCCATGGCAAGTAACCCCCGTACCGCCATCGGGTGCCTCGGTAAAAACCATTATGTCTTTGTGGTATCCGACGGAAGAACGGAGGAAAGTGCTGGACTGAGTCTTTATCAACTCGCAAGTTTTATGAAGACTTTAGGCGTAAGCGATGCCTATAACCTGGACGGAGGAGGTTTCTTCCACTATGATTTTCCAGGAAAAATCATCATTAACCTGACCACCAACGGACACTCTATAGAGGAGCGTGCCGTCAGTGATATTCTATATATAGGAGGTGAAAAATCATGAAAAAGAAAGGCTTCTATTTCTTCCTTTCCCTTTTGTTCTGCTATTTGGACAAATCTATGAACACTTCTTCCACGGGGTGTATTCCAACTATATGCTCTTTGCCTTCTCTTCCCCTCCTGGGGCTCTTCCTCCGAGTTTGTCGGAAAGAATGCAGCCCCTCCTCTGGAAATGTGGAATAGCAAGTCTGACCGAGGATCTCTATAAGGGAATCCTGGAAAATCTATGGCACCTCCAGTTATCTGGAAACTCCTTTACTTTGTCGTCGGTATTGGTCTTTGTACTTTGCAAATTCTTTTCGTTCTTCTACAAAAAGGAAGTGCATCCTCCCTGCTTAGTTTCTTTATAGGAGAAATCCCCTTTTTCTCCTTTGTGATAAAGCTGAGTATCGTGCGAAAATACACGATACTCGCTTTTAGAATACCACTGTAAAGCAGATCCGCCTGCACACTCCACCTTGATCTCTCCCTGATGCATTCGCACACCTCCTTTGCAAATGGAAAGTCCCAGTCCATATCCTTTTTCTTCATCATGCGCGTTTCCTCCAGACGATAGAAGCGCTTCCCACAGCTTCCTCTTTCTTCCTTCCCCATTTCTTTTCTCTATCGCATTGAGACCCTGCAAAAAGACTTTATTTCCTGATTTTTCTAAGGAGAGTTCCGTTTTCGTCCTCTTACAGAATACTTTAAAGCATTATCCAGCAAAATGGTCACAAGCTGTTTTACCTTATTTTCATCTCCCTGAAAGCGCAATCGAATCGGGAACTTGATAAAGGAGTTCCTTTCCTCTTCAAAAATAAAGGCTCAAAAATAAAGACACTCTGTTTCTACTAAACGGGAGAGAGAAAAAGACGAAAACTGCTGCCTCCGATCCTGCCAATTCTCCAAACGACTCTAAATCCAGAAGGGATTCCGTCAAATACTGCATCCGCTTACTCATCTCCTGAATTCCGTGAATGTTCCTTCCATTTTGAACAATGTATCCGTTGCGCCTTTTCTCCGGGCTGTTCTACGGATTCTTTCTAGTTTTACAATGTCATATTCCAAATTTCCCACATTATTGATCATCACCGTGAGAGGTCGTTTTCAATTCATGCGAAGCATCCGCAACAAACTGTCTTTTGCGTTTCCAGGCATCTTCACTCGGAAGCTAGTGTTTTTCCACGAAATAACGGGAGAAGAAAACAATCCCTGCGGAAAAAGCAAAAATAAAAAGGAGGAGAACCACGAAAGTCTCTCTATACTCTCTATTTCCTTCTCATATTCCGTAATCGCAATACGATAGCTTCTTTCGCCTCTTTCCTCTCTCTCATCCGTCCCCTGGCCTCCCGGTTCACTCTTTTTCCACAATGTAATAAGGAATCTTCCTGACTCTATCGCGCCGTAAACCCGCTCTCTTCCACCCCCTTTTTGTATTCCTTTTGTATCCTTTTTTGTTTTTCTTCTTGCAGCATCTTTTACTACTTTTTCTATACTATTTTTCTTTTTAAAAAGTAGTCCTCGCCTTGAACGATTCTGTATCTCCCGTTTTCATCTACTTCACCTGATAAACGGGATAAGTTTCTGAAAAGGGAACATCCATAGTTCTGAAGTCGCATGGAAAGCGCACTGCATGCCCGTATCCAGACTGTTTTTATTATATAGGAACAAAAAGGAGCAAGGAGGAAGAAAATGCTTACAACAGAAAGCAAAAATACTCAGTTTTCTTGCAGCTGCTTTAATCATTTTCTCGACCTCAGATGATACCTGAGTCCCCTGAACGGCTACGATGCACACGTTGGAAGACAGTGCTTTCAACTTCTTCCGCAAAAATCCGATATAGACTTCACATTATTTTTCCGTCGCTTCACTATCATATCCTCAAACTTTCTCCAAGAGTGTATTCTGACAGGTTGTTCTTCTTCTCCTGGAGAAGCGACTTCATCATTTGAAATTCTTTGAGGATAAGCGAAGAGAAGCATCCGACACCAGAAGTTCGGATGAATCCAACCAGCGTGGTATTGCCAAAGCTAATCTGATTCACTCCTTCCCCTGCCTGCGAGAAAAGTGCATCTCATACAGGCGAGAAGTTCCTGCTCATCGAAAGGCTTTGTCAGATAATAGTCCGCACCGGAGTCCAGCCCTCTACTCTATCCAGAATATCCGATTTTTGCCGTAAGCATTAAAATGGGAATCCCTGATTCTTTTCTTTTCGAGGCTTCTTGCCACCTGAAACCCATTCAGCTTCGGAAGCATCAAATCTAAAAGTAAGAGATCAAAGGCACCGTTTTTTGCCATCTCCAGACCATCCTGTCCATCGTAGGAAAGCTGCACCGTATGCCCGTTTTTCTCCAAAATCTCTTTCAAGGACTCTGTAAGCATCCTCTCATCTTCCACCACCAAGATCTGCATACCCGTTCTCCTCCACCCACACCTTGCAGAATATTCCGGACTCAGACGGTAAAAATGCGTCTATCGCTCCACCCACGCCTTGTAGAATATCCCCTATTCTCACTTCATACTTCGCTTCCAAGTCCACTTCAAACATCCGCTTCACGGCATTGCAAGCTTTGTAATGTGGATACGATCTGCTATAGAAGGAAGGTAACTTTCGCAAAATGCTTTTATCCTTCTCCGCACTCTTCCGCAACAAAGCCCCGCTCTTCTTTACATCAAAATAGTTCGCATCGGAGGGAAGCGTGTCTGTCACCTGCTTTTCGCACGACGCCGCAATATCCCGCGTCTTCCAGATACCGTTCCAGGAGAAAAATTCCATGCGCCCTCATTTTCCCATAATGCAATGCGTTCACTGCCTCCGCTATCGCTGTACTGATTGTATTCTGCGGACGTGTCCAACCCGCATAGCTGTCGACTTTCATAAGGAGTCCCTCCCGATCAAGAAAAACGGACTACGGCGAGGGTCTCCGCCATTCGCATAGGCATTGTCCACGATAGAAAACAATTTTTCCTTTCTTAAGAAAGTTTCAGTTCTACACCCCATTCGCAAAGCTCTCCGATCTGTATAAAATCTCCGGTCCTCTCCTGTAGCGACCGCTTCCCGCATCTTCTCTCCGGATGCGGTAAGAAACAGGACGATGTCCGCTTCCTCCGCCTCTTCTACAAGCCGACAGCCTGCCGACTGAACATGGTAAGACAGAGGTGACAAGGGAAGTCCTTCATAAAGGGGTACCGTTTCCCTGCCTTTCTGGTAAGATAATAGGGAAAATGCCGGGCACTTTCCATACATGGCATTTAACATACATGAGATCAAGGTCAGCTCTCACCTCATCCGCACTGGGGTAAACGAGTACTTTCTCGTCAATCCCTCTTCTGCAATCTTCTTCCGAATCGCAGCCTCGATCCATCGCCGCAAAGCCGAACGATGCGGAATCATCCTGCGGAATAACCAGCGCATCCACCAAACCTTCTTTCAGATATTGCAGCATTTCTTCGTTCATCGCGCGATTCGGCGCGCCTGTCCAAATAATCTTTCAGGCAGTCCTTGTCTATCTTTTTCCAAGAGTGCATCTGCCGACTCTCCCTTATGAAGAAGTACCCTCCGTCATGAATCTCTGTCCGAAGTCTCTCGTAATAATCCGGTTCCTCATCACTGCTGAATAGGGGCAGCGCATGATGACCTGAAAGGCATAAAAGAGCATATTCGATTCTCCTCCCGAATCTCCTGGATGAGCGCTACGGGAAAGCAGGGTTTCCTTTTCTGTCTCATGATGGAGACGGAAGGAATCAATCCTCCATAAAGAAGGTTGTCTACAGAAAGGATCAGCCTGTCCGCGTCCTTACATTCTTTTCTTAAAAATCCTCCAGCGCTTTCCTCTCCGCAGGCTCTTTTTTCTTTCCAAGAGTAGAGGGTCTTACAATATGCAAGTGTTCATTCCGGAACAAACGCTCCGGAAACAGCATATTGCAGGGACGTCATCCAGGGAACAAGTACGATTTTCTTTTTGTTTTACCGCTTTTTCCATATCTTTCTACCTGTAATTTCTCTTCTTTCCGACCATTTCCGAAGCGCTCTCCGTTTTTACCTACCCCCTTTAGACCATAGATTCTTGTAGGCTCCTCTATACGTTCTTGCTGGTACAAAACCGAACTGCCCATAGAAACTCTTTGAGTATCGTCCAATCGATATTGACTGTCTCCCACACCGATTTTACTGAAGCTGTACCAGACCTTCATGCAGCAAATAATCTCCCACATGCCGTCCCCGGATGGCACGCTAATAGGACCAAGTCCGCACAGCTGGTCTTTTGTCCCATTCCCATCCCGTGCCGCAGAAAGCATACAGCTAAAGTACTCTCCGTTCTTCCGATTCCAGAGCATAAGCACTTCCTCCGATGCTTTTCCTTTCCAGCGCGTCTTCCGCTTCAAACACCCACCGTCCTGAAACTCCTCGTGCAGGAAGCGGAGCAATGCTCTTTCGCCATGATAGACTTCCGCTGTACATTGCTTTTCCCAGGAGAAGAATCAAACTCTTCTATCTTTGTCATTACACTGCAATTTTCCTTCGAGATCATAATGGTCTTCGTATTGACTGTAAACCTGAGCCGGGTAAAGACGCTGCATTTTCTTTTCATCCGAGCCGTGGAATTCCTAAAGAAATTTGCAAAATCCTGTCCGACAATCTTCCCGTATTCCTCTTTTTGCAGAACTGCCATGGTGTAGAAGTACCGTTCCGGTACCCTGGCCTCGATAAGCTTTCTTCACCGCGAAGATGGAAAAGCCACGCTGTATCCGGATACAAGTCCTGATTTTCAGAAAGTTTCACTCCCTGAAATCCGAGAACCTTCCTGCATCCTTTCCTTTTCCTCTCATACACAGACTGCACTCGGAGAAAACTCTCGATCCGAAAAAGATGGACTCCAACTTCTCCTCATTTTACGCCATACTCAGGGAAGAAACTCGCTGGAGAAGTTCGGATACGCCATCCTGATCCGGCTCTGTGAAAAGAAACGTACTCCATCGGATACGCATACGCCCACCACCCTTTTTCACAAGATAGGAAAGATCAAAGAGCATACAGCCGTCCGAATGCGCCATACACATCGCGATGGCTTCCGCTATCTTTCGGGATTCTTCCTGTACTGATCCAGGAAAAGAGAATCGATGATCTGAGGGTCTCCCTGCCGCTGGCAACCTTTTTGCGAGCTCCACGGCGCCCTCCACGCTGTACCAATCCGCCGGTCTTTTTTCTCTTGCCTCAAGAATCGTCACTTCTTCATAGTAACACCCGGAAAAGAGGGTATCGATTTCCTCCGCATAAGCTGCTTTTCCGCAGCTTCTCCCTGCTCACACTGGGGAAAATTCGATTTCCTCATAAGACGGTAAAGCCCAGTCTCGCACCCACCCGGTCATAAAGCGGATACCAGGAACCGGTATAATCGCAAAACTCCACTCCGGATAGATGGAGAGGAGTTGCCGCACTTCCTGCATAAAATCATGAATAATCTGCATACGAAAGCTGAGAAAGGACCCGAAGTACTTCCCGGCTTTCTCCCGATATCCTTCTGCCGTCTTTTCTATCGTATAGATATCCTCCGGCCACTTCTCGTCTTTTACAGCACTATACTTCTCCCACTGCTTTCGGCTTTCTTCGCTAAAATCCGTACTCAACCCGACATAGCGCACGCGGTCAAGAACGATTCCGTCCGGATAATAGTGCTCCACAAATTCCCGTAAAAGAGAAAGCGTATAGTCCCGCACTTTTTCTTCGCAGGATTCAGGAAACTCTCCAAAATCATCATACTGCCTACCGTAGTGCAGTCCCTCTGCGGATGCACTTTTCCTGAAGGACCGCTTTTTCCGTCTTTGTCCAACCTGTAAACCGTACAGGCGAAGCCCTCCCGTGCGATTGCCGGCATCTCCGGATGCGGTTTTTCTTTATTTCCCCCGGCAAAGGTATCAAAAGCGGCAAAACACTTCATGCCCAGGCTCTTTATCACGGAGAAGCACTGTCTACATAGTCCTTTTTCCGGAAGAAAAGCACTGTCATACTTTCGCATAATGCGGCGCAATCGCACTCGGATAGAGCGCAAATCCCTGTCGTATCCTTTACGGACAAAATAACCTCCGTCGTCCTGATTTCTCGACATTTTTCCATAACAGACTGGAACTTTGCTGAGTCCAGAATCCATTCCCTATTTGCACTAATCTCTACCCATACTGGCAAAAACGCTTCTCCATACTTCCATCCCTCCCAACGACTTCTTTATCCCTTAACGGCACTCGCTTACTGCTTCAATATAGTTCTTCTGGCAAAGCATAAAGACAAGGAGTACCGGAATAATGGAAAATGACGGTTCCTGCCGCAACATAGCCGAACTTATAGCTGGAAGGAGCCGTTCAAACTACTGTAGCGCCGTTGCAGCGGATATTTCTCCGGATCCTGCAAAACAATAATAGGGCCATAAGAAAGCGTTCCAGTTTCCGATAAAGTCGAAAAATGATGATGGTCGATATACTGGGCATAATCCCGGAATCATAATGGTCGCTCCAGGTACGAAGCTCCCGCGCCGTCAATTCTCGCCGCTTCGATGAGTTCCTTCGGAATCCCTGAGATAGGCCTGGCGAAGCAGGATAATACTGAACGCCTTCACGGACGTCGGAAGAATGACACCGGCGTAAGTATTTAAAAAGCTGTAACTTGGAAATCGTAAGATAATTGATAATCATTCCTGCCGCAGCCGGAAATAATCAGTGTCGCAACCAGGAGACCGAAAACCACATTTTTCCCCTTAAAATCCATTGTGGCAAGCGGATAAGCGCACATCGCCGAGAAGAGTACATCGAGGAAAATGCCTGCGAAGGTAATGATAACTGTATTGCCAACATATTTTCCGGAGATTCATGTACTGATTACCCTGAAATAGTTCTGATAAAGGTAAAGTGTTTCAGCTGAAAATGCAAATCATAAATATTGGCTCCCGTCTCGAAGGGAAGACAAAAACCAGCCAGATAAAAGGTCCGGCACAGAGAAGTGCAACAAGACTCAGTAGTAGATAGGTTCCTATCCTTGACAGGATATGATCTTTCTTTTTAGAACTGCGTACGCTTTAGTCATTGTTCGTCATCCCCCTCTTCTACCGTATACAAACACCGCACTGCTCAGTAAGGTCGTAAGAACTCCTGGATGGCGCCGATTGCCGCAGCATAACCGAACTGGAAATCCCTCGAAGGCCTTTTGTATAGGAATAATAGTTGATCACCATCGTAGCATTGTTCGGTCCGCCTTTCGTCAGGACGAAAACGACATCAAATACGGCGATGGCGGAGATAACGAATTTAAGGTACAGTGCCAGATATAGGGCTTTAAAAAGCGGGAATTTTAATTTTTAAAAATCGTCTGGATGAGGTTTGCACTGTCAATTTCCGCCGCTTCGTCAGTTCTTCCGGAATCCCCTGCAACCCGGCGAGATACATCATCATATAATAAATCCGAGGCCCTGCCAGACAGTAATAAACATAAGACAAGGCATAGCGGCATATTTGCTGTTTAAGAATCCAAGGGTTGCGTGATAAAGTGCCAATCCGAAAGCTATGGTGTTGATGACACCGTGCGTATCAAAAATGAATCCTACACGATGGAAAACGGCAAACCATGGAAGTGACTACGGAATATAGAATAAAGTACTGAATACATTGATCCCCGGCAGCTTCTGATTAACAAGAAGCGCCAGCAAAATCGATAAAATCTGAATAACCGGCACGATAACTACGAAAAACTACCGAGTTTTTATGGAAATCAAAAACTCACGGTCATGAAAAAGCTTCTATGAAATTCTCGAATCCTATGAATCTGGTCTGTCCCAAAACCGAATAATCATAGAACATCAGAATCAAACTGCCAATAATAGGAATAATGGTAAATACGGTTAAAATCAATAATGCAGGAGTCATAAACGCATAGGCTTTCAAAGTTTCTACTCTTTTTCTTCTGCTCATTGTCCCTGCGGTTTTCGCCATGGGGTCTCCTCCTAGAAAGAATTCCCGGACATCGCCGGGGAATCTTGCCTGCTCTATTCCATTCTACTTTACTTCTTCAAGAGTTTATTGACATCCTGCTCACCCTGATCAAGGGACTTCTGGATGTCCTCACCGTTGATGATGACTGCCTCGTAAACCTTTGTTCACCGCATCCTGAATAATGGACTGGTTTGCTACACCAAGGAGAAATCCTTGGATGTCCGGCTGGCTTCCGCAGACATCGCACTTGCCTGTCCTTCCAGTGTGGAAGTATCGGAGGTGAAGAAAGAATCCTCACTTGCCTTCGTGGTAGACGGGAAAATCGATACTTTCTTACAGAAAGCAAGCTGATTCTCATCGTTTGTGATATAGTTTGCAAACTTGATGGCTTCTTCCTGATGCTTGCTCTTTGTCGGAACAACCAGATTCATCAGCGGGTTACGGCTCAGTCCGTTTGCTCCTGTCAGCGGCTTGGGAAACAGCAATCGTCTTATAGATATCTGGTGCTTCATCCCTTAATTCTTCCGAGAGAAGAACCGAGGAACTTACAATCGCCAATTTACCCGGATTCAAAAAGCTTCAATGCCTCATCCCATGAACCCCAGTTATTCTTCGGGATAACCCTTCATCCGTATACTGCTTATAGTTCTTTAACAGCTCGGCAACTTCCGGTGTATTGAAAGCAGCTGCCGTGCCTTCTTTGTTCAATACCGGAAGATTTTCCTCGAAGAGAATGTTGAAGAACTCATCCGGCTGGAAGAGATACGCGCGGTCTTGTCATAGAACTCTTTAGACTCTTTCAAAGCGTCATTAAACGTCTTCGGTACTTCCATTCCGGCCTTTTCAAACAAATCCTTGTTGTAGAACATGATGTCCGGTGATGCATACCAAGGGAAGGCATATACAGAGTCTCCAATCTTTGCCGACTCCCAAAGGTCCTTCACATAGATGCTCTTCTGCTCTCCGTTGCCGCCTTATTCAAGTCAACCAATGCCCCTGCCCTGCCAGAGTAAGCGCCATCTGGGTATTTAAATTCACCACATCCGAGCGGTTCCGCCGGCAACAGCCGCAACCAACTTCGACTGTACATCCGCAAAAGGAATATCGGTCCAGTTGATCTTCACTCCCTTATTTTCCTCTTCGTATTTCTGAATCAATTCATTAAAGAAATCGCCGAAGTTCGCCTTCAAATCGATTGTCCAGAAATCCAGAGTCACCGCCTCTCCGCTTTTCTCCTCCGTCTCTCTGCTTTGGCACTCTCGGATGCATTCTCTGCCCCTTCTTCGCGCCGCCACAGCCGACAAGCAAGGATGCTGCCATTACTGCGCTAAGTACTGCACTTAACAGTCTTTTCTTCATTTTCTGCCTCCCTTATATTTTTGATGTTGAAACAATATCCGTCCACAAGTTGTAATTCAAGCTTTGGATATCGTTGTTCTCAAAGTAATGAAACGGTTTTACCGGCTCTTCGAGCTCCATGACACTAGGAATCTCTTTTCTAAGATACGCCTGTAAAATCCCCTGTACATCTTTTAATCTCTGCATAAGTCCGCCGAGACGAACCGTCTGCACTTCAAATCCGAAGGACTTATTCTCCCTGTTCCACTGTGCCCGAAAACTTGCATAGAACGCTTCCATACGTTTAAGAAGCAGCGGAATCTCCTGCTCCGTAATCTCCTGCAAAGTTTTCTCGTCCTTTGCAAGATAGGCGCTTCGAATGCGCTTTCCGAGATCCGCTTTCCTCTCCAGAACCAGTGCAAGACACCTCGCCGTCTCCAGAATGTAGGTGAAAGCACTTCCTTCGCACGCCCGAATCACTCTTTCCAGTTTCTCGCCAACTTCCCGGAACCGCTCCGCCGTATCTTCCCGAAGCACGGAATCAAAGGTACCGAGCAAGGGGTCATTGTACAGAAGATACTTTGATGCATTGTTATGCGTCTCTCCGCTTTCACAGTACGGATTCACCTCATCCAGCAGGAGAAACTCCTGTAAACTGTACCCGCTGAGCTTCTGAAAAGCTTCTTCAGGCATCTTGCTATTATAGGCTATATTGGCATCGATATACAAGGTTGGAAGAACACTAAATTCACTGGCTTCCGCACCGTCATCTCCCCAAGCCGTAATAGTAACCGAAGAAATACCGGCTTTCTTACAGGCACCGAGTGCCGCCTTCCCCGCCGCTATACTATAGCGATTATGCGGCACGAAACCGGTCCACTTCCATGCACCGCCGACAAAGGCTACCCGATCCGCAAGCTTCCGGTGTCGACGAATATTTTCCGTATAATGTGCTTCCTCTGTTGAATAATAATCCCAGTAGCCAAGTTCCACTTCCTCCGGAACGGCGACCTCAGAAAGCGGTTTCTCCTCACTTCCATAATACGCACCATCTCCTGCAAGACGGAAGAACATATCACTCCACATCTGCACCGTATAGCCATACTCCCGGCAGATTTCCAAAACTTTCTTAAGATGCCGCTGCATGATTTCCTGCCGATTTCTGTAACCATGCTTCTTCAGATACTTTCCAAGACCCAGCATCTCCGCTTCATCCATGCCGATATTGACTTTCCGGGAGCGGAACGCCTCCGCTACGGAACGAATGAGATGCCTTAGAAGCTCCTCCGTTCTGCTATCCTCGGGAAGCAGGATGTCGTTTACATCAATACTCTTCTGATACTCTTCATATCTTGTAATCTGGTTCAGATGCGCCAGCGTCTGAATAAAGGGGCGAAGGCTAATCCCGAAAAGCGCCGCATAGTCATCCAGCTCTTTTATTTCCTTGCAACTGAGCCTTCCCCGCATATAACCGAAGTATAGCTCTCCTTCCACCTCTATCGTGTCTTCCAGATACAGACCGACAAAACTGTAGCCGAGATATGCCGCGATACGAATCAGTCGTTTCACCGTATCTGTGCGAAGCACGGCATTCCGGGAAAGGTCAAACATCATGCCGAATTCCGAAAACGCACAGTGCTCCACAATATTTTTCTCCTCAGCGGATGCAAGAGAAAGAGCATATAAAAGCGCCCGTAAAAGGGCAGGTCTTGTATGATAGGGCAATCTCCACCCTGTCTTCCTGAAAAGAAATACGGAAGCCATCCTCTTCCTGAAAGTGAATCCGATACTTCCTCTGTAAAGGACTGCTTTCGGCTGTATCCTCCGCGAAGAAAGAGAGATAGGGAGCAAGTTCAACCGCTTCTCTCAGCATCGCCCGGATATCCTCTTCGCAATGCACAAGTTCCAAGACCATAAGCCCTCCTATCTCTTCCGGATTCTTCAGTATAAATACAAAATATTTTTTTCTGAATCCATATTATAGCAAGATTTTTACCATTCAAGAATGGATACCGCACTCTTTATGATTTTAAATACAGCTTTTTCCTTAAAATATTAATGTAGATTTTTCTTCTTTAAAAGGAAAGCAAGCGTTCCGCTATTTTCTCCTGCGTTCTCTCACCTCGGATGCTCCGCAGCGCCCATCCCGTCTTCCGGGGACTGTAGAGGTAGGGGGAGGAACTCCACTTTACACTGCTCCGCGACCTCCTTCACCCGTTCCATAAGGGTCTGCTCCATTACCCCGTAAAGAAGAAGAAGAAGAGGAGAATCCGGAAATGCTTCCTGTAGACACTTCACAAAAGCACGATACTTCTCTACAAAGGCTTCCTCCCGTTCCGGAACCCTCCTTGTATAGCTCGCATCATTGGTTCCGAGATTGACCACGATATAGTCCGGAGCACACTCTCCTTTCTGCTTTGTCAAGGCGATACTTCTCTTTACTTCCTCATAGGGAAAGATTTCCGGAAGAATCTGCTCCGTCAAAGGCTGAAGCTCTTCGGCAGGAATCCAGCGGGAAAGAACCCCGTTTCCGCTGAAACAAACGATGGTCTTCTCTGCACCAAGCTTCTCCGCCGTTTTGTACGCATACGCCTTGGTTACATCTTCCTCCTCCGTACAGAATGCACTCTCTTCGTTCACGCCGTCTACCCCGTAGCCCGCCGTAATGGAATCCCCGATAAAAAGAAGATGCGGTTTCTGCTTCATATTCCCGCTCAGCACGGTGCTCTCTTCCTGTTCTCCGTTTTCCTCTACAGTATCAGAAAAGGAAGCGGGAGAAATCCATACCCTTCCATCCAGACGAATACCCGAAATCCAAACTTTCCCATATTGCTCTTCCGTGAGTTTCAGGATTCGGATGGAAACTTCCTCTTCCGAACTTTCCGGATACAGTACACACTCCTTTTTCCCGGGAAAAACCTGTACCTTGTACTGCATTCTCTCCCCATTGACAAAAACAGCAAAGAAGGCATCCTCTTCTCTCCCTTTGCTTTCTCCCTCCATCTCTATGACAATCTCTTTTGCCGATGTTGTAAATTCTATGCCGGAAGCGGACCAGCAAAGGCGAAGCCCTTTCTCCTCTATTTCCGTGATACCGAATGTTCTGATTCCGTTTCTTTCAAGCAAGTTCTCCATCCTAAACTATTCCTCCAATCCCCGGATTTCTCCTATGAAAAGTACCGACTAATCGCTCCTATTATTGTTCAGTAGTATAGGCGTTTCCGTCCCTATTTTCCATGTTTCGGGTAAAAGGGAGGCGAAAAATTTTCCGCCGTTTCGGACTTTTTCTGCTATGATAGAGCGTAAGTAGACAGAAAAAAGCTGCCAAAGACACAGAAAGGCAATCCTATGAAAAAAATCCTTATCGTTGTAGATATGCAGAACGATTTTATTGACGGTGCTTTAGGCACTGCCGAAGCAAAATCCATCGTGAAAAATGTGCAAAAAAAGATTATTTCTTACGAAAAAGAAGACGTTTATGCAACACTGGATACCCATACGAAAGAATACCTCTCTACGCAGGAAGGAAAGTATCTCCCCGTAGCGCACTGCATAAAGGGTACGGAAGGCTGGAATCCGGACAAAGAAATAAAGAATTTAATCCTCCCGGACCATTTCTTTGAAAAAGGAAGCTTCGGAAGCCTGGATCTTGCGAAAGCCATGCAGGACTTAGCACAGAAAAATAAAGACGGCATCGCCATCGAACTGGTCGGGCTGTGCACGGATATCTGCGTTGTATCAAACGCTTTGCTTTTAAAAGCCTATCTTCCGGAAGTTCCCCTCTCCGTAGACAGCAGCTGCTGTGCTGGCGTAACAAAAGCGAAGCACGAGGCTGCCCTCGAAACGCTTCGCTCCTGTCAGGTAAACGTATTATAAAACTATTCCGCTCTCTAGTGCGCACAGGCAAGATCATAGAGTACATTCGCATAGATTGCGCAGGCGAGGAGCATGGTTTCTATTTCAAAGCCCTCATCCGCTTCATGCTCTGCACCCACCCAGGAAGCGTATTCCCGTGTCGGGAAGATGGGTCCGAATGCCGCAAAGTTCTCAAAGCTGCGTGCATACGTCCCTCCGCCAATCCGAAGAGGCGGTGTATAGTTGTCCCCGCTAAAGGCACGATAGTGCTTTAAGCAGGTCTTGATCAGTTCACTCTCCGGATCATTCAGGAGCCACTTAGAATCATCCACCAGGGTCGTATCGAGACCGAGCACCTCTTTGATAATTTCCGCACTGCGCTGTAAGAGGTCTCCTCCTTCGCATTCGTTCGGATAACGATAATCCAAGGCGAAATAAACCTGCCCTTTTTCAATATTTGCCTTCCCTAAGTTAAAGGTCAACGGTCCCATATATGCCCCGTCATACGCCACCTTCATCCCCACGCCGTACGGGTCCTTAAACAACTTCACCGCATTTAGGCTGAAGGTATCGTTATAGCAGCTTCCGACAAATTCAAACATCTTCACTGCCGCATTAATGCCCATAAACGGACGGGAGGCATGGAAGGGCTTTCCGTCAATATGATAATGCGCTCCGTCCGCTTCCTCGTGACACTCTCCCGTCAGCTCATTCGCGAGCAAAAACTTCGTAAAGTAATCTTTATCCAGGGGCTTATCTACAATGACATCCGCCTTACTGATGACGACATTAAAGGCGGTACCGGACTGCATGAAACGGATACAGGAATCGATTTTCCCTTCCGCCGTAAAATCCAGAATCCCCTTTTCCGCGTAAATGCAGGGAAATTCCGCATCCGGCACGATGCCCATAATCGGATTCTTTCGGACTTTCTTGTAATACAGAATCCCCGCCGATGTATTTTCCTCATCTGTCCCTAAAATCATCTGGATGTTGTGTTTCAGCTTGTATCCCTTGTCCTTTAAAAATCTTAATGGCATAGTACGCTGCAATAGCCGGTCCCTTGTCATCACAAGTGCCTCTTCCCATGATATAGCCGTCCTTCAGTTCTCCCCCCAGAGGATCAAAGTGCCAACCGTCTCCAAGGGGAACGACATCCAGGTGTCCGAGAACCCCCACGGATTCCTCCAAATCCCCGTACTGAATGACCCCGGCGTGGCCATCCACATTTTCTACCTGAAATCCGTCACGCTTCCCGATTTCCAGCGCTTTATCCAGGCACTTCGCAATATTCGGTCCAAAGGGTGCTTCTTTCGTCGCATGCGCATCATCACGCACGGATTCAATCTTGACCAGTTCCCGTAAATCCTGAATCATACTGTCCTGATACGCTCGTGCTTCTTCCAAAAATTTCATCATAAGTCCTCCTTTTTCCATACTCCTATCATAAAGCCTTTGCAGGGGAATGCAAAGGCTTGTTTGATTCATCATCGTATTATGCACGAAACGTGTGTCGCCTCTTTGTTCGGGAAGGTTTTTTTCTGTTAAGTCCTCTACTCTTCCGGAATGGCCTTTTTACCGCGTCCAGGATAGCATGACTGCTGTAGGGTCGCCCTGGCTACGGCATCCACGCCGTCTACTTCCTCCCTCTTCTTACCTTTTAATGCGGAAAAAATCTTGTCTGTCGCCCTGGTCCAGTACCGTTTGTTACCTCCGGGTTCCGTTCCGTTATCGGCAACCCGGACGATACTCTTGTCCTGACTGTCCCACAGCACCTTCACTTTTGCGTTATAACGGCGGAGGGTTTTCACTTCACTCTCTCCGTAAAACGTTTGGATATGGCTTGGGTTCTCTTCCTCATCGGGATCCTCTTCTGTGAAAAAGAAAAACTTGCCGTAAACGTGCCATTTCCTACAAAATCACTCGACTGATAATTCGGGAATTGCACTCGAAACATCACTCTTCTCTGGGAAACTTCCGTGCTCAACTCCTCTCCCTTTTTATTGAAGGCTTTGGCGGTAAATTCTTTGGCATCCCAATCTTTCTTAAACTTCTTGGCTACATGCTCCTGGATTCTTTTTGATGCCTCCCTCACTCTTCTTCCAGTCTTCCTCTGAAAACGTATACGATTTTACCAGCTCTCCCGCCTTCGTACGAATCTCCAGCTTGGAAGGCATCTCTAATGAGGCATCGACTACATGGACAGAGAGGCTTTGAGACAAGTTTTCTTCTCCCTTTTGATAAAGAATACGAACAGTATGCTCTCCAACGGAGTCCAGTGCCGTATTATTTTCAGGATCGGAAGTAAATCCTGCCGCTTTCGCTTCTTCCCAGTTAGAATAGAGTTTCGTGTTTCCCTCTTTCGTATGCGCTTCCACAATTAAGTCGTCAAGCTTTAAAGCCTCTCCAAGATAATAGTCCTTCTTCGCTAAATGAGAATCTAAAGTAAAAGAAAGTATGGGGGAACTGTCTTGACTCGAATCCACCTTCACCGTGTACAATTCGTATCCCCACGAGCTAAAACCGTCATGCGCTACGTCTTTTAAAGAAAAAGTCCAGAGATTGGAAGCCGCATCATACGTCGCTTTCTGCAACTCCCTCTTTCCGTCCAGAATACACATCGAGTCAATCTTCCCTTTCGCAGGAATCGTATAGCGAAAATGATCCTGATTTAAAGGAATCTCCTCTTTTTCTCCATCGGCATACTGTACCAGGATTGCACTCGGATATTTCTTTCGAATCACAGCCCTCGGCACAATGGCACTCACTAAATCAAGATCCATATCTTTCTGCGTGAAAATGAACAAGAATTTCCTTACCGTTTTCCTCCATGGGAGACCCATCCGCAGGGCTCATCGTAATCCCGTATTGTACAAAATCCGAAGGCGCAATCTCCTTTTCCTGTCCATCCGGAAAATGTAACTTCAATCGTGTGGCACTGAGATCGAGCGTCTTTCCACTTTGACTTGCTTCCGGTCGTACGGAAAAATCCATATAGCTAAAGGGAGATATACTGCCCTCCTTCTTTTTCTTTGCCTGCCAAACGGCATTTTCCAAAAGCGGACGTATGTGCCTTCAAAGTCATCGTGGCGCCGGACAAGCCGTCGTAATATTTCCCCGCTTTGTTGTTCACCGACTTCCGCACCTCTTCCATAGAATCCAATCCTTTTACTCGTTCTAAGAATCGATCTCTATATTGCGCGAAAACGACCGGATTTGAACTGTCCTTAAAAAGGACGCTCTCCGCACTGGCAATTTTTCCATCGGAAACGACCACTTTTACTACATTCGCTCCCTTTTCCTGAAAATAAATCCCTTCCTTCGCCGTTCCATAATACGTTCCGTCTTCTAATGGACTCTCCTTCTTATCGGAAGGCTGCCCTTTAAAAGAAGAGCCGCTTGTATGCCTGTTTCCGGTCCGGGAGAGAATGTTTCGACTTGCACCGGCAACAGCCTTGCCCCCTTCCGTCCCGGGAAGACCCTTACCCGCTACATAAACCGCTTCTCCATTTGCCACGTAATGCCCGGCTGCATCCACCGTATATCCGTCTACCGTCGTTCCGGACTGTTGTAACTCTCCCTTTGTAGATGTGTCGTTTCCTTCAAAATAATAGCAGTATCCGTCAATCCACTGCCAACCGCTGAGCAACTTTCCAAACTGTCCATCATGTACGGTATTCAGAAAAATACTTTTTGCCCTGCCAATCCAACCATCCGGACTGTAAGGCACCGCTTTCCGTATCGAGATAATACCAGTCTCCATCAGAGACGATCCAACCTTTCAGCAACTCTTTTTCGTCTTTTCCGAAGTACCATTTACCTGCATGGTTATACCACTTCCCTTCCGTATTTTGCGGTTTCGCCCAGCTTAAAACAGGAAATGAGAAGAGCATGAGTAAAGGACAGTGCTGCAACAGAAACTTTTTCCTCTTCATAAAGACTCCTTTTTGTAATTTCTTTCTTGCAAAACTTTTTGCCTCTTCTTTCAGCGAGTAGAATACGGCATATAGAAGGCTTACGTGCTCGCCCAATTTCGTTATATGTTCCTAATTTAATATGCGCTTTTTGCCATAATCTGCATATTTCATTAGTTATAACTAACTTATTGTATAAAATAAAGAAAAAATAAAATGCATTTCTTTTTCAAAAAGAATAAATGCATTTTATAAATCCATATATGATTGCTGTAGGTGGATTGGTGTTTCTTGTGTTCCACATAGTTTGTTTCATGCTTTGCAAAAAAAGGACTGTAAAAAGGAATTTCCCTTTTTACAATCCTTTTAGCTTAACCTTCAATCATAATCGGTTGCTTTTCCGGAAGCTTCTTCTCCCCTTCCTTCGGGAAGGAAAGCTTCAAAACGCCCTGTTCAAACTTTGCTTTTACATCTTCCTGCTTAATGCTGTCTCCAACATAAAAGCTTCTCTGCATAGAGCCGGAGTAACGCTCCTGACGAATGAGTTTCCCTTTCTCATCCTTCTCTTCTTCATTTAAGCCCTTCACGGCACTGACCTGAAGATAGCCGTCATGAAGCTCTACCTTGATATCCTCTTTCTTAAATCCCGGAAGGTCGATATCCATATCGTACTGTCCGTCCTTCTCATGCACATCCGTCTTCATTAGTCTTCCGCTGCGGTCTCCGTAAAGCTTATTTTCTACTCTGCCAAGACCTCCGAAACTCGGGAAATCAAACCAATCATCAAATAAATTCTCTCCAAAAATGCTAGGTGCTAACATATCTTTTTCCTCCTTATACTCTTCTTTTGAGTTCTAATTTCTTGTCATTTTTTTCAGCAAGGGGAAGAAACTTCATCATCGTGAGAACCTTTAAAGTCCTTGCGGTCTTCTCTGTTCCTCTGCTTGATTATGATTATACTCAAGTTGTTAGCACTGTCAAGTATTGAGTGCTAATTAAGTTGTGAAAAATTTGTGTCGTACTTTCCCCTTCCTTTAAGACAATAGCTTTTTTAACTCTCCGACTCCGGGAACCCGTCCGCTTACGACCAGTTTCCCGTCAATCATGAGGGATGGCGCACTGAGTACCCCAAGCTTTACAATCTCGATTAACTCCTCTACCTTCTCGATTTTGGCATCCTTTCCCAGTTCCTTTACCGCCTCTTCTACATTTTGATAGAGCGTATCGCATTCTTTACATCCTGCACCGATTACCTTGATTTCCATATTCATTCCTCGCTGAATTCCTTTTCTGTTTTTTGCTTTCAAGCTTCTATGCTTTGACAAGAACTTCTTTGCGTTAATTCTTTAATTTCATAGGAGAGTCCATATATTTTTTCCAAGCCTCATCAATGCTCCGAATCACCTTCGGGCCCACCTTGGAAAAAAATACCAGCTCGGAAATCTCCCTCTCAGGGCAGGGCTTATAGTCGATTAATTCCTCCACCACATCCACCTGCATCCAACTCCGGTCTAAAAGGAAGAAGCCCTTGATTCGGTAGCATTCCGGTAGAACCGCTTGCAGAAATTGTTGAAATCTCCCCTTTTCTACATTTTCCGAACAAAGTAAAGAAATCGTCTTCGGTTTGTTATCCACCGTATTTAAGCTTTCCTCTGAAAAATTCCCAATCCCCTGTAGAAAAAGCTTCTTTCATAAAGCTTAAGCCCGCCTGCCCATGAGCACAGGATAAAACTTGGCAATGGGGATTCACTTTCCGGACTAAAGAAAGGACTTTCTTGAATTGTTCTTCTGAAATCAAATCTATTTTATTGATGATGGCAACATCACAATGCTTTAACTGCCTGTCCACCGTTTCCGTATCCTTCACCTGCTTCGGGAAATGCACCCCGTCAATCAGGCAGATTACCCCCTGAAAATCATACACGTCCCCCGCCAGCACCTTCACACTCTCTAAAATATCCATGATATTGGACGGATCCGCGAGCCCTGAGCTTTCCACAAAAAGAGACTCCGCATCGCTCTTCGCAAGCTCCGCCAAGGCTTCCACAAAGGACAACTGAAGGCAGGAGCAAAAAATGGAACCTCGATTGATTTCTTTGATTGGAATCCCCTGTTTTTGCAGAATGCTTCCGTCAATCCCGATTTTTCCGAATTCATTTTGAATCACCGCAAGCTTTTTATCGGAAAATGCCTCCAAAACATGCTGTAGGAAGCTGGTTTTTCCCGCCCCCAAAAAGCCTGTTAAAACAAATAACTTCTTCTTTTCCATTATTCCTCCTAAGAAAAAAGCGTCAAAGTATTGCCTTCTTCTATTGCATATATCCCTTCTAAATCATAGCGGAAGTACCGCCTGCAACGCATTAAAAAGATAGCCTATCAGGATAATTCCAACCACACATATCCCTACGAAAATTCCCAAAAGCTTCGGTTTAATCACCTTCCGAAGCATGATCATAGAAGGAAGCGACAGCGTTGTCACTCCCATCATAAAAGAAAGTACCGTCCCGAGCTCCGCGCCTTTCAAAAGAAGTGATTCCGCTATAGGAATGGTTCCGAAAATGTCCGCATACATGGGAATCCCCACCAAGGTCGCCAGAATCACGCCAAAGGGATTCCTTGCTCCCAGTAAAGAAAGAACCCAAGCCTTAGGAATCCAGTTATGAATGAAAGATCCGATTCCCACCCCTAAAAGAATATAGGGAAAAACCTTTCGAAAAGTCGTTTTCACTTGCTCTTTGGCATAAGAAAGTCGTTCTTTAAAGGATAATGTGGGAATGTCCTGCTCTACAGCCGATACCCCTCGAAGAATGTCCTCCACTTCATTTTCCATGCCTAAATGCTCAATCACAGCTCCGCCTAAAACTGCCAGGCACAGTCCTAAAAGGACATAGACAAAAGCAATCCTTATCCCAAATATACCGCTTAGCAATACTAAACTTCCCAAGTCCACCATGGGAGAGGAAATCAGGAAGGAAAAAGACACCCCTAAGGGAAGTCCTGCTGCCGTAAATCCCATAAAAATCGGAATGGAAGAACAGGAGCAAAAGGGAGTAACCGTCCCCAAAAGAGCAGCTACCAGATTGGCAGAAAGCCCCCGAAAATGCCCCAGTATCTTCTTCGTTCTTTCCGGCGGAAAAAAACTCTGCACATAGGAAATTGCAAAAATTAGCACACAAAGGTAAATCGTAATCTTTACACAGTCATATAAAAAGAAATGCAAACTGCCCCCGATACGACTGTCCACATTCAGCCCCAGCTCCTCTAAAGCTAAACGCAGTAAACGGCTTAACCATGTCATCCTAAGAACTTCATCCTGAATAAATTCCATTCGTTGCACCTATCTCTCCATGAAGTTGATCTTTCATTTCTACCATTCTTTCCTTTAAGGCTATCTTTCCATTATACCTTTCTATCCCTTCTACCTTCCGTTTATTCTACCTTTCTTCCAAGAATCCCTCCAGATACTCAAAATCCTCTTGCAATTGCTTTTCCGGATACAGCTTTCTTGCTTCCTGAATTCGTTCCGCCATGCCCTCCTTTTTTTCATAGCAGCATAGATCCAGAAACATATCCAGAATGGTAAAGTTCTTTTTATAGAACGCATTCTCTTTGTATTTTCCAAAAAGCACTTCACTATCCTTATAGAGAGCCTCCGCTTCATTGTAATCCCTTAAATAAAAATAGTTCAGGCAAAGATTCATCCTCCTTACCATCTCTACAGAAGGCATTTTCTTTACCCTGGGCTCCAATTCCTTTAGGATTTCCACCGCAGCACGATATTCTCTTTTTCCTGTTAATGCCGCAGTACGATTCAGCTCGGCAATAGCTCTAAGATGCTTGGATTTTACCTTGTCCCGAATCGCTGTTATCTTTTCCAGGTATTCATCATACTTTGCCTCGCCGAGTAAAGAGGTAAGGGCGTTGATTTTCTTTCCGTAGAAGAAATTATAAGACAGATTTATAATAACGCTGATGAGTAGCACTGCTATCGACAAGAAAATGTAAATTCGCATGGTTTCTTCTTCACTAAGCTGAAGCCTTAACTTGATAAATAGAAGAATAAGACCGAATAGGATGCCCAAAATGAGACTGATTATTATGCTTTTACTAATTTTTTTCATATCTTTTCCAATCTATTCACTAAAGCCATTTCTGTCTATTCTATAGATGTGCAGTCATGCAATTATTTGATCTGCGTCCTTCTATTCTTAATACTATACTAAACAGCGACTAATCTAAAGTCTCATTTTAGATTAGTCGCCGTATAAAGTCTTGTTTTGTTTAAGATATTTTCAGATTATTTTTCGGATGTCTAAAAAAATCACTCTATTTTCGTACGCAATCCTTCTGCCGGAGTTCTTCTCTATAGTATCTTCACCATTTCTTCAAGAGGTCTATACTTCTCGTGCATCGGTGCCGGCTTTGCGTCATCCGCCGCATAGCCTAGAGGCATCAGGCATACCAGCTTTACAGACTTTGGCAAATGAAATACTTCTGCCGTCTCGGTATTTGGGAACCCATCCACCCATACAGAGCCTAGTCCCAGCTCTGCCGCCTCAAGCATTATATGAGAAGTCACAATAGAGGCGTCCTGCTGACCGGAAACGATTCCCTCTTCCATTTCATTCCGATATTGCTCGGACTCCTCATAGCCAATCATCAGAATCGTTGGCGCATTGTACGCACATCTGGTAAGGGAGCGGAGCTTTTCAATTCCTTCCGTACTTTGCACAACATAAATTCTGGCAGACTGCTTGTTTCTGGCACTGGGTGCGATATGCGCCGCCTCTAAAAATCTTATCCAGCTTGTCTTTTTCTATCTGCCTCTCACTATAATTGCGAACAGAGTAACGACTCTTTGCCAGTGTTATAAAATCCATGATTTTTTCCCTCTTTTCTTCCTACTATGCTTTGTTCTGTTCTATGAGTTCATCTCTGTTGGATATCATTTTTTCTTACCAACTTGATTATGTCATCCTAAACAGTTAGTATATTTTTCAGCAAGAACGCACTTTTTAGTGATATACTCACTTTTTAGTAATATACTTACTTTTTAGAAACCATGATAAAGTCTTGATTTTATTGACTTTTTCTGCGAATTTCCGGAAGAATTTGGAGCAAAAAAATGACAAAAAAAATTTCAAATTCAGAAAAATTGTTTCATTGTCCCGTAGAGGCAACGCTCTCTCAGATTGGCGGAAAGTACAAAATGATTATCCTCTGCCATCTCATCCACGATGGAACCTTGCGATATAATGAGCTACAAAAATATATTCCTCAAGCCACCGCCAAAATGTTGACACAGCAACTTAAGGAATTAGAACATGACGGAATAATCCATAGGAAAGTCTACCCTGTGGTTCCGCCCAAAACCGAATATTCCCTTACGGAAAGAGGAAAAACCCTTACAGACATTATCCATTCCATGCGCGACTGGGGACGCAAGTATATGGCCGGAAGCTTTGAAGAATAAGGCGGAATTACTGCCTGTAAGTAGCTTATTTGTGGACTGTAAATAAATTTTATGCCTTCTCCATTTCCATAAAAAGCGCAGTTAAAGCCCTATAATCCAGATACTGCACTCCTTCCTTTCCCTCCTGAATCATGCCTGCCAGCCTACTCTTATAATAACAGTCCATCGCCTCTTCTAAAGATAAATGCAACTCTTTTGCAATATTCTGGATCAATCTTTCTTCCAGACTTTCTTGATAAAACTGCTCTAAAGCTTCCTCTGTCATGGTGTTAACTCCTCTGCTGAAACAAATTCTAAAAGTTCATCAATTGATCTTTGAGAAATAAAAGCAATCTGGTCATAATTGGGATAAACACGAATTTCCTTTATCGCCCTTTCTTTATCCCATATCCCCTGATGGTACATATCAACCACTCGAAAAACTTTATCATTTGCAACTTTTCCAATAATAATGTCAAATTGTAAATAATCCTTTTTTCCCTCACGACAATTACACACAAAATCAATCCAAGAGTCCAAATCCTCTCCGAAATCTTTCACATTAAAATCTATTTTATCCAAACTAAGCTCATAGCTATTAATAATCGGACTTCCTGTCAATAAGTCCGCTCTGCGTTTAGCCCACTTCTCTGCCTGTTCTTTTACCGTAGTTACATAAAATCCGGAACCAAAGTCCAAATTCCGAAGGCTATGTTTTACATCAGGATTTTCTACACGCTGATTAGAACCATGAAATACTATCATACTATCACCTCTTTTTGGGCAAGATATTCTTCAATATCTTTCACAACAAAATCAGTACTCTGTGTATGTAAAATATCATAATTCGGAATCAGGTAATGGTTAAGACAGCCACTCTGTTTTAAAGGCAAAAATATACCTGTGCAGCCGTCTTCCTCCAACGGTTTGCGCAGGCATGAATCATATAAATAACAAAAGAAAAGATTTCCGAACTCAAAATTCCTCCTTAAATCAATTTGCAATATAGAATAATAAAGCATAGAAACTATCAGAATAATACTACCTAGTATACATTCTTTAGTGATGTTTTGAACACTTCGTTTTTTGTTCACTTCATTGTTCTTAATACTTCCACAACTTCTTTTTAGAGCTTTTTCTTTAGGGAACTTTTCGATACTAAGCGGTAGCAGTAAGTTCCCTAAAGTTCAATGCGTTTTCTATCTCTTTCATTCCCGGCTCCTCAACATTTCTGCAATCTTATCAAAGGTATTTCCGTTTCGAATCGTAATTTGCTTGTAGAAATCCTGCTTCATGAGTTTTTTATGGTAGGTAGTTTTTAGATATTCCGCCTCATCCATTTTCCCCCAAAATACTGCCTGTTTTCCGACATGTACTATTTCATTGTAAAATGTAGCGTTCTCTATAAAGTGAAGAATATCAGATTTATCCATAGTACAGGAATAAAACAAAACATCTCTTCTTGCCAACGCCTCTTCCCACCAAGCCGGTAATGCCGCTTGTTCTTCCAGATACTCTTCTTTAGTAAGCAATGCAAAGGGAATAGAAAAAAATCGTAGTTTGTTTCTAAGACTTTTCTTATCTTTTAAGATACAAGCCTCAAGACTTTCCGCACTACTAAAAAACAGATTGCCACTATTGATATAGGACTCCGGATTTTCAAAGCCTGCAAGGAATAAAGCTTCTTTTAACGCACTCATAGAAACTTTATTCTTACCGCCCACATTGACGCCCCGAAGGAAAAGTATATATTGCAAGAAACTGCCTCCTTAATTTTAGTGTTTCTTCTTCCATAACGACCCCAGCAAGATACCGATTGCAGAGATTATCGCTCCAACTACAATCATTCCCCAGTCCGGGGCATTGATCTTGTTAGCGGCAATGTTGTTTGCCATTTTAAATGTACCATATTCAGCCAGCATATACATTAGGCCAAAGAAAAGGGTACATCCCCATTTTCCTTTTCCCCAAAAATCATTTTTCCCAATCAGCACGGACTCAACAAATGTTGTTACCGGAAGGATAATCCAAAGGTACATTAAACTGTAGCCCATAGCATCACTTCCACTAGTAAAAAACCAGAACACTATCATTGCTAATGCCCAAATCAGCAGATAGGAAAGCATTGTAATGATTTTGCTTTTGTTGGTGTTACTTTTTACAACGTTCGTACTTTCCTCAAGGAAATCATAATAACCTGACATTTTTTCTTCTCCCTTCAATAGATAATCAAGAGAGACGCCGTAGCATTCACTCATTTTAATGACACTGATGATATCCGGATAGGATTTTCCATTTTCCCAATTTGAAATGGTCTGGCGACTCACGCCCAATACTTCAGCAACTTGTTCTTGTGTAAACTTCTTCTCCATTCGAGCGGCCTTTATCTTACTTCCAATATCATGCTCCATACCTCTGCACCTCCCCAGCATTTTTATTGTAGGGAAAATGCCCCCTGTCGTCCATCAAAGGGCTTTTACATCACTTATAGTGTGTGTCAAAATCCTTTTACATTGTCCTTTTATTACTTTAATTTACCGCTAATCTCTTTAAATACTTCTTCTTTGATCTTCCAAATTCCTGAATAGGGTTGTTCAGCATAGGTCTTATTTTTATTTTCATATAGATAAACGACCTCCGGGTTCCTTCCGGATTGTTATAATAAAAAGCTAACAGTCAGAAAAATTTTTAATGTTTGTAGGCTGATCATTATAACTTTTCCCTCCTGTATCTTTTAGTATTTTCTTTGATGTCATTCACGATTTTAGCTATTTCATCCTGTTCCGTGATTTTTACAGTATTTCCGGAAGGATTTTTCCATGATTTCAATTTCCGTGATTTCCTTTGCCTCCGGAAAGCTGATTTCCTTCTTAGCTCCGCAAGCTGTTAATACAAAAATAAAAATAACAGCTAAAGCGATTCCCAAATACTTTTTTCATGTTTTTTTCTCTACAAGTTTACTTAATTCTCTTTAAAATATCTTCAACCGACGGCAACTGCTCTTCCAGGGCATCCGGAAGACTGCCGGTGACTTTATATTCACTTACGCCAATCTGCTTTGAAATGTCCTTTAGGGAAAAAGACCATGAAATTTGTGCAACAAGCTGTTGCACAAATTCATGAACAGGATAGGTCTCGGCAAATTTTCACCTTCTTTGTCGTCATGAACTAAACAAAATAGATTTCTCAAAAATCTATTTGTTCATATTCTAAAAATTGAGCTATGCTCATACACTTCGGATGATCTATATCAAGACTAAGAAAATCTTTATCTCCTGTAAGGATAATATCTACATCTGACACAATGGCGGCATTTAGAATAGGTTGATCTTTAGCATCTCTTATGAGTTTTTCTGCATAATCCACTGCAGGAACCAGTTCAAAAGACATTTCAGCAAGTAGAACTTCTGCATCCGGAAGATAACGCGGTGCTTTCCTTTGAAGAATATCTCGCAACTCTGCTATATTCCGATCACATAAGACAATTTCATGATTATCCACAATATAAAGTAGTGTCTGTGCGGGCTTTGACTCAGGAAAGACCAGTGCAGAAAAAAGAACGTTTGTATCTACCAATATCCGCATTATACTTTCCTTCCATAACGCACTTCATTTACCAGTTCTTGAACATCCTCCTCACTATTTATACCCATTTCTTCTGCAACTCCCTGAAATGCAGCTTGCGCCTTTTCGGATGGCAGTAGCGGAGGCATTACTAACAATAATTTCTCCATTTTGCTTTTGAAGAAATAAAAGCTTATCACCGGATTTTAATCCAAGTTGACGTGCGCACTTCTACAGGCACTGTAATCTGACCGTTTGCTGAAAATTTTTGCCAAGTTCATATTTTCTTCCTTTCGCTCTTTATCTTACTTAAATTTTTAAATTCTTTAGATTCTTTAGATTCTTTAGATTCTTTAGATTTCAAGTTTTCTTTTTATTATTTTAAATCAAGCATTATAAAAAGTAAACTTTGAACTATTGTGCTTTAGTGAATCGATAAGAAATGCAATGCCTCTTCCTGATTTCCTTATCGCATGATGCATTTTCAGAAATCTCTTTCAGAAGTTCTAAATAGACTTCCGCTTGATCTGTTCCATTGATAAGACGATTTAGCATCCAAACCGTATGTAGTGTAGGCATTCTTTTTAAGGACAGAAGAAGTTCTTCTTCATATCCTTTTTTATAAAATCTCTCCACAAAATGGACGATTGGTCCGGGACTTCCAAAATCTGTCAACGGATGCCTTTCCATCAGCCGGAGCAATGGCTGTACTGAGTCTAATTGATTATAGTTTTCTTCAATTTCTTCCATGCAGTCCATCATCACGGTTTCAAAATCCTCGTTATCTTGCATTCCGGCTTCCATTTTTTGAATGATGCTGTTTAGCGTTTCCATGTCTATTTACACCTCAGATTGTTCTTAGACTTTCTATTCTAACCTCTTACAATATCCATAATTAGATTAGCTTCCAAGGCTCTCTACATATTAAAGTCTACTCATTTTACATCTTTAAATGAAAATGAATTCATTAATTCTCCAAAGTAATCGACCTTTCCGGACGAGAAATAATTATACCATGCCTCGATTGTTTCCTTGGAATATAACTCTAAGTTCTCAAGTATATATCTTGCCCAAAGTAGTGAACCTGCAGAGCTCGCCGTAATTAAATTTCTATCCATAACGGCTACTGTGTCTTCATAATATTTTTCTCCCTGATAATTAGGACTTCCTTTCAAGAAAAATAATGCATTACTTGTATGATGATATGAATTTAAAAATACCCTTATTTGCTAATCCCAAAGTGGCGCCGCAAATGGCAGCAACCAATATATCCTTTTCAAGAAATGACTTAGACAGTTCAAGAATTTTTTGATTAGATTGATCTTGCCAAGTATCTGCTCCGATTAACAACAAAGCTCCGGCTTTTGTTTCATCTATTTCCTCGATAGTGATATCCGGAACAATCGTTACCCCGCCGGAAGTTTTAATGGCTTTCTTAGAAGTGAAACCGTTTGTAATTCATATTGAGATTTCCTGCCATTTTTTTGTAATGTTAGTCCTTGTAACAGATATCCATTTTTCCCAGTCTGCCATTGTATCCAATACGTACATATATATTTGTTTCATAGTCGCTCCTATTTGTACAATTTCAAAATCTTCTCACATCTCTTCAATCACTGCGATTCTATGCAAGAACACTTTCGCCAGCTCCCTTGCTTTTTCAAAGTCTTCCTTGCTGAGAACCATCAGTGCATAGCTGTCACTTCCTATATCCATAGCAGACAAAACATACTCTGTCCACTGGGCATTCAGAATCTTTCCCCATCTTGGGATATCCTCTTCATCATGCAGTATTTTCTCATCCAGATCGAGATTTAACCCGGCACTTAATTTACGCACAGCAGGAATAAAGCTATCCTTCCTTGCTTTCCAATCCAGTTCTATCACTTTTCCTTTCCGCTCTAACGCGAAAAAAAGCTCTTCCCAAGCATGGTCCATATCTTCCATACTTTCATGCTTGTGTTTTTTCAGAAAACGCTGCGCCGTTTTGGGGTCTGCCAGCAGGAGCTTTGATAAGTCTTTAAATGCGGATTTTACGATTGCATCATCATTTCCTATCACTTCCGTATAAGTCTTTTCATCGGGAAGAACTTCCTTTTTCACAAACGCCCTCATAATCTTTACGGCATCGCTGTAGCTTAAGTCGGAAATAAGATATTTTTTATCCTCTATTTTCAAATATAAATTGACCAGCTCTTTACTTTTTCCCCAACTACCGCTTTCATCAACGTACAACCTTTTACGGCATGGGACGGGCTTATCTCTGCATAAGTATAATATCCGTCATGCATCGCTTTTTAGTGCATTGTCAATTCCGCTAATATGAAATCCATTTCTATCGTAAGCCGGGTCTTTCATGTGCCATTCTTCATAAATCTCAAAGAACACTTTCTGTATCCAATTATAGATGCTCATGATTGTTTTCCATCTCCTCTTTCGTCATTCCGGTCAACTCTTTCACCCACATCCCTACCGTATCGGAAAGTATGGAATCACAAGTATATTCCTCCATACCGTCCATATATTTGCAGGAAAATGAAGGCTCTCTTATCGCTGCTTTATAAAACTGCATTGCCACATCCTGCAAATGCTCCGGATGAAACGGAAGTGACAGTTCTTCCGCTAACGCCCCCCGAATCTTATCCCAGTCCTTATGTTCTTTATGATAATCTTCTCGAATTTTGGCTAGATAGCCTTCGCAAAAGGCTCTCAGTAAGCTTTCCCTTTGATAAATCCTCTTACAGTTAAAGTCAAATAGATTTCCTGCGTGAATTAAAAAGGTCAGAAGCTCTGCAAGACTTTCCGCAATTCTTCCCACCTCTCCTTCACTACCGATAAAGCCAATACTTTCATCCTCTAACAACACAAATTCTCCGCCGCTTGCATCATGTGCGAATGCCTTAGCTTGCATAGAATAGTTTTCATTATTCTCCATAAACTGGATTTCCTGAAGCTGCTTGTAAAAGCAAATGTCACACTCTCGCATAAGTATAGTATGAAGTTCCATATTATTCTTGATCCGCTCCCATAAGTCCATTCCGTTTTCTCTCCTCCCTACAAACTGGGAATTATGATTTTGCTTCTCCGTAATACCATATATATATTGAATATATAATAGCAGTAATAACACCTATTATAAGTATAATATTCAATTTAATGATAAACATAGACAAAAGAGTGTTTGTCAATCCATGAAAAACACTACAAGCAAATATGCATTTCGTTTTTTTGTAAATTGTTGCTAGCCAAAAACTGAGTATAATAGCTAATACTAAAAAAACAAGGTAAACGGCATATTTTGTTGAGATGACCCATTTATAAACCAAAGCGGTATATGCCAGATCCCCACACTGTACCTGTAATGATGGCGGATATCGGAAAAATTCAATTGTTTCTCTAATAAAGGCTGCATAACTCCTCTCCAACCTAATTCTTCTTCACCACCATATATAAATGTTGCTTGTAGAAAAATTAAAAGGTATCAAATACATCTTTAATGCAGCATTAAATTCTCTTGAAGATAAACTTATTGTCAGTATTTCAAAAACAGAAAATAGAAACAGATAGTTCAATGATTTTTTTCTGTGCTCAAAAAATGTATTTTACTATAGATTTAATCGTATTTTTTTCTTCCAATACAAATAAAGTTGCTATCGCTGGTCCGAAGCCTCCTATAATATGCAGAATAGTACCTAAAGGATGGGAAAAATGGAATAATATTGAGACTTGTTAACGCAGCAAGCCCACACCATGCTATCCAAGAAATAAGGAATGTAATGATAAGAAATTTTGCCAGTCTCTTAGAATTCAATTTAGTATACCTCCTTCTCAACTTCTCCGTTCCAATTATAGCAAGTAACAGAACAATGTCTTTAATCTTGATAAATTTACTTGCCAAGTGATAAACCTGTTTGATCTCTTTACTATCTAAGGACCAAGTCTCTACTTCTTTTACGAATGAAATCCGGAAATTTCTTACTGATATCTCGTAAAGCATTGCCCACGGATTTTCTGACATATTCACTGGAATCTTCTTTTAAAGCGGCTAAACGCTGAATGGCTTCTTCCGGGTGATCTTTTAAAATAGGCTCTGCTTGTCCAGATTCTTAGCCCTTCTGTAACGGCTCTTCGGGCGTTCGGCTCAGGACTTTGTAGCCATTCCGTAATCGTAGGGAGGGCTTTTTCCATTCCGATTTTTACAATAGGTATCAAAGGACTTCGCTAAAAATCTCCTGCACTCTCCAGTTCTCATCCTTTTGTAACTTTCTTCCTTCATAAAATGGAGGATTTCTTCATCCTCAGATAAGTAGCCGAAAAAGAAATACCCCATACATTCTCACTTGATAAACAGGAGATTGATAAGCTGCAAATGCCAAAGTCTTGCAATAAGCAAAATCATGGGAGCGAAAATCCTGTAAAGCTCTACTTTCTTCCGTCTTGAAACCATTTTCTATCGAAGAAAATTCCTGTTCTAATGCGGCAATATATTTTTTCAAATCTACTCACCTCCTTAAGAGATTTGCTCTGCCTTTTTCTATTTTTACACTGACAAATCTCACTCAAAAAAAGCTCCGTCAATTCTATTTATCTTCTTTTTCCGTTTTCATCAAAATTTTTCTTTAATTCGCTTTCGGTTGGAACTATCGCTCCGATTAAGGGGAGGATCTGCAACATCGTGATAATACCGCCAACCGTTCCCACGGTTCCCGGTCCTTTCCCAAATACAAGGGCTATGGCAATCACGGAAAGAGGAGCTAAAATCAGTCCACAAAGATACCATACTTTCCCAAAATATTGATTCGCAAATCTCCATGTTTCCTCATTCATCATTGACCTTTTTGTTCGGTATCCGTATACATAATTAATTTCTTTCGGTGTTCTCCTGAAAAGTAGCCACCCGAAGAAAATCATAGTTAACGGAATAAGTAAAACCATAATGAGCATGAAGATCCAAAATCCCATTTGAAATTCCTCCATTACTTTTACTTCTAAAGCATTGATTCAGCCTCAGTTATACTTGTAACCTTTTGCATGTACTCATAAAATTTCTTGTGTAATTCTCTCATTTCATCCGGAGCATTTATCGAATGTTGATACATGAACTTTTCGCCGAAAGTACTGCTATACACAAGTGACATAATAAAAGTCAATATCGGCAGCGGCACAAGCAAAAAGATATTCATTTTCCATGGGGATAACTTGCCGCAGTTTTTCCTCACAAATTGGAGGTTTCGTTTTAGAGCTTTTGCTGTCTTACGCATAATCTTGTGTTCATAACCGGTTTTTGCGGGATTATCCGCTTCATAATATGCATCTGCAATAGGAACTACCATTGCAAGATGGCAAAGCTGCCAAATGTGCATATCTTTCACTATCTGATATGGAATAGACGATTGTTTAAAAATCAAAGAAAGGCGTCTTACTCTATCCGTTCTCATTCCGGAAATCTCAGAAAAGGTAGTCGGTTGAATGATTTTCGGAGTAAGCGTGGCATCCAATACATCATCCTTAATCCTTCCTCCTGCGCCCGGAAATGCCGGAAGGATTTTGCCTTCTCCACAAAGGTTCTCCCATTCATTGTAGTCATCCATAGAATTTGTCATTGTTACAATGCATTTGCTATTATTGGTTTTCAGTTCCTCAAGTGCCTGATATAACTGATTCTCTCTGACTGTCAAGAATATAAAATCATATTCGTCATCATCCTTGAGTTCAGACAAAACAGAAACATTTGCTTTTGTAACTTTTTCTCTTTTCAAATAAAGCAGACCCTTCTTCTTGAGTGTTTCCAGTCTGGCTCCTCTTGCATAAACAGTAGTATCAAAACCCGCTTCGGCAAAAAGCGAGGCATACAGCGAGCCTATCACTCCCGTACCAAATATGAGTAATCTCACTTACAGACTCCTTTCTGTCCCATACAAGATATCCGCCCATCATGGATTTTATGGCAATATCACCTGCTACGGGAAAGGCTTCACGAACAAATTCAATTTCAAAGTCTATAATAACACGGTAAATCCTCCTTTTGCCACCGTGCTCAAAGCAAGTAATCGTAAATTTCCACCGAGTTCCAGTATAAAAAAGGAAATGGCGGCTTGAAATAGTTTCATTTTAACCTTCTCCTTCACACTAATTGGCAATCTTCCAAATAGTTGCTTTATTTTTCATGCTTATCAAGGTTTTATACAAACCTCCCTGCTTCATCAGTCCTTCATGATTTCCTCGTTGTTCTATTTTCCCGTTATTTAAAACTAAAATCTGATCGGCGTTTCGTATGGTAGAAAGCCTATGAGCAATCATAATAATGGTCTTGTTCTTTGTCAGTTCTTCAATGGCAGCCTTTAGCTTATCTTCATTTTCCGGATCAATATTTGCTGTGGCTTCGTCAAAAATGACAATCGGGGCATCTTTTAACATAGCTCTGGCAATGGAAATTCTCTGTTTTTGTCCTCCGGAAAGAGTGGCTCCGCCTTCTCCAATCAACGTATCGTAACCATTTGGCAAGGCTTCTATAAAATCATGACACATCGCCTTTTTAGCAGCTTCTATGACCTCTTCTCTTGTGGCACTTGGCACACCGAACTTGATATTATTTTCAATCGTATCCTCAAAGAGATATACATTCTGGAATACCATAGCGATATGACTCATCAGATTGGGGCAGGGTATACTCTTTAATGTTTTTGCCGCCCATTAAGATTTCTCCTGCGTTTACATCCCAAAAATCTTGCAATCAGATTGCAAAAGGTCGTCTTTCCGCTTTCCGGACGGACCGACAATGGCGGTCATGGTGTTCTTCTTCATCTCACAGGAAATATGATCTAAAAATTGTCTTTTTCATCATAAGCGAAAAGAAACATCTTTAAATTCAATATCCGGGTGACGGATTGGACTTGTTTCAGCTCCTTCTTTTATTTCAGGAATCTTTTCCAAATATTTCAAGCTGTCGATGGAGTTCTCTGCAATTCTCAGTATCGCCATAGAGCTTCCTGCCGCCTTTAATTCCTTCAAAAATAATAAAGCCGGCAATCATAGACATAATCGCATCTGCCAAAAGCATATCTCCTTCAATGTAATACTTGGCAGATAAAATAATAATAGCGGCAATACTGATTCCAAGAACAATTCGCTGTAAGGCGATATATGGCGTCATGGTTTTTTCCAGTTTCATTGTAATATTGCAGTTTTCTTCAAACGCATTGCTCAGTTCTTTATTATTCTTGCCGCCTAAATTGTATGATTTAATCACCTGCATTCCTTGTACGGTTTCCAGTACCTGTTTTGTCAAATGTGTTTGAGCAATACCGATTTCGCTTGCATTTTCTCTTGACTTTTTTTCTCCATAAAATAGGTGACAATAAAAAATGCAAGGATACCCAAAAATGCGGTAATTCCTACCATTATGTGCAAATAAAATAAGGCTAAGGCAAAGACGAAAGTATTGAGTAATCCGCCTAAAACAAGCACAAGTAACATCGGTACCTGCATTTCAATCTGGCTGAGAGTGGTGGTACTCATTGTTGTAATCTTTCCTAAACTGAATTCACTGAAAAATCCCATCGGTACTCTTTTCAGCTTGTTTCCGATACGGATTCTTTTTATCCGCCGCCATAAAATAGCCGGCATGCGTTTGCTCCAGCTGAGATATATATTGCGTGATAATCTTTCCGACTAAGCTGACAAGAAGAATCCCTAAGACAATGGCTATATCCTTCATGGAAAGAGTTTCGTCAAATATTTTAACGAGAACATAATACACACCGCCCATTTGCATTGCATTAAATGCCGCACAAAGGAAGCCGACAATAATGGACTTTTGTATATTCGACTGTTCCTTTTCCGCAAAGCTCCATATTTTCTTAAATACTGTAATCATAACGCTCCTCCTTTACCGCAGCTTTCCACAAAGAAGAATAGACATTCGATTTTTCTAAAAGTTCCTCATGCTTTCCACAGCTTTCAATCTTCCCGTTTTCGACCACAAATATTTTATCTGCATTGACAACGGTTCTAAGCCTATGTGCAATTAAAATCAATGTTTTTTTCCTTTCACCAAATTACTGATGGCTTCCTGCACAATACTTTCGTTTTCGGTATCCATATAGGAGGTGGCTTCATCTAAAATAACGATCGGTGCATTTTTCAGCATGGCTCTTGCGATAGAAATTCGTTGCTTTTCTCCTCCGGACAAATGTCCTCCGCCTTCTCCCACAATCGTGTCATACCCGGCGGATAACCCTCGGATAAATTCATCACAACCGGATAATTTTGCCATTTCCTCTACTTCCTTATCACTTGCCGACGGTTTTCCGATTCTTATATTTTTCTCTGACAGACATATCAAATAGATAGTTGTCCTGTGATACATAAGAGATGGTTTCGGATAACTGTTCCAGCGGAATCTCTTTGATATTTTTTCCTCCGATACTTACTTCTCCGGCATCTGCATTCCAAAAACCTGCGATCAGCTTCGTAATGGTTGATTTTCCGCCTCCTGACGGACCGACAAATGCCGTTACCTGATTTTCCCCAATCGTCAAACTGACCCCTTCTAATACTTTCTTATCTTCCGTATAGGAAAAAAATCCACATTTTTTTCAGTTCAATATCACTGCCGGATAACGAAACATTCTCTTTACCATGCTCAAGATCAGGGGCATCCAAAATCAATCCGATTTCCTTTTGTAATCGTTCCTATTCTGGACAGATCATCCATATAATTGGTCGCCGTCAATATATTTTCCACCGTTCCAAAAAGAAAGTACAATGATGGTTATAAAAGTCGCTATTGTTAAGGAACCATTTAAATAGAAATAAACTCCTAACGGCAGGATTGTAAGCAAGGACATAGGGTGAAATTTTTTTCTGTATGCAGATACACCAATCATCGTTTCTTTCATCCAATGATAATAAAATGCCGCATTTTTCATGGACTGCTTCACTGTATTTCTGGTAGGAAGTTTCGCTTTGATTGAACATCTTGATGACCTCAATTCCACCAATGTATTCCACCACTGCGTTATTCATTTTTCTGATTGATTTCCACCGATTGCTGATACTTTTTTTCCCATAAGATGCCATCACCGATTTCATACAGAACATTCCAATCACAAGAGGAATCAAGGAAACAAGTGCCAATCTCCAATCCAAAAATAAACATATAAATCAGCAAGAGAATCGGACCGATGATATTGGCAGTCATTTCAGGAATAATATGTGCTAAGGTTGTTTCCATGGAATCCACCTGATCCACAATAATATTCTTGAGCTTACCGGAAGAAATATTCATAACCTTTCCAAGGGGCATCCGAAACAGTTTGGTTGAAATTTCTTCCCTTATCTTTTTTAAGGAATAAAACGTTGCCTGATGCGATATGGAAGTGGAAGCCGCCGCAAAGATTTCTTTCAAGACCATTGCAGCTAATATCATAAGACCGTATTGCAAATAAAATCCGAATTCTGTGTTTTTTCCAATCAGTCCTACAATCATTTTTGCTAATAAGATATATGCGGCAAGACCGGATACCACTCCTAAAACTGCCAATAGAACGGATTGAATGTAAGTGTTCTTATATTCTTTTTACATACTGTTTGATTAAATTCATAATCCAAATCCTCCTCTTATACCAAAAATTTTTATCTTATGGGAGCAAATAAGAAATCCGATATTTTACTTTCATTTCCTTTTACAGCTATCTTTTTATAAGTCTTGTCATCCAGCATCAGCACCGTATTACACACTTCAAAGAGAAGCTCTAAATCATGGGTAATAATAACCACCGGTCTCTTGGCGGCATATCTCCTTATCATAGCTCCTATTTCTTTCATTCTCTTATAATCAAGTCCTGAAGTCGGCTCGTCCAATATAATGATTTTTCTTTCACTTAAAAAGGCAGTGGCAAGTGCAAGCCTTTGCTTTTGCCCACCGGAAAGTTCTTGTGGGTGATCCATTTTTTTATCCCACAAATCAATTGCATGAATATAGGTAGTGACTTCTTTTAAGTATTCACTATCTTTCACTTTATTTTTAGGAATCAGTTCATTTTCCACCGTATCAAAGAAAATTTGATAATCCACATCCTGCATCATATAGTATGATTGCTTTCAATCTTTCTTTCATTGTTTTTTTCCATAGCTTATTTTCCCTTTATTTTTTTAATTAAACCCTGCCAAAGTTCTTCCTAACGTTGTTTTTTTCCGATTCCATTTTTCCCCGATGATTGCCATAATTTCTCCATAATGAAGATCAAAAGAAAGATTCTTTATGAGTTCCTGTTTCCCTGATATCGATATTTAAATCTACGATCTCGGCAACCTTTTCTTGCTCTTCATCCGAGTTTTGTGCTTTCAGAGACTGATAACGGATTGCTCGCAATCCATATTTTTTTGCAATCATCCTCTTTGAGTTCCCCACGAGAGAATATCCTTTCGATTGTCCCGTCTTTCATATAGATTAAGCGGTCATATAAATCATTCAAAAAAAACAATCGATGTTCCGCAATAACAACCGTCTTTCCCATCTCTCTCAAAGTACAAACAATGTTTCTAAACTGAACAATCCCCTGATAATCCAAATTGGAGGAAGGCTCATCAAAGAAAATAATTTTGGTATCATATAGCAAGGTAGAAGCGATTGCCACTTTTTGTTTTTGTCCGCCGGAAAGTTCTGAAAGTTTCTTTTCCATCAAATTAGAAATCCCCATTTTTTCAAAGGCTTCTTTTGTTTTTTGCTTTAATTCCTCAAGGGGCATTCCTAAGTTTTCTCCGACAAAGGCGACTTCTTCTTCCGCAATGGTAGCAAAAAACTGATCCGATGGATTTTGAAATACATTGCCGATATATTTTGCAAGCTCACCTTTTTCGTAATCCAGCAAATTTTTATCAAATAATTTTACTTCTCCGTCTAAATCACCCTCATAGTGATTGGGAATTAAGCCATTTAATATTCTTGTCAAAGTCGTTTTTCCACATCCTGAAAGTCCTGTTATAACAATCAATTCACCCGGCTCAACACTTAAACTTAAATTTTTTTAAGATAATCTCTTTGCTGTTTTTTTATACTTTAAATTTGTTGATTTTGACTTCTAAAAATGTTTCATTTATAATCCTCTGCATCTAAAAACAATCTCCATACTAAATAAAAAAAGCAACAACCAAAACAAATCAAGTCAAAAATATTATATTTAGTTGGATTGTAACTTGTTTTTTTATTTTATACTCTGCACCTTTTGAAATAATGGAAGATGTTAAAGTTTCGCTTACATGAAGACACTTATACATCAATGGAATAAGATAAAGTTCAAATGAACGGACAGGATGTACGAGGCTTATTCTTAAGTCCCCTTACTTTCATACCATTTCGTATTTCTTTAATCCTTATTTCCATTTCACTCATAAATCTGAGTCCCGTAGTAATACTAAGGTTAAAGTCATTTGGAATTCCAATTTTCCTTAAGGAACTCATTATTGTAAGTGGAGATAAAGAAATCAGTATCCTACCTAAAAACAAAAAAATAGGAAAAAGTTTTATTCCCAATTAAAGAGTAAACCTATAAAAGATGCCACTCCAAGTCTATAAGGAAGTTTCTCCAACAAATGCAAAAAGCAATAAAAAGAAATAGGTACTTTACAGACATACTAAGAAATGCTTTTTTTTGAATGCGTTAGTAACAAAATAAATGAAACGGACATCATAATGTAATAGCCAAGTTTATCAGTAATAAAAAGTGTAATGGAAAATGAAACGATGAGGATAAACAAAACTATACTATTTACTATGCAAGTCTCTTTTTACTGTGTTTTTTTGCATCAAAGTATCCCTTTCTCTTTTCTTTTTTCAAAAAATTTATTATTGATATACATTCCGAACAAACCAGCCAAAGTGACCAAAACAATATTTACAATAATTGAAATCAACATTGCTTTAGGTGTAAAAAATGTGTACATATATTGAGCTTGCTCCGGAGAAAAAACAGTAAATACTTCCACTAATTTTTCAGGACCTAAAACTTTAACAAAGGTCATAGCATGCATTGAAATGATAAACATTCCTGTTGCAATAGCCGCTGCAATTCGTTTATCATTTTCATAATTTCCTATGATAAGTTCAGCCACAATGCCCGCTACTAAATTTATAATAAGCATCGGCCAATATCCCATTAGTGACCAAAAAACAGACAACAACATAAAAAAGATAAAAGCAGAAGGTTTTTTCTTGACTTTTTTTGCCATTACAACAAAGGGTGGAGCAATTACAAGGGCAGAAAAGCCGCTTGCAACATAAAGAGAAACGGTTCCCAACATTCCTGTTCCCATTGATACAGCCATACCTAAAACAAAAGCAATAACTGTAAATACAGTGATTTGAATAATGTCTTTTAACTTCATAATAAACTTCCCTCCTAAATTCCAGTTCTATATTAGTTTCAACTAACCCTGATGAAAAAAATTAAGGCACTGGTGTACCAGTGCCTTACATCACCATTTATGTTAAGTGTACCTGCAATGTTAGGAGTTCTCTATAACCAATTGGGTATTTTTTTAACTCCAAAAAGACAAATTGCTCTCACTTAAATTCACTTGGAGTTTTACCCATAATACTTTTTAAACGCCTTTGAAAACTTGCTTTTGATTTTTCATAACCGGTCATCTTGGCAAGTTCCCCTATACTTAAGTATGGTTTTTATGCAAAAGAATTGCTGCTTCTTTTTATTCTGTTTGTCCTCATAAAAGCACCTATCGATTGCCCCTGAAATACATTGAAAGCAATTTTTTTAAGACTTGATTCGAAACCGCAAACTTTTTCGCTAAATCTTTTATCTTCAGCCATTCAAAAGGATTTTCTATAATCATTTTATAACACTCTTGAGTTGCTCTGTATACCGGTTCGGAAAAATGATGAAAACTGTTCTGTATCTTTTGATTCTATCAAGCTTAAAAAAACAAAAAGTAACTCTATCGTTTTTTTATAATAGAGTATGGAAGTTTTACTCTTTCATCTACCTCATACAATTCATTGATAATATGATTTATTCCATCACGAGAACGTATAATCAAAGATTCTCCATTTTTTTACACAATCTGTCTCGTAATCTATGCAAATCAATATTTCCATACGGAAAAAATTTATCAATTGATTTTTGAGCCACATTTATATCAATAAAAAGTGAAAGTCCAACATATTTCTTCATAGGGATACACGACTTTTTAAATGAAGCTTTGCCAAGATCAACAATACTTAAATCTCCTCTCCCTAAAAAGGCATGCTCGTTATTTTCTAAAATAAATTCATAACAACCTTCTAAACAATGATCAATCTGTAACATACCCTCCTTAGGCTCTATTTTTTTGATAAGTAGTTTGCATATTCAAAGTATTGTAAGAAAGTTGAATTCCTTCCAAAAGATTATAGCAGCGCATTTCACCCGTTCCTGTATCATTGTTTAAGCAATATATTTGTATATCCTTTGTCTGCTTTTTTTCTGTGAAAAAGAGTTTATCATAAGCATTTTCAATAACATTGTTTTTATTTAACTCCATTTCTTTTCTCACCTCATTTTTATATTTAGTAATCAATTCCTTTTCTTAATCAAAAAAACAGACTTAGCTATAAAGTGAAGTTTGCATGGTCTTATAGTACTTTCAATCCTTCCGTAATCTGCTTAAAAAGTCCGAACTCCAAATATCCAAAACGGAAGTATCGCGAATAAATGGCTCAACATCCTTTCTGGCTTGCAAAAAGTCAATACTGTCAAAAACGATTCTTTAGCATCGTTTTAATCTCTTCTAATGTACATTCTTGATTTTTCAGAAATATATCCGCTGTCGATTAATCGTGCTCTAAGATGCTTTTGATTGACGGTCACAGCTTTGGAAAGATAAAAAAATATAATCGTACAAATCTCTACCCTTAATGCGACTCTGCCACCCACGGCAGATTACTGCATGGATTTTTCCCGGCAAACAAAGAAGGCATGTCATACAAGCGGATTTTCATAAGGCACAGGTAACAAGCGATATTTGTGTTCATAGGTAGCGAATGCGGGTGGATTGGTATCAACCTCAAATTTTATTTTAACCACTTCATTTTTATCCACGGTTCCCACAACTCTTTCATCTGCATAAAAACAGCAAAAGATGTTCTTTTTGTGTTTCCCCTTTTAAAAAGCAGATCGAATGTTACTATCTTTCGTTTTTTTCCTTTTCCTGGATTTCCACATTCAAAGCCAAAGGCCTTCACTTCTTTTTCCAACACCGGAAAATAGGAGCATAAATCAAAATCTAAATTTATTTGCTCCAAAGAAAAAAATCCAAATCCTCCGAAAAAAACGGTCAAGTCCATAAAAGATTCTTAAAAGCAGTCCCACCATAAAATGCAGCTTCCTTAAAAAAATCCAGCACGGGATAAGCCACAAAGTACAATTTCCTGCATAATCTCTTTCATGGCATTTTTTCTGTCATATATATTATCCACCTGATAGCTTTTCAGCATCTCTTCAATCACTGTGTTCATATTAAATCCTCCTCAGAAGGGAGTACAACTTTTTAATATTGGTGGTATGATACGCTGCACTATACGCACATACCTTAGAGGCATCCAGCTTTTTCAGTTCTGATTCTTCAATACGTAAACTTTCTGTTAAAAGCCGAAAAAGCTCCTTGGTATTTCCTACCGGTGAAATGGTATACAGTTGATCACATAAAGCCTTTTCCGGCTCGGCAATCCTATAAAAATACTCTCCCTCTTGAACTAAACGAATACCAAGAGGAAATGCCTTGGAAGGCACATCCCGATAACTGAAAGTTCCAAAAGCTGTTTCAAACTTCTTTTTCTTTTTCTTTTCAAATGTGGCGGAAGTAACTGTATATACTGCTTCCGGAATCAGCCCATAGAAGCTCAAGGCATATTCAAAAGATATATAGGAAGGTCCGTAAATACTGCCGGCAAGTAAGTAAGCCGGAGTGTGTGGATTCGTCTCATATATTCCTTTCGTTATGGGGAAGCACTCACCACTCTTAGCCATACGGGAGAGCTTAGACTTGGGAGAACCGTATTCACTTAATTCCTCTAGGAGCATTGCTGTTGTTTTTATCATATTTTCACCTCATAGTCTCATTATATGCAACTATCAGGTGAGAAATAAAGCATTTTTGAATAAAAATCCGGAAAAATTTCTTACTGATATCTCGTAAAAGCATTGCCCACGGATTTTCTAACATGCTTACCGGAATCCTATTTTTTAAAGCAGCTAAGCGCTGAATGGCTTCTTCCGTCATAAGGCCAGCTTATCCCAATCCTGCGCGGATTCTATTACCGGAATCCAACTGTCTTTACTGAAAATGTAGTCCCCACCAATTTCCTTTACAGTGCTCTTATCCGTATCTATGGGATTGATGCAGATAGAAGGGAAATCTCATTTCCCTCGAATTCCCCGAGCTTAAACCCAATGTCTACAGCCCACGAAGCGCTTTCCTCTTGGTCTGCCTTTAAAGAACATGAGGCAGCTTCTTCTGTCCCCCAATCCTCTTGAAATATAAAAATCTTTTATTTTTAACATCTTGTTCTCCCCTACAAACTGGGATTTATTTATGATACTCCTCTATTTTATCTCCATATTCGTTTTAGGAGTTGTCTCGAATAAATTTTTCATTTTTGAGTCTCTAACTTCTTTCCATATAATAGCAGCAACTTTTAACTTGTTAGAATAATAGTCGCTAAATTCATCTGAGCAAAAGTCCTTTAGGAATTGATTCCATTGACAAGCTGAATTATCATACTTAGCGTAGTCTGACTCGCCATAATATACTTTGAGCATATCTTGAATTGTAAAGTTTAAGTCATTTTCTGTTTTCACTTTTTCTCCATGCCGTTGCCATATCGGCATTGAACTTAAATGGACTAACACCCGTTACTGCAGAAAAATAGTCCCTAAATTTTTGATTAAAGGAAAAAGCACATTCAAGTAATGGTGTACATAATGTTACAACTTCTGTTTGATTTTTGTTTCCATTTCTCTGAGATTTCTCTATTCTATTTCCCATAAAATATTGTTCTATGATATGATTCAGTTCTTGCTTTGTACTTCTATATTCTAATCCAAGTGACTTTGCAAATTTTTGAAAGTTCCTCTCTGTACCAATAATATCTAGAAAAATTCTTCAAATGACTTTATATCTCTGAAATCAGGTCTACCGTTCTTCAAATAGCCACACCCTCCCATAAATTCAAATTTGTTTGCACTGTTTCAACAAATCGTAATCCATACATTCCCTTTGGCTTTCAATATATTTCCATTGGCTTTCAATATATTCGATGGCAAGTTATAGCTTTAACGTTTTAATGCTGTGTAAATCCTTGGTAACTACAGCCGTATCAAATCTGATTTCAAATAAAAATCAACGATTCTCCTGCATATTCTATCGTGTCTTTTGTGGCTCGGAATTTTAGCAATAAATTGCTCAGCAAAATCAAAAATCGTCTTGGAACTTTTTGCACTATCCCTTAGCTTTGACATGCTCATTTCCTCCGTGAGGAATAGTGGTAAATGCCACGTTTGGATTTGCGTTTATTTCTTTCACTTTGTCGTTTCCTTTGAAAGACGAAAAGTAAAAGTATATTTTCAGTCGGCTCAAAAATAAAAAAATTTACTATTCTTACGTTGGGAACATTATTTACGGATGTTGCCAAAGGCTATTTCTGTTTGTTCAGCCATAATTCTTAAAAATTCCGCTTTTTATATCCATTTAAGGAGACCTCCTAATAATCAAACTATGTCTTCCAGAATAATTCTATTTCAGCAAATCGTAATCAGTATATTTCCATTTGCTTCCAGAATATGATGATAAAAACTCTTTCATGCATTGAAAACAATCCATAATTTCTTCTTTAATCTCATCGATTTCTTCCTCATCATCCCAAATATTCGGATACAAATCGGCAGTTTTGCATTCTTCCATACTGAATTTTTTTCCAACGCCTTTTTCATATCAAAATAATCGAGTGCAAAAACTATATTTTTAATCTTTGACTTTTCGGTGTATGCCATAAACTCTGATGCATCATCAATAGAAAAATTCACCCACAACAGCTTCACTTAAAGGCTCGTTTTTTTATTGGTTCAAACCTTCTTCCTCCCGTAAGCATAAAAATGCAGTACATCCCACTTTTTTTATCTATATTCAGCGAAAGTTCCACTTCTTCATGGGAATCTTCAATTTCTTCTGGAATCTTATCTTCTATTCCATAATAAGACTTAAGCTCTTTTAAATTTTTATCACTTAAATATCGATAAGTCGCGCGCATTCCCATTTTGCATGACCTCATCTCTCCCCATCCTTATATTCCTAATTTTTTTCTAACCACTCCTCAATATCTTCCACGGAAACCTTGTACTTGTCTTCTCCATGAACCAAGATGTCTTCTCATACAATATCCTTTCAGCAAAAACACCACTCCACTCTATTTCAGCAGAGTAAATATAGTTATTGATATAAAACTATTATCATTATAGTATTCAAAAAGCAAGAATTATCGGTGACTAACTTAAGCATTATTGTATGTTTTCCGCAAAGTATTTTTACCGGTATTTTTTTCGTTTCTTTCTAAGATTCACAATACTAATCACCGTAACGGCAAGAAACTCAACTATGAGCTCGGCTTCAAACAGCCTCAGATATTTGGGTGTATCCGGCTTTAAATTCCGAAAAATACTCTTGTATTGTATCACTTCCAGGAACATTAAATGTATCATCAAATTCTTCGTGCTTCTCTCCCCGACATCATGAGACATCCAGATAATAGCCATCCGGAAAGCCTTGCCGATAGACAATCTTACTAATTTCATATTGAATACTAAAATACGCTTTTACCTTTTCCGCTATATCGTCGTCTTGATTTGTAACATATATACTTTTGTGTGGAAACAGAAGATCGGGCGACACAAGATACAAGGTATATGTATCGATTACCATGAATAGAATAAGCATTACGATAAATACTACTTTCTTCATATGCTACAATTATCCTCCATTTCGCAATATTATGTGTTTAAGCACATCAATACTGTATGCAAGTGCAACGATAAATTAATTCTAAGCGATTGCATGAAGCGGGTGTCGAGCTGTAGTATATTTTTTTCCCTGATTTTTACTTCTATAGGATACAATTTATATTTCAGCTTACTGTTATTGGATATAATGAAATCCATTTCTATATCGTTACAGTGTTTTTCATAGAAATAGTGCGTATAAAGAGCACACTTTGTGTCCTTTTGCCACAAGCATCTGCGTTTGATTATGCACAATATAGCTTTGTGTAAATTTTTATGATTATACGCAGATATCTTCATCTATCCTTTTCCACTATCTTTTGCGGATTAGGAACTTTCGCCCTTTAGAGGCTCGTGCCAAATCTCTTATTTTTAACATCTTGTTCTCCCCTACAAGCCGGAAGCTATTATTTAGTTTATAATCGTATTATTTTATTCGCTATATCTTCTACAAACCTCTTATCGTGTTCCACAAATAGGAGTGTAGGATTTGCTTCTTTTATAATTTCCTCAATCTGTATTCTTGATATTACATCTATATAATTCAGTGGTTCGTCCCAAACAAATATATGAGCCGGCTTTAGACAAACTTACAGCAATTAAAACTTTCTTTTTGTCCATCGCTATAGTTCTTCATATCCATTTCAAATAATTCTCTTGCAAAATCTAATTTTCTAGAATTGTTTTTGCACAATGTTTCATCAACACCTTGCTTATGAATATATTCATTTAAGCTACCTGCTAAATTTGATGTATCTTGAGGAATATACGACATTTTTCAAATTACTTGCTAATTTTACATCACCCTGAATACTCGTGATGTAACCCTAATAAAATTTTTAATCAAGCTTGATTTTCCGCTACCATTCCCCCCGTATATAGCCACTATATCACCTTGCTTTATATCAAAACTGATATTCCTTAATATCTGTCTTTCTCCATAATATGATGATAAATCGCAAACGGATATTAGAGGATTTTTATGATAATCTAACGTATGCAATAATAAACTTTCCTTTGTTTCAATATCTTTTTAGTAAATTCTGTTTTTCTTCTATTGCCTTATTTTGTCTATGCTCCAAATTCTTAGATTTTTCATCATCTTAGCTGACTGATGACCTATATGTCCCTTGTCCGGTTTTACACCTGATACTTTCACAGCGTTTTTAGTATTTTCAATTTTATTAGACCAAATATGACTTTGTCTTGCAGCTTCTTTTTAATCGTTTAATATCTTTTCTTAATTTCTCATTTTGACTAATTTCAAATTGGTCTTTCCTCAATTTATTTTCATACCATGATGTAAAAATTTCCTGATTGGACATCAATAGAATTCCTGTTAAGAGAAATAACATGATTGATACAGCCATCTAAAAATCTCTATCATGAGATATAAGCAAAAACCTTTTTACTTTTCAGATATTCACTGACAATTTTTCTTCCGTCCATATCTAAATGGTTTGTTGGTTCATCTATAAGTAAATAACCATCTTCTCTTGTAAACAAAAATAGCTAAAAGGATTTTTGTTTGTTCTCCTTTAGAAAAGCGTTTCAAACTCTCTGTAAACAAAGGCTCTCATCTATATTTAGCATATTAAGTTCTCTAAATAATTTCCATTCTTCCTCATCTGAGATGAGTTCTTTATATAACTCAATCCCGAATTTTGAAGTATCACTTAAATTGGGTGGGAATTTAATAAAGTCAACACTTTTGCTGATTTTACCTTGATAAACTTCTTGGTTTAAAAGTAGCTTAAATAGTGTTGATTTTCCAATTCCGTTTTCTTCCTATTAGCCCTGTTTTTCCAGTTCGTATCAAATGAAAAGGATACATTTTTCAAATACAGGTTTTACATAGCCATAATATGAGAAAGTGAGGTTTTCAATTTTAATTGTTGACATAAAAACACCCCCTCAAATTCAAAGTTATCTACATCTTCAATAGATTCATAACCAAAGTAATCATTATGTCTTTTTCCTCCGGCTTAGACTCTGCAATCATAACATCGCTAATTACCTTTCCTTCATTCCGGAATAATGCGTAATTTCTCCCTAGAAATTCCAAAAATGGATGCCGCAATCCGCTTACATCCATCAACACGCACTTTTTGCGTGTTGTTTTCTTTATCTAATTCATTTTCCTTAAAAACATTATTAACATGTTTACGAACCGTTTTTTCATCTCTATCAAAGAGTAATGCCATTTGATTAGAACTCAGCCATACTGTCTCATTTTCCAGAGAAACTGACAACTTAACTTCTTGATCATGTGTTTCAAATAAAATTATCTCATTATTTTTCTCATTCACCGTATTATCCCATCCTCACACGTTCCAATTTTAGCAATCAATTCTATAAACCATATCCCTGAATTCCAAATATACAGGATAGCCGATACCGGTTCTTTTCCTTTCTCCCAAAAGCCAGCCTGTATATGTTGTACTATAGCCGAAGTATCCTTCTGTTAAGATTTCAAATTCTGCATGAGCATATTCTTTCATATATTCTTTTAATCCGATGGCTTTTCCGGAAAATTTCCCCTCATATACAGTCCTATCAAATATCAAAATATTACATTCCTCTAAATCACTGTCAAAAAACAGAACTTCTCCGGAATATAATTTTTCTTCACCTTTCGTATATTGAAATATTGTATCCAACTCTATTGTTAGAACATCGTTTTTAAAGCTAATCTTCTTTATCCTGCTATCATGCAAACCAAAAAGAATATTACTTTTCCTGTCCTGCGTAAAATCCATCTCTGTCTCCCATACTTATATCCCTAATTTTCCTAACCACTCCTCAATATCTTCCACGGAGGTATTCGCAGAAAGCATCAGTGTGTCCTCATTATTTTCATCACATAAGATTAATTCCTGTTCTTGATCAAAAAACAGGCTTAGCCATACAATTAAGCTTGCATAATCCCTCATTCTATTTTCGGAATTAAAATACTCTATGGCAAAGGTGGATCTTTTTCTGTCCATTCGTAAGGTAAACTGATAGGACTCCGAGTAATTTTCCCAACAAATATCATAGGAAAATGACGCAGTCCTACTCAGCTCTATTCCTGTCCCCGGGTACTTCTTTTCTATTTCCCTACTAAATTTTCCTAAATCAAAATCATCATTTTCCGCTTTGTTTACATGTATAAAACTTGTTACAGACATTTCTACTTTACCTCAAGGCCAATGGTTTCTTATAAGACAAAATTTTCTCCTGCTAATATCAGTATGCCGGAGCAGAATGTCCTCTTCTCAAAAATCAGATTCGGAAATTCTGTTCTTAGTTCATCCGCAACGCAATAGATTTCATCATTATCCCACTCATCCGCATATTCTTTTTTGCATTGATCCAATGCCTTGCGATTTGAAAAAGCGACATCTCCAATTAGAATCTTTCCGCCATCTTTAAGATGTGCAAGCAAATCTTTTAGCAAAACAACCTTTTGTGCATCTGTTAAGTGATGAATAGAATAAGTCGCAACAATAAAATCAAAGGACTCTTGCTTCAGTTCATCCGCTAAGCCCTTTGAAAAATCTCCCTGATAGAGATGTGCACCCGGCATCTTTTCACACACGAGCTCTATCATTCTTGAAGAAAAATCTTGTCCGTAAATAGTGCATCCGTTCTCATATAGTCTTGTGGTTAATGTACCTGTCCCGAACCCGAGGTCCAAAACTACTGCATTAAGCTTTTTCCATTATGATTTTGTAAATCTCTCCCAGAATCCTTTTGTACCCTGCAAAGGGATAACGATTCTCTTCTTCCGATACCCCGACTGATTTATCATAATCATCCGCCCATAAATCAAAACCTTTACTATTTAACATTTTCCCTCCTCTACTCCTGCTTTTCTATCGTATGCCCCTACTTTTCCCGCCTTTACCCTAGCAGGCAAGATGCATCTCTCGCTCAAAGTGCTCAGTACATTTCGAGCGATAAAGCAGCCGGAATTCCCATAATTCCTTACATCCATTTTTATCGCAAAAGCTCCAAAATTCCCTTTGCACATCTGAGATTTACATCTTGAAAATGATTTCCCGGGTTCAGCTCATATTTGCAGGGAATTCCCAAACTCCTAAAATACTCGAGCAGCTCTTCCGTATTTTCCTGCATGATTTGTAAAATGGGATGTCTTGTTTTAGACTCTTTATCTCCAATAGACAGATAAAGCTTTTCCGGCAGAATTTTCATCGTATTTTCTTTGCAAAATTCCTTGATCCCCGGAAACCACAGAGAGCCCGACATGCTGGCCACACGGGTAAAGACATCCGTCTTATATATGGCATATAATGCAAATAAGCCGGCTAAAGAATAGCCGGCTATGCCTATAAAACTCGCCTTTCCGTGAATTCTTTCCGTAGCCCAGGGTAAAATAGAGGACAGTAGGCTTTCCAAATAGACATACGCGCCTCCGGAAAAAGACTCTCCGTCTTTCGAGAGCGCCGCAGCCGGCCATGGGGACATCTCTCTCTGCCAGTCTGAAATGCCGATTGATAGAAAATGACACTCCGGCGCATTCTGTTTCCGAAGCTCCTGATACACCTCCTCCCCCTCATCGGAAAAGCTGTGAAAAACAATTAGCGGGCAGTCCGCTTTCTCCGCCTGAAATAAGCTTAGTTTATGACCACACAAGGTAAAATCTTCTCTATGCATACGCTACCTCTCCCTATCTTTCTCTTCCATACTTTCTAATAAGGATATGATTGCATTACAACATTCTTCAAACTCAATGCCTTTAGCATAATCAAAGTCTTTTGATAATTCTCCACCGAATTTTTCATAACACTACTACTTTTTATAGTAGAAAGAATATCCCGAAATTGGCTAAGTAAATGAGCAGAGCCTCGATTCTCTGCCGTTGCCGAAAGAGCGAGACTTAGGCTTTTTAGCATCTATATTTTTCTCCCTGTAATTTAGTCAAAATATAAACATCGTAATAATCTCTGGGACGTGTATTTTGGTCTGCTCTGGACAAAATGGTTTCCAGCTTCTCCGCAAGAATAGTAGAAAGATTGTATGCCAAAATGCTGATGCTACGATTTTCCCACATCAGCTTATAGCTATACTCTATTTCTCTGGGAGTAATTTTATCTCCACTGGTGATATCCAATTTCAGAGGAACAGCCATTCTCCCGTACTCTGCAATTAAAGACGCACGATATCCGGAGTATTCATCATCTTCTCTAATTTCATGAATACTTTGTAAGCGAAATGTTATACCGTCTTCTATAGGAATGCCAAGAATCTCTTCTATCATCTTCCGAATACTATCTTCCTTTACCGGATATCCCTTGATTGTTGCATCCATATCCATAGTTGCCCTGGTATCCAGTCCCACCATAGAAGCAATCAAAAATCCACCTTTAATAATATAGTTATCGCGATATGAGGATAAAGAAATTCTCTCTAAAAAACGCTCCAGCATATAATTTTGCAGTACAAGTTGAGCTGAGATACATTTTTCTTTTGCAAGATTTTTAATTAACGCTTTAAGCTGCATTGCATTCGTCATAGAAGTACCTCAAGATACGGTCTAAGCTTCTCCTCTACATGAAGGTCTCTAGCATAATTTGAAAGAAGAGGATGTTCTTGTCTTTTCGCAAAATATATCGTTTAAAGGCCTCTACTACTACCTGTACATCCACGTGGTTTCTTGTTTTCAAAATATCACATAGCGTACGTTCCGCAGAATAAGCCTTCACGGGGTTTCCCGCCGGACTAGTAAGTTCTGTAGACCCCAGGCTATAAAATGGCTCCTTTGCTCCCTTCGCTAAAATGCCATCCTTTTTAGGATTAGATAAATTATAAGTAGCAGGAAAAAACATTTGAAATTTCAGAGGAGTTCTATCCGTCAAATCACAGAGGAAAAGAGCCGTTTCCAAGGCATAGTTCCCCTTTTATAGCGAGTTTGCAAATTAACAAATTCATCATCCCACGCTTCCGGTAATATATAGACTCCCCTTCCGGAACGTTCTAAATCTCCTTTTTTTACAAGATGCTGAAGACTCCCTCTGGAAAATCCCGCATGAACAACCATGGTTGTCGTAAGAATAACATTATTCTTTTTGCAAGTTCAGAATTTTTGAGAATCCGTCATGCAATCACCGCCCTACTTTCTTGCTATGTATAATATATTAAACAAGCATAAAAGTAAATTATTTTTCTTTATTTCTTAAACGAGCAGGTCCGTATAAAATCCTTCACCTCTGCCCCTGCATCCAGATAGCGAAGCAATATCTCCGCACAGGCATGGCTATCACTATCCGCCCGGTGGTGTTGAAGGAAATCCCAAAATCCTCGCAGACCATATTTAACTTATGGCTCCTGTCGGGAAAGAAGCTTCTCCCCATTTTCACCGTGCAAAGGTAGCGGGCATAGGGGTTTCAATCAATCTCATAATCCAAAAGACAATTTTTCAGCACATTCATATCAAAAGAAGCATTGTGCGCCACCAGCATTCCATCGGAAAAAAGCGGCTCAATCTGCTGCCATAATTCCGGAAAGGTGGGCGCATCTTTGACACTGGCCTTACTGATTCCGGTAAGCTTGACATTGAAATAGTCAAAATCCGTCTCAGGATTCACAAGAGAATAAAATTCCTTACTGATTTTTCCCCCTTCCACCACGGTAATGCCAATCGCACTCATGCGGTTGTTCTTTCGGTTCGGTGTCTCCACATCAAAAACAATAAAGCGTGCCATGATAGTCTCCTCTACAAAAAACCGTTGTCTCTCGATTTTACTGGAGAAACAACGGTTTTCATCATCTTTTTTTCTTTTTCGATATTCTATAAAAAATCTTAAATACGGAAAGTCTTCGAGAATATAATTCCCTCCGCTTTTACAGTATTTTCCTTTTAAAAATCTACTTCTGTGTCATAGTAGCAGCACTTTAAGAGCTTTTCCATTTCCTCTACGCTCGGCTGACGAGGATTCGATCCCGTGCAAGCATCGGCAATCGCATTGACAGAAATATCATGCAGTCTCTCTAAGAAGACCTTCTCCGGAACAAATCCCTGCTCAGTCGGGTAAGAATCTGCACCGTAATTCTTGATGCAATGCGGAATGTTCAGCTTGTCGTTTAAGCCTCTGACATAAGTAATCAATGCCTTTACTTTATCGTCATCACTGTGTCCGGAAAGGCCGATGACATCGGCAATCTTTGCATAACGCTTCTTCGCCGTTTCATCCTTCGCATTGAAGGCGATAACCTTCGGAAGATACATGGCATTTGCCGCACCGTGAATGATGTGTGCGCTAAGTCTCCAAATACCGCACCGGTCTTATGTGCCATAGAGTGCACGATACCGAGAAGCGCATTGGAAAATGCCATTCCGGCAAGACACTGTGCATTATGCATTTCACTTCTGGCCTTCTTATCCTCATTATAGGAATCTACCAGGTTGTCCCGAATCATTTCAATCGCATGCAAAGCCAGAGGATCCGTATAGTCGCAATTTGCGGTAGAAACATAGGCCTCAATAGCATGGGTTAAAGCATCCATTCCGGTGTAGTGCCACGAGTTTCTTCGGCATGGTTTGTGCCAAAGCCGGGTCAACAATAGCCACATCCGGAGTGATTTCAAAGTCCGCAATCGGATACTTAATGCCCTTCTTGTAGTCTGTAATAATAGAAAAATGCGGTTACCTCGGTCGCTGTTCCGGAAGTGGAAGAAATCGCACAGAACTTTGCCTTGTTTCGAAGTGTCGGAATACCGAATACCACACATATCTTCAAAAGTGCACTCCGGATGCTCATACTTAATCCACATAGCCTTAGCCGCATCAATGGGAGAGCCTCCACCGATTGCCACAATCCAATCCGGTCCGAAGTCCTGCATCTCCTTCGCGCCCTTCATTACGGTATCTACGGAAGGATCGGACTCAATCCCTTCAAAAAGCTTCACTTCCATGCCGGCTTCCTGTAAGTACTGTACTACTCTGTCCAAAAAGCCGAAACGCTTCATCGATCCGCCACCCACGCAGACAAAAAGCTTTCTTTCCTTTGAAAGCCTTCAAGGCCTCAAAGCATTTTCTCCATGATAAATGTCTCTTGGTAAAGTAAATCTCATCTCCTGCCTCCTTAATAGACCATACAAGTTTTACTTCCCCAATAATACACTGTTCTTTTTAAATGTCAATATTTTTAACAATATTATTTTTAATTGGATTGTATGACTCTATTTCTTAGTGTATATTTTAAAGCTAAAAGAAAGAATTAAGAAAGAAACCTATTTTTCTGGATTCGGAGGAATGGTAAGCAATGAAAGTCTTCCATAATATTTTTGTTCTATTGTTTTATGGCGCGAGCCTAATCAGTGGCGGAGCCTTTTTCACCGTCTGCACAAGGAAAGACGGTCCATGTGGATTGGCACGCTCTTCTTTCCTGCATATTTTTGATAAGTATATTGTCCATGGGCGTTGGTCGCCTTGCCGTCCCCGTAATATATGGCATGTTTCGGGCAACGGTGAAGACAGCCTAGACACATGGTGCAGTCTTCCTTCACCCAAACCGGCTTTTTGTTCTGCATTTCAATAGCCTGAACCGGGCATTTCTTTGCGCAAAGTGTACACCCGATGCAGGCGTCGGACACAGAAAGATTCTTTGTCTTTCGCATTTTGCCGTCATAAATCTTTTTCGCCACCCTTCCAACAAATTCGGGCGCCGTAAAATCCATCACTTTTCCTCTTTTCTTTTTCGGAAAGTAATATCTTAAGCTCATTGATTTCCTCTTCCGCTTGCTTTAAGCTGTTTTTAAAGCTTTTCCGCATTGGATAAGTCAAAAATCACAGTCCAGGTATCCGGCATACGAATATCGAATTTCGCATCCAAGGCCAAACCCTTTTCTTTTAAAAGACTATCCGCAATCGAAGATGCTGCCCCCGATTGTCGTTCCGAAGGTCCCCACATAAAAGCTGTAGGGCTTTGTTTCATACTGAAGCTTCAACTTTTCCAAGAACGCATAAACAATGCTGGGTAGTCCCCAAGCATAGGTAGGACTTAAAATCCCAAACCTTCCGTCCTTTACCGTATACGCATAGCTTTCCGTCTTGCAGGCTTCCTCAATGGATATCATTTCTTCCTGCGGCTCTTTAATTTTCTCTGCTACATGCTTGGTATTTCCGGTAGCTGAAAAATAAAATAACATCTTCCTTACCCCTCACTTTGTTTCTTTATTAATGCCCTATGTTCTTCACTCCTTCTGTTCATTTGCTTAAACAGTTTTATTGTAGCAGAACTTTTGGAGAATGGACGATCGGTAAAGAAAATCGAGACGGATACTCCTGAAGAAAGTTTCCTATGGATTGTCTTTTTGTAAAATATACTTGACATATCAAAAACAAGGTGTATATTGGTCATGTAAAGTATTTACGACATTTTGTAATACATATTGCTTTCACCCAAGAGTGAAGGCAAAAGAAATGAAAAGGAGTTTTCGATGAATTATTTTAACTTAGGAATCGCTGTAGGTTTTTTTGCCAGTTCCTCTTAGTTCTATTTCGAAACAGATTGAGTAAGAAACAACAGGATTGCTATGATGAAAGGCAGGTAATCGTCCGCGGGAAGGCCTATCAATACGCTTTTTTTCACCACCATGGGACTCCTCATGCTGTACGCTGCTTTTTGCCGAGCCGATTGAGAAATATTTGGAAGCCAGGGATTATTCCCCTTGCCATACTCCTCTTCTCAGGACTGATCCTGATGGGATACTGCCTTTTTCCATGATGCCTTCTGGGGGCTTAGCAATAAAACATAATAAAAGGATTGCTGTTATTGTATGGGCTCTGTTCAGTGTACTGAACGTCTTTAACACCGTAGAGAATATCTCTCCCGATAAAATATGGATTGCCGGAAGGCTCAGCAGCCGCTTTATGCTTCCTCTCCTTCTCAGTATCTTTTTTGCCATTGCCCTGATTCTCATGCTACTGAAGAATCGAATGAAGAATGATGAAGAGTGAGGTGGAAAATGAAGAATCTCCGTTTAAAATCCGCTAGAGCGGGAAAAGATCTGTCCCAGCAGGAGCTGGCCGATCTGGTAGGCGTTAGTAGGCAAACCATCAATGCTATAGAAAAAGGGGACTATAACCCTACCATCCGCCTCTGCCTCGCCATTTGTCATGTATTAGGGAAAAACATTGGATGAGCTGTTCTGGGAAGAAGGGAAGACACCCTTAAATCAGTTCCTCTAACTCTTTATCCGAAAAGACTCCTTCTTCATATAGTTGACGGAGTAAGCTCTCCGAAAAGTCTTGTTCATAATAGTCTTTGGTAAAGTCCCGGAATTTCTCAGAAACTTTCAAAGGCATACGATAACAACCACTGCCCACCATCATTTTTCCGCTAGGAATTTTGATGGAGTTCTCCGTCATACCAGAGGAAAAAGTCGTTTCTCTTTTTCCTTTGGTGAAAAAGAAGATATGATATTTCTCCGGAAGCCCGGCATAGATCCGCTCAAGTATACTTTGCTCCTCTTGTTCTTTCCTGCAAACAGATTCAATGCACTTTCATGCGCGAATCCTTTTCACCAGCACCAGCTTTTCCGTAAAAATCACAGATAAGGAATCACCTGCTCCATTATCCACATGATAATGAAGCCTTTTCCCCGTCTTCTATCCTTCGAATTAAGCGGAGATACTCTTCGGAAGGATCTGTCAAAGCATTATCCAAAACATATAATGCTTCAAGCTTCCGTTGCATTTCATTCCAATCCCTATATTTCATAAAACACTCACTTTCCGTCGTGATCTTCGTTCTCTCCACAAAAGCTCTTTTAATTCCTCAAAGCTATAGTCCTGATAGACCTTTCCTCGTCCCAGCAAAAGAATCTGCCGTTTTCAGGCAGGGCTTTCAACAATGTTTCAGGCTGAATTTCTTTCGGCAAGGGAATTAATTCCCCATCCGCATCTTCCGCCTGATGTGCCATAAAATAAACTCTCCTCTTTCCCAGTCCATGGCAAAGCTATTCATCACTTCTGTAGCATGCACTTGCAAGAGACTTTCTTTCCCTGCGAGATGATATTTTCATAGAGAAATTCATATAGGGCTTCCTTACCGATTTTGATTACTCTAACGGTGTTTTTCCTTCATCCTTTTTCCTTCCTCATCTTTATCCGAAGATAGCTTCCTAATTCTTTTTAAACTCTCTTCATTCTCCAAATATTCATGCATAAAGGGATACATAAAAGAAGCTCATGGGACGAACCTGCGTAGGGACTGGCTACATCCCAAAGCTTGCTTTTGCCCAGCGTTCTATCACTTCCAAGACCTTGTCTTTTTGTTCAAGATACCCATAGCAAATACAAGCTTGCTCGTAATACAGTTCCCCAAGATTTAAGTCCTTGATCCTTTCATAATAGTCCACTGTATCCTCCGGACTACCCTTCATAAAAAGTGAATTCAAAAGCTTCATCTTATCAAAGTCTTTTTCGGATTTAGCTTTCCTTCACTATCAATTCCGAAGCCATTTTCGGCACTTTTTGGCGGCTGATAATCTCTGCTTCTTGATTCCGGTAAAATATCCTGCTGCAAATAGTTCAGGAGAATCGCGCAATAATTATAGCGTTGGCAAGAGCCTCTAAGGCATTTCTCTTCCTCCGCTTCCATTAAGCGACTTTGTTCTTCTTGAAGAGCCGGAATGACTTCCGCTTCCCGTCCGATTTTCTTTGCCGCAAAAGCACATAGCCGTCATATATTCGTTAGCCACATTGGAATAATACCACTCATCCCAAAAGGGCATTAGAAGAAGGGTATGGCTTACCGCCTCTTCATACTTTCGGTCTAAAAACTCCACCCCGGCCTTTACCGCAAGATTTTGATGGGGAAACTTCTCTTCAAAGGCATCAAGCTTCGCCAAACTTTCATAGGAGCCATTTTTGATTTCCTCACAAATGTCTCGGTACTTCTTAGGTATTTTTATTTCTTCCATAAGCTTCCCTTTCCGGGACAATATCCCGTTATCATTACTGCTGCCCTGTAATATCAAATTCCGGATTCCCCTCAGTCTAGATTATGTAAAATCTCATCCACGAACTCCGAAAGTCCTGCTGCTGCATAAATCACCTCATCCGGATCATGGATATAGCAAAGAATCTGTCCCTCTTTTCCCTCTTTATCCTGGTCAAAATCCATCATCAAAAAGCAACTGTCACAATACTCCGCAAAAGGGAATCCATTGCTTATGAAAAAGGTGAGGGCTTGATCCTGCTATCCCGCATTTTCTCTATTTCTTCTTCGGTGAAAAAGTCCGGAAATTCTGTCAGAAGAGCATCTCTGTTCTGAAAATATTGCTTTGTTTTCTCCATCTGCTCTAAACTCATCAGGTTAAATGACATTTCCACATCATGGATTGTAGTAGGTAAGATGCTGAAATATTTGCTTCCGTTTTTATAGCTGTAAAGTTCCTTAAAGTCTTTCGGGAATTTGATGGAGAACTTCTTCTCAAAAGCCACTATCTCTTTCTGCGAAGCTCCGGGAATCTCTTGATACTCCTCCCAATATCCCTCTTCTATCGGATCATCCAAGTCCAGTTCTTCAAAATTCTCTAAAACGTACTGTTCTATCCTCTTTATCTTCTGAATAAGATCCATTTCTTCTCCAGCCTTCTTTTATCATAAATATTCGATTTTTATCCCGAATATTCAACACAAAAATACTTCCACTTCTTCTTAATAACTGATGGTAATTATACTATATCTATCCTAAAGAAGCAGGAAGTAATATGTATTGTAATTCACAATGCATTGCATTACAATTAGGTAGAAAGGTGGTGATATGATGAAAGATGCAACAGTAAGTGCTCGTGTAGAATGTAATGTTAAAAATGAAGCAGAAGATATTTTGCAAAAACTGGGTGTTCCTGTCTCTGTTGTAATAAATTCCCTTTATCGACAGATAATATACAAGCAGGGTATTCCCTTCTCCCTTACTATTCCCAAGGAACCGAAAACTCTTGATCAACTATCTAAAGCTGATTTAAATGCAAAGCTCTCCCACAGCTATGAACAATCACTCCGTAAGGAGGGGCACCCGTTTGATAAGGTTTTTGATGAAGGAGAAGTCCTATGATGTAAGTAACTTCTCTTATATGTCTTTCCACTGCAATTCTTTCGGATTTTCAAGAAAAAAGCTGCTGCCGTCAAACTCATTGTGTAAGCGAACTCCCTTTTCCTCTATAATCACAGTGTTATACCACTGTCCCAAAGAAGCATATTGTCCGTAATGAATATTAATCAGCATACTGCAAATCGGACTCCAACTGCCTCTCTCCACCGTCTCCGCCAGCAAATAATAGGCATCTAAAAACAGGAGATTCCGCCCATAAAGCCAAAAGGGAAGCGACCTTTCCAGTAGCAGAGCTTTGCGGAAAAATCCCGTCACCATGAGGGTGCTTCCGTTTCATATTGAAGTCTATTTCACTGCCGAAATAGGCGATACTTTCCCCATCAGGGCCAAAGGTTTACTGGAATACCTTCTTCCGCAATGAAAAAAATTCCATAATCTCTCCTCTTCTTTCCAACGTAATCGAAGCATAATTCTATAAAAAGATAATCTATTGTATCACGAATAGAACTTCTCCGTGTTATACTTAAAAAGTTCTAAAATAATTTATTTTTACTATTGTAACAGAGATGGATGGAACAAGGGAAGGATTGCAGAAATGGGTTTAAGTCAGGAAGAACTAAAGAAGAATAAATGACCTCCAGAATACTGCGCAGTTTCAACATAGTTGGAAAGCCATCCGGAATATTGTCAATTGGAGAGAAAAAGTAAAAAGTATTTTCATTTTGAATATACTTCTGCTCATTCTTAGCTTTATTCTCTTTGGTGGTTTAATGCTCCTGGTAGATGAGGGTGTCCTTCCCCGCAGTGATTTTATGGATGCGCTTATGATGTTCTTCTCCAGGCTGCTTCTCTTCTCTTTGGCACTCTATTTCTTCACGATTCTACTTGACAGCTTTTTGCTTGAACGTTGGGATAGAAAGAAAAAGCGAAAGCTCCGCAGTCTTTACGAGCGGGAAATTCTTGCACCAATCCTGCAAGTTCTTTATCCTACAGCAGAAGTTGATACGGAACATCATATTGCCCTGAATACGATAAAAGAAGTCGTCCCTTCCGCAAAATGCTATATCCAATCCGGAATACTGGAACTTCATGATGAAAGGGATCTTGAAATAGTAGATTTATATGCATTCAGCGTCGAAAAAGGAGATGACGGTTACGAAGATGTTACCGAATTTCTCGGACAGGTTTATTCCATAAAGAACGCGCTCTCTTCAAAGGGAAAGTTATGGATTGTTCCGACAGAGCATTTCCTTAACTTTGAGACGGAAGACGGCTATCTTGGCACCATGCAAGACGGCAATAAAATCGACGTTGAAGATATACAGCATAACGAACACTACAACATTTACTGTACGGACGAACAATCTGCAAGAAAGTTCCTAACTCCCACTGTCATCGAATGGTTTAACAGCATGACTTCCCGCCGCAAGCTTTCCTTTTACATCAATGAATCTCGTATTTATTTTGCAAATTACAACGATAAGTACTTCTTCGACGCTCCGGACGACCAGAAAAAATACATGGCATGGCGAATAGAAAACGTGGCAAGGAAGATCAGCTATGCCATGGATTTTGCAAACGAAGTGACGGAGATGATTCATAAGAACGAAGGATTTTCATAGGATGCCGCTTTTCTTTGCATAGAACTTCTTTTCTTTGCATAAGATCTCTTATTTTGTCTTACTTACTTTTACCTTGGGAACAAGGAAGTACAGAGGAATGATATTCAGTACAAATGTTGTGATAAAGAGCAGCATATCCTTCAGCTGAATTCCATTTCCGGACAAGATTGCATTCATCATATTCGTGTAATAATAGCCCGGGAAAATCCTTTGTACTTTGGCAACAAGGGAAATAAATCCGCTTTCCGCTCCGAAGCTTGCGAAGGGTATAATGGTCAAAGCTGCCAGAATAATGACCGGAAATCCCACTGTATCAATGAGTTTGGCATCCAATCTCACACCAAGTACAAAGCCGATAACGCTGAAGTAAATCCCCATGATGGTCAATAAGAAAAACTGAATGCCCAGCTTTCCGTTAATCGGGAATTTGGCAAATACCGTCGCAGCGCCTAAAACCACAACAAAAATCAAGGTATTTAACACGATTTGTACGAAGGTCTGGTCAAAAGATAGTTTTATTCCGTAGTTGGAAAATCGGGATTCAAAGGAATAAAAACCGATGTCGGAGGAGATTCTTTTACTAAAGGTTGCCAGACTGTTTCCGATGATGCCGATAAACACGGCAATCCCCAGCATAATATTCGGCAGCATATCCGCCTGAATATTGTATAAGAACATATACCAGGCCAGTGGAAGAAGAATTGTAAATAAGACAAATCTTCTGTTTCGTAACACCTGCTTTAATTGAATCATGCTAATCATTTTTAGGCCTCCTTTTCAACCTTTTCTCTATAAAACTCTTCAATCGTTTTTTTCCCTGCCGGTGAATCTCTTCTACGGATTCAGCTGCTGCAATTCGTCCATTCTTTAAGATCATTACCTTCGTAAAGAAGTGATCAATCTGGTTAAAATCATGGGTAACAATCACGGAAGTATATTTTTCCTTCTCAAGAAGCTTCCAAAACCGGTCTACGGATTCCAGGTCCATTCCGGTGGTTGGCTCATCCAGAAAAATCAGCTTCGGAGAATTTAAAATGCTGAGCAGTAAGGAAAGTCTTCTCTTTTGTCCTCCGGAAAGACCGCCCACATATTGCTTTTTAAAATCCTGCAAGGAAACTTTTTCCAAGGCTGTATCCACATCTATTGCAATTCGATTCATCGAACTTTTTAGCTGTACTAAATCCGAAACCGTCAAATCTTCTATCAAAATATCGCCCTGCGGCATCATACCGATTTCTGTCTGATAATCCAGTGCCGTGTTCACGGTACCGGAATTTGCCTCCAACTGACCGGCAATGATTTTCATCAGCGTGCTTTTTCCTGCTCCGTTATTCCCCAGTAAAGCAACCTTCTCTCCTTCTTCTATGGAGAAGGAAACACCCTTTAATACCTCTTTATTTTTAAAGGACTTCTTGACTTCATCTACTCTAAACATCTAAGTGAACCTCCCTTTCTTTTTTGTTTACGAGGCTCATTATAGAATGTGTGCCGGAAGAGAAAATAAGCTTGTCGCGAACGGTAATTCTTTTGTCGCGAATGGTAATTTTCTGAAAAAACCAGACTGAAAGAACATCGTATAGCAGCGAAAAAAGATTTTTGAAAGGGGTATCGCACAAAGAAGCGCACAAAAATAGACCTTAGGCAATACTTCAAGGTCTATTTGCAAAACTGAATGGTTTGAGAAAAAAGATGTTCGGCGCTACGGGTACTGATTAGGGATTTCGGGTATTTTTCCAGAATCGTATGCACGTTATAAAGACCAAGTCCTCTGCCTTCTCCCTTAGAGGAATACCCCTTCTCGAAAATAGGAGAGAGCTCCAGTTTTTCCGCCTCTGTGCTGTTTTCCACCACCAAAATGAGGGTTCTCTCCTCACGAATCAAGGCGATGGCGATCTTTCGGATCTTCGGCAGTAAGACATCCCTCTATGGCATTATCACAGAGAATGGAAAGAATCTTGATGAAATCCAGCAGCTCGATTTGAAAATCATAAATCTCTTCTTCTATCTCCACAGAAGTTTCTATTCCCTTACTCTGAGCCTCCAGAAGCTTCGCGGATAGGACACTTTTTACCGCATCATTTTCAATCCGGCTTAACTTTGCAATGTCAAATTTACTGCTATAAAAGGGCTTTCCGCTATCTTTTAGAACCGTATTATAAATGTTTTGAATGCTATCAAAGTCTTTCCGCTCAATTCCCAGCTTCAGGCTGGTTAAGATATTCATATAGTCATGGCGAAAACTGCGAATCTCTCCGTATAACTCCTCCACATGATGACTGTATTCGGAAAGTGCCTTTAGCTCACTATCCTTTTGCTCCAGTACTTCCGCTTCCAGTCTTTCCTTGGAAACGGCATTGATATATAAAAGCACCACGAAAAATATAATGATATAGAGATTATTCAGCTGTCCCCGAAAGCTGTCCGCCCAAGAAAAAGTGGTCACGCAGTACCAAAAAGGCTGTAATCAAAAACAGTGTAAACCATCATAGAAAGATTGATTGGCAGTAAAAAGCGGCGAAAAACCACGCGCAAAGCCTGCCTTCAGCTCCTGAAAATTGATTCTCAGGGATTTTATAAGGACAAGATGGGGGGGAAAACCAGAGTTCAATCAGAAGATCATATCCGCCGATACTCGCCTCATTGTAAACGGAGATGCCAAAGAACGGAAAGACATAGAAGGCCAGCATCCTTCCCAGCAGGCTTTCTAAAACAATAGGATAAAGACCGTAAAAAGCTTCAGTCCTCCGTCTTTCTCCCGATTTCGATAGAAACTATGCAGCACGAAGCTCACAAAATACCCGAAAAAAAGCAAGAGGCGGAAAAAAAGAAAAAAACAGCAGCTCAAAAAGAACCGGAACAAGGAGAAAAGACCAGAGAGGCATATTTTCATCGCTAATCTGACGATAGAACAACATCACGTTGACGATTTTCACATATTCAATTGTCAGATTCATCATAGATTCCATACATTCTCCTCTCTGAAAAATTTTTACTGCTTCATCGACTTCATCCGTTCCAAAAGTCCTCTATACTTCATAGCGAAATCAGACAGCTCTCCTGATTCTCGAATATCGCCATTTCTCCTCCTTATCAATCTTCACAATATTTTCCGGATTGACCACAAAGGAGCGGTGGCATTGGTAAAGTCTGGGATCTGCCTTTTTCCAGGTCGGAAAAGCCCTGCATAGAACTCGATTCTTTCCTCTTTGGTATGTAAAATCACCTTATGGACAGTAGGCGAAGATTCAAAATACAAAATTTTATGAAAAAGGAACCTGCACTCTGGCCATGGCCGTTTCAAAACTGAAAGAATCCTCCGATACAGTAGCGCCAAGTTTTTTTCCAATGTGTACTCAATAGCCGACTCACACGCTCGGAAAAAAATGTTCTTCATCTAAAAGCTTTGTCAATAAAGTCCAGTGCCGAAAACCTTATAGCGAAAGGTAATCGGCATAAATTCCGAATGAGTTGTCACAAATACGATAGTGGCATTGGGATCCCTGCTTCGAATTTCTTTCGCAATATCCAGCCCCTTCTTTTCCTCTCCTCTAATCTCAATATCCAAAAAGAAAAGCTGATGAGAGCCTCTTTCCGTAATCGCATTAAGAAGCTGCCCAGCATTTCCAAAGATTTCCGGTGCCTTACAAGATAAACTCTTCCTACTAATCAGCTCCTTAATCACCTTTTCAATGCGGGATTGTTGTATTCTTTCATCCTCTAAAATAAAGATCTTCAGCAAGTCTCTCACTCCTCTTAAAAACTTTCGTAGTCAAAAAATCCGCTATTTCCCTCAAGCTGCTACTATACGCTTCAAAAATAATTTGTTTATTTTACCATGCTTTACCTAAAAATAGAGTAAGTTTTTCATTTTATACTGCGCACTATATTTCTTTCGTCCCCATCATAAAAATGCTATACTGTTCC